>CAACVD010001380.1_pt1 | contig 11683 bp, 12 predicted proteins | sample 2381771 | NCBI WGS metagenome assembly CAACVD01 (sample SAMEA5211965, study PRJEB30684) | marine metagenome | biome: Marine; feature: Epipelagic; material: Water | collected 2015-10-15 | depth 15 m | reverse complement strand
GTGCGGTGTGAGGTGGACACCCTCTGACCGGAACCGACTAGCGGGTAAGATGGAACTACACCGTCGTCTATCAGACGATCCATACACCAACGAACCCCGTATGAAGATATTCAACACCTGCCAGAACACAATCAAACAACTCGCAGGTATTCCGCTGTCTAAAACGAACAGCGAAGACGTAGACACAAAGGCAGAAGATCACGCCTACGACGCACTGAGATACATGGTAATGACAAGAACATCAGGATACGCAACAATCAATAACCAGCTTCGTGGTATCAAAGACCGTGTGTACCAGCCTGTTGATTCGACGTTCGGGTACTAGATTATGGCAGAACTGGCAGATAAATTACGCGACAAGACTTTGACTGTAGGAGAGGCATTAGACCTTGCTACTAAAGATGCTCCTGAATCTCGTGTCAAAAATATCAACACATTTGCCAATAAGTTAAAAAAGTTAGGCATTGAAGCAGATGCCCCGTTTACATCTATTGGTGAAGCTGCTAACTTAGAACTTCTAGCTAAAGAAAAAGGTCAGCCGTTTGCTGCATTGACCACTGTTCAAAATGCTATTAATGGCACTGCGGCTGCTCAAGATATTGAACCTCCCTTTCCAGATTACTCTGCTAAAGCACAATCAGCAGGTTTGATAGCAGGAAAACAACTTCGTGGTACAAAAAAGTTCGAGGCAGTTCCTGAAGCAAAGATTACGCTGCCAGCTATCGCTGAAGCCATTGCAAAAGTTGAAGACCCTCAGACTCGTGCTGCATTAGCTCTTAACTCTCTCGTACCATTACGTCCCGGTGAAATCGCAGGTATGACGTTGGATGATATTGATCTTGAAACGGGTCTACTCCAAGAAAAAGTAAGAGGTCAAAAGACTCGTGCTAAAATAAAAATTCCCGGAGTTGCCCTTGAGATCATACGAGATGCTGCAGAACTAGCAGAAAAGGAAGGGCGAACAAATATCTTTGATACCACTGTTGACAAAATGACAAAGGCGATTAACGCTGAAGGTGGACTTAGAGACTTGCTCAAACCCTACGCTTCTGAAATGGGTCGAGAGATTCAAGGAGCAGTAGATTTTCGTAAACTGATACCTTCTATCATTGCGTCAGAGTTAGGATATGCGGAAGAAGCAAGTCAGATTATGGGGCACACGTCTGCCGGACAGACTCTTGACTCTCTCGCTAAAATGTCATCAGAGCATTATGTGTCACGTATTTTACGTCAAGGAGAAGAGTCTCGTCCTACTATAGCATTACGTGCGTTGCAAAATATGTACGGTGAAGTTTTAGGTCTTCAGACTCTTAATGAGTTACCTGCATCATTAAACGTATCTGCTAAACGTATTGAACTTAGCAATGAAGCTATTCCGATTGTCCGTGAAGAAGGTGACATTCTCGCCCCAGATGAGCGTCGAGAACTAACACCTGAAGAAAAGCAACTCATTGAAGATCGCCGCGCACAAGCATCCGCTGAAGTTGCCCGTAAAACTGCAGAGGCGGAGGCTGGACGTGAAGCTGCAGAAACAGCAAAACAAGAATCCATTGTTGCACGAGGGCCTCTTACTGAAGAAGCAGCCCGTATTAAAGCTGAAGAGTCTGAAACACGGAATAAGGCTAGACGAGAGTTAAATGAACAGAAGGCGGAACAGGAACGACTCGCAGCCCAAGAAGCTAGATCTCAGAAAAACGCCGGAACACAAGCAGAAGACCCAGAGGTAGTTGCCAAACGTGCTGAAGCTAATCGAACCTACACTCAAAGAATGCTTGATCTTGCCAAGAGAAGTAAGGTCGTCCCATTCGCCGGATTCGTAGGAGCAGGTATCGCCGCACAGGAAAAGGGTGTTCAAGCTAAAGAGGCGTTTGAAGAAGGTGAGTACGGAACTGCTGCTATACGTGGCGCACAAGCTGTCGAAGAACTCGTTAGCCCTCTCCCAATCACAACAGGCGACGTTGAAGAAATCAGTAAAAAAACTCCAGAACAAGAAAAGTTTCTGAGTGCACAAAGAGCAACACGAGAAGAAAGAATGAAATCTCGTAGCGCAAGAACACGGTCTAATCTAGACGACCAAATGATCAACTTAATATCACAACCCTAACGGCAAGAATTGGAGTAACATCATGCCTAATAACAATTATAACTACGGCGCAGGATACATCATGGGCCAAGACACACAGTCCGTTGACAAAAACGTTGGTGAAAACCAGCTTTACCGTCAAGGTCCAGAGTTCGACATGAAAACTGCATCTACAGTTTACACAGAAGACATGCCCAAGAAACAAACTAAGCCTACAGACACAGGCATCATGAGCATGGCTGAAGACAACAGCATTTACGGCGACAGCGGTAAGTAATTAACCTTTTAACCCTTTGAAGGGCAAAACATGGCAATAGACGATGACGAGTTCGGAGACGAGCCTGATGTAGTGGAGGACGCTGCAGAGGTCGCTCCGGGACTGGCAGGACTTATTCAAGAGAGATTCCGTTCGGCTGAGACTGGGCGGTACAACCACGAACAGAGATGGCTTCAAGCCTACAAAAACTTTCGGGGCAACTTCAACGACGGAACAACCCAGTATCGGGACTCTGAACGTTCGAAGGTATTTCTCAAGATAACCAAAACAAAAGTTCTAGCAGCGTATGGTCAGATCGTTGACATTCTGTTTGCGAACAAGAAGTTTCCTATCCAGATTGAGCCTACACCTGTCCCAGAAGGTATCGCAGAGTTTGCTCACCTTGAGACTCCTCTGGATCAAGCTATGCAAGCTGATCCTTACGGATTTGAAGGAGACGGCAGAGACCTACCTCCCGGAGCAACACAAGCGACAGTTCCCGGAGAAAAAGACTTTCTCGGGGGTTTAGCCAAAGAGTTTGCCAACGCCCCTGTAGCTGAAGGCCCATCTCGGCTAGGTGAACCTCAGATATCTCCAGCAAAGGAGACTGCCCGTCGTCTAGAGAAGGTTATTCAAGACCAGCTTCTAGAGACTAACGCCGTTAACGTTCTACGTTCTGCAATCTTTGAGTCTGCCCTGTTTGGTACAGGTATCGTCAAAGGACCTCTCAATCACAATAAGACCATTAGCAAGTGGATGCGTGACGAGCAAGGTGAACGTGTTTACTCCCCCTACGACATGGTATGCCCTCGTATAGAGCCTGTATCTGTTTGGGACTTTCACCCTGACCCATCTGCTCTTAGCTTAGAAGATGCTGAGTATGTGATTCAACGTCATCGTATGAACCGCCAGCAACTTCGTGCTCTACAGAACAAACCGTACTTTGACAAAGAAACTCTTGCGGATGTTATCGCTAACGGTCCAAACTACACAGACAAATACTACGAAGATACTGTCCGTAACGATGAGAACGACCCTGCCTATCAAGACAACCGCTTTGAGGTTCTAGAATACTGGGGTGTACTCGACGCACACTTTGCCAAAGAAGTAGGTATGGACTTACCCGATGGCATGGACGATCTGGATCAAGTACAGATCAATGCGTGGATATGCGGACCTCGTGTACTCCGTTGCGTGTTGAACCCGTTTACTCCAGCACGTATCCCCTATCACGCTATCCCGTTTGAGGTCAACCCGTACAACATCTTTGGTGTTGGTGTTGCTGAGAACATGGAAGACGCACAGATGCTCATGAATGGGCACATGCGTATGGCGATTGACAACCTAGCTCTTGCTGGCAATCTCGTGTTCGATGTGGACGAAGCCGCCCTAGTTCCCGGACAGAACTTCGATATCTTTCCCGGAAAAATCTTCCGACGTCAGTCGGGAGTTACAGGAACAGCGATTAACGGCTTGAAGTTCCCCAACACCGCTGGTGAGAACATTCAGATGTACCAAATCGCCCGTCAGCTTGCCGACGAAGAAACAGGTATCCCGTCCATCATGCACGGTCAAACAGGTGTAACTGGAACAGGACGTACGGCAGCAGGTCTGTCGATGCTACTCGGTTCGGCTAGTTTGTCTATGAAGACGGTAATCAAGAACATCGATGACTACATGTTAAAACCACTAGGCGAGTCTTACTTCCAGTGGAACATGCAGTTCAATGACGACGCACCGGATATTGTCGGTGACTTAGAGATCAAACCTCGTGGTGCTTCTGCTGTCATGCAGAAAGAAGTTAGGACACAGAGACTAACTGCCCTGTTGCAGACTGTATCTAACCCAATGTTAGCACCGTTTATCAAACTACCAAACCTCATGAGAGAGTTGGCGATATCACAAGACATCGATCCTGACAGTCTTGTCAACGACATGAATGAAGCGGCAATCTACGCAGAAATGCTGAAAGGTTTACAAAATGCTCAACAAGGAACAGGCCCAGAAGGTGGCCCCGCTGGTCAACAACCAACGGGCATGGGAGGGGCTGGAGGCGTACCTCAAGGACCTCCACCAACTGACAGTTCGGGGGTTGGTGATGGCACAATCGGAACCGGAGTTGCGCCAGCTGCAGGGGAAGACGGCTTTACTGGAACTCCTCCTCAAGTTGAAGGATAACCACGCAGAGGTAATTAGGAATGGTTGATATCGACAATTCTACTTCTTTTCTTGATGTTGAGTCACCTGACGCACCTGCAGCTGTTGGAGCAGAGGCTCCCCTCGCTCCTGATGCTCCTTTTGATCCGATGAAAGATTTTATCCCGTATGCTACAAATCTTTTAGACATTGAAAGAGACGACACGTTTTTTAACGAAAGAATACAAAAATTACGTGAAAAAAAAGCCGAAGAACTATCTAAAAAAATGGGCCAAGAAGCTAACGAAATTTTTGGACAGGATTATATAACTGTTACTGACATCAACAAATTTAAAGAAGCTATGCAAGACATAGAAGATTTAGACACTGTAGCTGGAGCAACCAGTGAGTTTTTAGATACAGGATATAAAACGTATTTAAAATACACGTATGGAGTAACCGATCTTCAAGCAGAAGCTCTTGGTGACTATTTTACTTCTGGATCTTACAAGACTGGTGACATTCCAACAGTAATGGAGGGAGCTAGACCTAGCCCTGATTTTATTGGTCCCATGCCTCCCGAATACTACGGCAGAACTCCTGTAGGCGTAGAGGGAGTTAGACCCAGCCCTGATTTTATTGGTCCTATGCCTGTTGGTGAGTATGTTGTTGAGGGAGCTCATCCTTCAGCTGATTTTATTGGTCCCATGCCTCCTGAAACACTAACGTTAGAAGAGTATGAAGCTGCTACTTCTGCTGCAGATAAAGCAGCATCCATAGGAGCAACAAAAGAGGAAGTAAAAGGAGCCATAGACGAAGCCATTGAGACTGTAAAACCAGCAGTGGATTTGGCTAAAAAAGCAGCGGTAACAGCGGCTGCATTTCTGGCATTAGATAATTTTGTAGATGATCCTAACGTTCCGAACGCAGTCATTGCTACAGGTGCAACAGCAACAGCCGTATCACAGTTAACGTCTCTTGCGGCTGGAGTTCAAGGTCCTCCAACTCAAACAGCAGTGTCACCCGGAGATGTAGCACCACCGATATCCAGAGCAGAACCGAGAGTACCGATACCTGCAACTGTAGATACAGAAGCACCAGACTCACCGTTAAGGCCACAGTCAGTTGCGATTTGATCCAAGACAACTGCGTCGTACTTGCGCTTCAGGGAATATGCACCTGAAGAAGTAGCAAGAGCTTCGAAGTTGACGTGGGATTGACGCTCTTCAATGTCGTCAATTTTGAACGCAAAAGCGTTTGCTTGGTCAACAACCATAGTAATTTGGTCGTCAGCCAAGTCTTGTGGGTTCACCACTGAGCCACGTGAGTAGCTGGAAACAGTGATGGTCGGCTCTTTAATGATCCGAACGGTGTCGCCAAAGTTTTCAATTTCACCAGCGTAATCGGTATTCGTAATATCTTCTGCAACCGAAGCACGACGGAAAAACTTGAGAACTTTCTGGCTAAAAATTTCCGGTGTAAAATTACCGGAAGGCAGGTTGTTATAACCTGATGCACTATTGAAAGCCATCTTATTATCCTTCCATGTTATATATGATGGTTAAGCGTTGTAGTCTATGCGCCCTTCTGCACGAGCCTTATCGAGTTCTGCTTCGTTAGATTCGAACTCATGAGGTTTCATGCGGCCTATTTCAGAGGCTTTCCATATACGCTGCCCGCCGTCACCATTGACGTTAACTTCTTTTGATTGACGTTTAGTTACGGAATCTGCGGCAGATGCAGATGGTCTACCTCTTTTTTTCTTCGACAAAAACTGTCAGAAGAAAACCCTGAACTAGCAAAAGAATTAAGAGCAAAAGAAATTAAAGACACGCTGGTGAAAAGTGTTGTGGATGCAGGAGGCTCTCTTCAAGAAAAAATATCTGCAGTAGAGGCTATCATGGCAGCAGATAATAACGCTATACTCAACATTCCAGCCTTTAATGCCCCTCAAGATTTTGCGAAATCTTTAAACCTTGTACACTCATCAGCCTACGGTATCGTCGAAGATCCTTACACAAGGTTTAAAGAATCTAGGATTGTAGGCGGAACATCTCCATTTGGATTCTACGGAACACTACCTTACATAGGATAATTACTTTGTCTATATACGACGTATTACAGTATGAACCCCCGTTTAAACGCGAAACTGCAAAAGACAGCCTCTTTATGCAGAAAGTATACCCGCAGTTGTACGGTTCTAAATCTTCAGGTACGAAGAGTCAAGTATCTGCACTTATGGCACAAGAGGGCATGAGAGTTCCCGGAGAAGCTCCTCCTCAAGAAGCAGCCAACGGCCCCGCTTCTGGTGTTATAGGCGGCGAGAACGCCACTCCTGCTGAAACAGTCGCTGACGACATCCCTATGGATGTTCCGGAAGGGTCTTTCATCATCAACGCCGCCGCTGCAGAGGTAGCAGGATATGGTGATATCAAGACAATGATTATGGATGCTATTGGCGTTGCTCGTCGTCTTGGTGTTGAGATATCTACAGGTGACGAACAGGTAGGCGACGAAGAGGCAGTTGACCTGCTTGTGTCAAAAGGCGAGGTCTACATCGAACCTACTCTCGCAAAGATTATCGGCTACGACGTACTCGAGAAGATTAATAACAGAGGTAAACGTGAAGTAGCCCGTCGTCAGCAAGAGGCTGAAGCGCAGCAACAACCACAACAAGAACAACCACAGCAACAAGCTCCGCAACCGCAGATGGCGCAAGAGGGCGGATTCGTAAAAAAAAAGTTCGCTGATGGAGATAAGGTAATAACACAATTAGATGATCCAGACCGTATACCAGATGAGTATGACTTAATGGGAGAAGCGTCTCCAGTCCCTGATGAACAGATTGCTATGGGAGATATTGAGTATCAAATGGAGACGATGAGACGTTCCGGTAATGACCCAGTTGTGATGAAGGCTTTTGCTGATGATTTAGGTCGCACACTTAGTGATTTTTCCCGTGCTCGTGATACATCTGTAGGAGAGTTAGTAAAACAAGATCGTGGTCGCTTTATACAAAATTTAGAAACAGACGCACTGATTAACGACTCAAAAACTTTCAACGATGAAAATGTTCAAAAAGATATCGAGGAAAAATTTAAGAATTATTTAAGTAGTTTAGAAAAAACAGATAGCTATGTTGGCGACTATTTTGATGATGATGCTATAAAAAAAGCTCAAGAAGAAGGAAGAAATTTTTTACCTAGAGCAGATCAAAGATATCAAGGAGTATATATTCCTCCTCGCTTTACAACTAATCTGCTAACGGGAGAAAAAGAACTACTCGGAGACAGAATATTTTATCCTACGGGCAGGGGATCCGCTGAAAATTTAGTAATGGCTCAATACATTTTATACCATGAGCTTATACATAAAAGTCATGAAGAGTTAATAGGAAATCATGTTCAGCCTCGTAATAAAAATAAGTTAGCTGAAGGTATTAATTTTAATAGCCTCTTACATTTAGATGTTCATAAAAGAGCTTATGACGCTTACAAGAACGACTTATCTAAAAATCAACTTATTGATTTCATAGATGGAGCACAATTCATGTATGCGTATAAAGATGATCACACGAGCAAATTTAAAAATTTATTAGCTGATCTTACTGATTCGCCAAACACATTGGAATGGTGGCAATATAGTTCTAAAATAAGAAAATACTCGCCAGAAAAGGTACGCTCCATAGCAGATACAGTATTTGATGCGGTAGACAACTTACCAGAAATAAAAGAACTAAATAAAACATTAAATACTGCTGCCGCTAATAAACAAGCAGATAGATTTTCAAAACTAAGAAATGACAACAAACAACAGGATTCTGGGGGATTCATCCCCAAGAAATAGGACAGCTACCCGTTGCCAGCGGCCCTGTCTATATCACTAACCGAAGCAGCTACCCTTAATTGGCCCTGCACAGGAGAAGTAACATGGCAAAAGCAAAAGGCCACCGCGCCAACAAACCAAACGATTCCTTTGGAACAATCAACAATACTGGACTTTATCGCGGATCTTATCGTGACGACGTATACAAGGACGAGGATGAAGAAACAGTAGAAGCCCAAGAAGCGGACCCCTCTGAGGAGGCTACTCCCGAAGAACAAGGCTTCTCTGATAAAAAATCAGAAGACGTAGACTACAAGAAGCGGTACGACGATCTCAAACGCCACTATGATGCAAAGCTATCAGAATGGAAAGACGAGAAAGCTGAACTCGCCTCTCAAGGAGAATCATCTCCTGAGTTGGATGCACTGACACGTCTCAAAGCTCCTAAGAGCCTAGAAGAGTTAGAGCAGTTCAAACAGGAATATCCCGATGTCTACGGTATTGTTGAGACAGTATCTGCCCTGAAAGCGGACAGTCAGTTGGGAGAACTTCGTAGTGAAGTCGAACAACTACGAGCCCGTGAACAGGATATGGAAGTACAGAAAGCCTATCAGGAGCTTCTGCGTTATCACGAGGACTTTGATGACCTCCGTAACGACGAAAAGTTTCTTGAGTGGCTGGACGAACAACCATCATCTTTGAGCGATGCTATCTACAAGAATAACACCGACGCAAAGATGGCAGCACGTGTCATCGATCTTTATAAGGCTGACACTGGTTTGTCGAAGAAAAAAAGAGGTAGACCATCTGCATCTGCTGCAGACTCCGTAACTAAACGTCAATCAAAAGAGGTTAACGTTAATGGTGACGGCGGGCAGCGTGTGTGGACAGCCTCAGAAATAGGCCGCATGAAACCTCATGAGTTCGAAGCTAATGAATTAGAACTTGATAAGGCTCGTGCAGAAGGGCGCATAAACTATAACGCTTAACCCATTAAATATTTAGAAGGAATAATAAAATGGCTTTTGGTACTTCAGCAGGTTATGGAAATTTACCTTCCGGTAATTTCACACCTGAAATTTTCAGTCAAAAAGTTCTTAAATTTTTCCGTCGTGCTTCGGTAGTTGAAGATATTACAAATACTGATTACGCTGGTGAAATTGAAAATTTTGGCGACACGGTTCGTATTATTAAAGAACCAACTGTCACAGTGTCCTCGTACACTCGTGGTTCCGTCGTAAACCCACAAGATTTGGCTGACGATCAAATCACTATGGTCGTTGACCAAGCGAACGCTTTTGCGTTTAAAATCGACGACATCGAAGAACGTCAATCGCACGTAAACTTTGAAGCTCTTGCCACCTCTTCTGGTGCTTTTGCTCTGAAGCGCAAGTACGACGCAACTGTTCTTCAAGCTATCTCCGATGGTGCAGGTATTGCTGCGTCTGCCGTTAGCGGCACGACTCTCACTACTACTGCAGCTGCAGGTGATATTGGTACAGCTAACGCTCCAATTAACGTTGAAACAAACGATGCTGGTATTAACATGATGCTGGCTATGGCTCGTCTTCTTGACAATGAATCTGTCCCAGAAGAGAACCGTTGGTTCGTTGCACCCCCTATCTTCTACGAAAAAATGTTCCAAGCTGGAGGCAAAATCGCAGAAGTACAAGTGACAGGCGATAGTGTTTCACCACTACGTAATGGTCTTGTAATGAATGGAACTCTCGCGGGTTTCCGTTGCTACAAAACTACTGCACTTAACAGCACAGGCGGAACTGATCAGCTCACACTGACAGATGCTTCTGCTACACTAGCTACAGATGGTTCTGAGAACATTGTTCTCGCTGGACACATGTCAGCTATTTCTACAGCGTCCCACATTGCTAAAACCGAAGTGGTACGTTCAACTGAATCGTTTTCAGATGTCATTCGTGGTCTGCACGTTTTTGGTAGCAAAGTTCTGCGCCAAGAAGCTGTTGTTCGCGGTGTCGTTGATTTCGCATAAGGGAGGATTAAAACATGACTACTTATGATCGCACTATAACTGGTGGCGGAACCGTCGGACACCCCGGCAATGTCGCTCGCCCATACGTGATTACATCACCTGTCTACGATGCAGTTGATAACACTTCTCTCGTAGGAGATGATGTCGTTAAACTCGTAGACCTTCCAGCAGACACAATGGTAATTGGTGGTTGCGTAGAAGTTCTTGAAGCTTCTGGTAACGCTCAAATTACTTTAGATGTTGGCACTTCTACAGATGTTGATGCATTTGTTGATGGTGGCGCATCTAACGCTGCTGCTGATATCCAATTCAACCTCAAAGCTGCTGGTGGTAACCTCGTTACTGCAGCAGACTCTGTACAGGTAACTATATTGGATGGTGGATCGTCTGCCACGACTGCTCTGCGCCTTCGCGTACACGCAGTTTGTGTAGATGTTTCGAATAATCCTGTTGAATCTGCTACAGTTTCAACTGGTACTTAACAATCTGTCTTGGGGGTGGGCTTTTCCTGCCCCCTTGACTTTTTTGTAAATACATGTTAAAATTAAGTTTTACTTAATAGGAGTTTAATAATGTTATTACAACTGTTAAACGACAAAGATATAAAGTTTTGTCTGGCTAACTGGGACGTTAACGAAGATGGCGCAAAAAGTCAACCGCTATCTGAAGAGTACAAGATAAAACAAAACACTGAGTCTTCCAGTATTTCAAATGAAGTTAGAGATTTTATCTTTCAAAAGATTTATGGCAATCATTATATTAATTCTGTTGTCGGACCAAGCAAAGTGTCTGTTAACTATTGCAACGAATACCAAGAGGGTGATTACTATTTAAAACATGTTGACGCATTTAAAGCAACTCCTAAATCTGCAAACGTTTTCTTTGACTATGGTTTTTCTATAATACTAGATGATGAATACAAGGGCGGGGAGTTTGTATTAGAAAATGATGTAGGTGAAATATCCTATGATGTAAAAAAAGGACAGATGTTGATATTTCCAATTATTTACCCTCATTCTGTCAGTGAAGTTACATCAGGTTCACGTAAAGCAATTATAGGGTGGATGTCCAGTAATATTAGCTATGAACGCAGTCACATATTAAAACAACTTTATCATATATGCACTAACGCAATTGCATCAAAAAACAGCGATATGATTGTAAAATCTAGCATTGTTCAAAATTATCTACTGAAAGAGTGGAGTAAGTAAAGGTTACACAATGGCAGCAAAACCGTCACGAAAACGCGATAACATGCCAAAACGCAACAAGAAGAATTTTCGCCCCACCAAAAAGGGTGCGGGCATGACAAAGGCGGGCGTAGCTGCCTACCGCCGTAAAAATCCCGGTAGCAAACTAAAGACAGCAGTCACTG
>CAACVD010001379.1_pt1 | contig 11685 bp, 8 predicted proteins | sample 2381771 | NCBI WGS metagenome assembly CAACVD01 (sample SAMEA5211965, study PRJEB30684) | marine metagenome | biome: Marine; feature: Epipelagic; material: Water | collected 2015-10-15 | depth 15 m | reverse complement strand
TTATTAACATTTCTATGACATATTATTGCTATTATGTACTCTACTAGTTTCTATTAGCTTAGTTCCGTTAGATACAAAACTTATTGTTGAGTATCTAGTTTTGTTTGTTACTAAATCTCCATCACTAACAAAATCTTGTGCTCTGAAAGTAACTGTTGATACTACCACAGAAGCGTATATTATTAATGTTGCTTTAGTTCCTGCTGGAGGAACTTCGGTTAAGGTAGCTGTAAAACTACTGTTAACTAGATTTGCTGATATTACATTATAGTTTACAAAATCTAAACCTGTTAATGTGTTAGACATAGTATGATAACCTCCTCTATACTGTCCGTTAACATCTAAACGAACCTTATTATTAGGTGAGGATGTGTTTATACCTACTGTTTGATTACTTAAGAAAGATGCTATTGGTTCATCTTCTTGCATTTCATCTCTTCCTGCTCTAAATGATGCTACTACAAATCTATTTGGTGTTTTAGTTCCAGCTGCTCCTGCATCATCATCATGTATTCCTACTACTATGCTACCACCTTCTATATTATCTTCTGGTGTTTGTATTAACAGACCTGCTTTTGATCTTAATTCTAAATCCCCGAGTAGGTTGTTAGTAATAGCTGTAGGTATAGGTCTTATCTTATTTTGGTATGTAGATGTATCACTTCCTATTCCAATTCCTTGATTACTCTCACCAGTTACGATAGTTAAGTCTCTATTAGGTGTATAAGAATTTATTCCTAACCCGGTTTTAGATATAGTTACTTTTCTATTATCTACTTCAGAGTTATTTACAGCTCCGATCGAAAAATTAATTTTATTGAATACTCTGGCTTCTAGATCTTCATGGTTGGCTGTTATGAACATATCTTTAGAATTTCCATGATATGCTTTACCAATTTTACCTAATAGACTAGTTCCGTGGTATATTTCTGTTACTGCATCACTTTTAGTTAAACCTCCATCAGTCTGTAGTCTAATATTAGCAGATCTAAAATTTCTATCTGCTTGGATATGAATCGCTGATTCTGGTTCAGAAACGTTGAGTCCTAACCTTTTTGAAGAGTTGTTGTAATAAAACCAGTAATCATCTCCTCCAAAAGTATTTCCGTCTATTCTATACTGGACTGCTCCTGTTACTGTACCACCAGGGGAACCTCCGCTATCTGCACTTCCTGAGATTTGAACTATACCTGTTCCATCAGGTCCAGATGAATTTATAGTAATATTAGGTCCTGCAAGTATTTGAGTGACCCCGCTTTGTGTTGTTGTCCCGCCTGTACCTAAAGTAATATCATGGTACCTATTTGGACCGTAACTTTCCCCGGTAGTATCTAAACTTACACTACCTGTATAATGCAACCTAAGAGTTCCGTTATTATCTTGCAAAGAACTAGAATAGAAAAACTGTGATTGATTTCTATCCATTTCATCGTATGTTAACGCTGATCCTTTGTTTGTTCTAAGTATTATACTCATTTTTTATTTTTTTTTGTAATGGTGTTAATCCGCTGGCGACTTTCCCCCCAAAAGGGTTCAGGCCACCGCCATTAATGTTAACTTTATGTCTCCATAAAGATCGGACTATATCATCAGGATCTCTCCTGCCGGGCGCTATATCTGGTTATTAAGGGAACCCATTTTCCCTCCAGTAGTCTCTGAACCTTCTACAGGATGGCCTGTAGCTTGGCTGCTGATTGTCTAATCTCTAACGTTGTTACGCTTTGGTAGTTAGAGCTCTAAAGAGTTCCCAGCAATTCACCCGGTTTAAATCGGACTTATTTTATTTTCAACTATATACTACGATTTGCTTACATCGGTGTAAATATACAACTTCCGTCGTCTATAGTTGCTGTAGGATCGTAATTATCAGCAAAAGGGTTTGTACAGCCGTAAACCTCTGGGTTATCCGGTAATGAGCCTGTAATTGGAGCTTCGTACTGATAATCACATCCTAATGTGCTTTCATATAAATATAGTTCTAATTTGTTTATAAAGAATTCTTCACTTCTTTTATTTAATTCGTTTGTATTATTATTATATGTAACTTGGTAAGTAAATCCATTTACGGTATTTCCAATAGCTTTTACGTCTACATAGCAATATGCTCTATAAGTAGAATTATTACCTCTTTCTTCTTTTACTAAATGGTAGGAAGTTATTCCTTGATTTTTTCCATCAAACTCTTTATCTATCTCTTTATGAGCACTAGCTTTTAAGAACAGCTGATAACTTCCATCATCTCTTACTTTTCTCTTAGATCTAGGATCATAGAAAGAAGGATTGCTATTAGTATTTATTCCTTCACCAGTAATTTGAACAAAGTTTCTAAAGGTGAAATAGTATGTGCAATTCGACGGTGGAGGTGTATTCCTTCCTCCTGCTAATCTATTAACACCAAAGTTCATATCTAATTTCGTTATTATAACCATATCGGTATCTAACGATTTAGGTAAAGGCTGTCCTAATTTTCCAACAGCCATAAGTTCATTAGAATCATTATATAATCCTACTGTTGTTATGTACGGTGAAAAATAAGAACCTGATATATTAGCATTTTTTAATCCTGATGAGGTATCGTAGGATGTTTTATTAAGTGTGTGATTAAACTCAGATGTTTTTAGTCTACAGTGATAGTTGTGAGTGAATATAGGTAAATTAGATTTCCATCTCAGTATGGCATTTAAATAGGTATTATAATAATGAGCAATTATCTCATTTGTAATTACTATTTGACCATGAGGGTATACCACATTACCTACATAAAATCTAGGAAAAGAATTTTTGATATATAATCTTCCTTCACCATCATCAACTATTTCATTACAGTTAGTAAATGAACCGTTAACATCTAGATATTGTCCTCCACCTTCTACTGTTTCATCTACATACTCTGATTCTGGGTCTATGTAATCATCTTCTCCTACTCTACAGGTTACTCCAGTTGCAGCAAAAATAGTTTCGATTGTTTCTACATATTGATTGTCTACAGAGTTAATTGAGTTTACTCCTTCAGATGTAACATAGTTATTTATTGTATAATTATCAAAACTACCACTCGGTGAGTTGCCGCTAGGGAATTCAGGAGTTATAGAAACCGATAAGGGTTCTATATGAGTTCCATACATTTCTTTAGGTAGGGAAAAGATAGCTACCCTATCGTTTAGGTATCTAGAGCCACTAACTTCATAAGAAGATTGTAAATAATTTTCAAAAGAACCTGTTGATAATACTTCTGCGTTATCGAAAAGACTGTAATATAGGTGTTTGGTACTCCTGTAGACTAAACGTCTATTATGCTTAAATACACTTGTGCTAAGTACGCCGCCGCCATAAACTAAATCATCGTCATTAGTGTAATAAGCTACAGAACCTGATGATATTTTACCGGAACCTGAAAGGGCTACAATGTTTTGTATTCCTAATTCTTGATACTGACTTCCACTAGCTATCCAATCTTTTCGAGCAGTGTAAGTCGTTATAAACGCATCTTGTTGATTTAATTTTTTGTAAGCACTCATTCATTAATAATCAAGTTTGATTCTAATTAATGCCTCTGAAGTAAAGTCTTTTAGGAGAGGTCTTGATAATTTAGCTACTCCTAATAAATCATTATTGTCATTATACAGTCCTACTGTTGTAATATAAGCTTGAGGAGTATTAATCATTACATCGTGTCTAAGTTCGCCTGAACCTGTAATGTTAGAAGGGTTAGTTGAGTAGTTAAATTCACTATTTCTTACTCTAACGAATACAAAATTAGAAGAGATTGTTTCTTCAGATTGTAGTTTAAAACTTCCTCCAGCTTTTATACCATTGTAAACTATTTTTATATTTCTAGCAGTATCGCTAGCAGCTGTATCAATAGTCATGCCGAGCCCGCCATTTCCTACACTTTGAGCAAGTGCGTTACCATTTAGTATTATAACTCCGACATCTGGTAAAAATTTACCGTAGCTTCCTGCTGTTGGTGTACTACCGTTAGTTGTGTGAACGTCCCCTGTTACTCTATTTGCTGCGCTTCCTGCAGATCCACTAATAACTTCAAAAACTCGGCCGGCATCTACGTAAGAAACCGTCGTAAGATCGTTACTATTATCAGTTAAATATAATGAATTAGCTCCATTAGTTAACTTAAGTTCAAAAGTTCCAGGAAATAATTTTTCTTTATACCTAGATCTATCTAAACTTATTGCGTAAATAGAGTCAGAAATAACTCCATCAAATGCAAAATCTGTTTCTTCGTCTCCAAATACTAAATTTCTATATTGCCCGTAAATAGTTGAAGTAGGTGATTTACCGGTTACGCCAGCATTAAATGGGGAAGCACCTCGTCCCTGTTTGTCACCAAACGCTAAGGCCATTTGAGGTCTAGCAGTGTTTGCATTGGCAGATAAATTAATATCTGTATCATATATAGTATAGAAGTAATTTCCTGTGTTACTAGCTATCTGAGCTGATGATGTAAAAAAGGCTGTAAGGGTTGGGTTATCGGTAGACCACAAAGGTGCTACTACTGATTCTGCGCTTATCGCTATATCTTCTGTATCAAATCTTTTAAATGACATATCTTAATTAGTTATTAACTTTAACTATAGTAATTGGAACTGTTATTCTTGCTCCTGAATCTCTACCAATTACAGTAATGGTTGTTTGTAAGGTTGTTTGTCCTGCAAATAAAGTATTTACAGTTGTTGCAGTAATGTTTATAGATGTTCCAATTACTGTTTTAGATACGTTAGTACCTAATGTAGTGGTTGAGTTTAATCTTTCTGCTTCTGGTGTGTTAATTCCTACTCCATTGTAGGTCTGCAGTACACGTGCATCAGCTATATTAGCTACGTACCCTCCTGCTTCAAAAGTCTGAGTAGAACCTAGATAATTAAGTGTTTGAGGAGTAATAGCTAAAGAAGCTCCTTGCTTTAATCTTATAGATGTATACCCAATATCTAATATAGGTAACTTAGCAGTTCCTCTAGGAAGCGTAGTTAACTTATATTTCATGATTTGAGTTTCATCTGGAAATGCTTCTAATAGAGGTAAGTTTTCTATAGCTTCCCCGTAAAAAGAAGAACCATTTGGATGCTCTGGGTTGTATAAAGTGTAGTCTATCTCGTCATCGGATAGAGCAAATTGAGTAATGCGGAAAGAACCGTCTCCTTTAGCTAATAACTCTCTTCCTTTTTTAGTTAAAATCGCATCTACTGTAACGATTGAATTATCTAAGTATCCCATTTTATTTTAATTATATATTATATAAATATCTTATTTTAATGTTTTATTGTTTTTATTTGTTTAATTTCTAATCGGCGCCTGGATCATCTATAGTTACAAAGTTTATAGAGCAAGTAATAAAGTTAGCTACTGTTCCAAAAATATCTGTAAATAATACATGACCTGTTTCTCTTACGTAGACTTTAGCATTATCAGCTTGAACAATCTGAGCATTTGATTCGCTAAATCTAAAAAGATCTACTCTCGCTATTTTCTTAACAGGTGCAAGATTACTATGAGCAACAGGCTGTGTTGTTCCGAAATATGCTCTCTGTACAGTTAAACGTTTATCATTATCACTATTATCTAATACTCTCATTTTTTCATTGCCAATTATTATAATATCTCCAACATCCAAACTGCTTGACTGTGGGATACCGCTATATAGAAAAGAAACTGCATTTGTGTTCAAACCTCCCCCCTGGGCAATATTTATCTGTAAGTCAATTTCTTCATAAGCAGGATAGATTCCGTCTCCAGTATGAAAAAATTCTTCAAAAACTCTTACATCGTAGGGTACAGCACAGATAAAGTCATTATCTGTAACATTTGCATACGCTTCTCCTGTAAATGCTTTACCGGTTAAGCTAGGTGGTACACCTGCGTAGTTTTTAGGAGTGGATAAGGAACCGTTATATCTTCCGTTAGTCCATCCTGTATCGTAGTATAAACTATCTTGAATATCAGCTGGGGTTGCAGAACCGGAGTATATGGGTCCAAAGTTTGTAGGTACTATTGTTGACTGTATTCTTTGGCTTTCTCTAATTTTATAAGATTTACGATTTTCGAATGCATTATTATTAAGTATACTGTATTCAGCTAATAAACCGTTTACATCTTGTAAAAAAGGTGTAAAATCTATTATAGTATTTAGTTGTAGTGCAAAACCATCAGGCCAAGGTTCTTGATTAAAAGGCGGTTGTGCAGCAGATGTTATTACATTTAATCCATTTTCTATTAGAAAGGGCTGAACAGTGTAGAAGAAAAATTGATTACCAAGTACTTCGTGGCTTGTAAAGTCTAGTACTTCTAAAGTACAGGGAATACCTTGGAAGGTAAATCTTATAGTTTCTACCTGTTGTAATATCTCAGTAATTACTTCACCTTCTCCATCTAAGAAAGCAAATGCGTTAATAGCTACATTTAGTATGTACATATCAGTTTGTGGTCCAAGATTACCGTACGCGTAATTAGGTGGAACATTCTCCAAAAAATCTACGTTTACGTTTATTTGACCCGGTCCAATTACTGTAGGATTTGCTTGTAAATGTATTGCTAAAAAAGCTTCTGGTGTCATATTGTTTTCTTTATTATTGTCCTAATCCGCATGCATGTACCCATTGACCTGCTCCTTCCCAGGAACCGTTGTAATCATCTATTATATTCCATTTTCTAGCGATAAATCCATCCTCATTCTGGTCTCCTATAACATTATCACCTAAGTATATTTGACTGGTTCCGTTATTAGGTCTGTAAATTAGTTTTGGAGAAGTATCCTCCGAATTCATATATATCTTCACTTGCTGTCGCAGTATATACTGGCGTACTGTAGGATTGTCTGCAGGGTGGGTCTGGGATTCATCAAGTAGAGAAGGAGGAATATGAGTTCTATTTACATAGACACTTACCCGGTTTGTAGGGGGAACACCACCTGGTCCTGTAAATGTACTACATACTGAAGTGTAATCATTTCCTTCAACAAAATCTACTCTAAGGTAGTTTGACGGCTCAGGTGGGGCTAACTTGAAGAACGGTGTGCTAACTACACAAGATTCTATAAGATGAGATCTTGCTACTATCGAGAATGATTGAATTCTCTGCACTGCATTAGCGCTAGTACCTAAAAGAGGTCCAAGTGTGCTGATATACCTTTCGTGTACTAGTTGCTTTTCAACCGGTAATGTAGGTATTAATCTATAATTAGGAGACCCTTCACTAAGAACTATTTCCGGTGCAAAGATTAACGGTAACTCATCTGTTATAAGCAGGTTAGGGTCTTCTGGGGTCATTGATGAGCCGTCTTCATTTAAAAGATCACCACCTAGAACCTCACCTGTATATTTAAATATTACTCCCCAAATGGTATTTATATCACCTCCAATTATACTGGTGCTTAAGTTATACTCTTGTCTTTCTGGCGGATCTGTAAAGTAATGTAGTTCGCCATCAACTCCATTGTAGAACCCATCAAAAATTTCTGGGGGAATTCCTCCGTTAAAGCCAACAGGGTTAAATGACTGTAATGGAGAATTTGGATTGGTTACTACTGTATTTTCTCCTCCGTTTGCAGGAGGGTATTGTCTTAACGAGCAATTAGATAAAGTTACATTTCTAGTATGAGAACACGTATTATCTACTTCGTCTCGTATAAGTATTTCTACTGCAGATCCTTCGTCTCCTGAAAATTGATAATCTTCCGCTTGGGTGTCTGTAATAGGAACGTTGTTTATTAGTATGTCGGTGTTAGTATTGTAGATTGAGCTAAATAGGTTAAATAGGTTGTAGGTAGCGTAAGAGTACACATTAGAACCTTCGGGCAAAATCTCAGTGTTAATGTTTATGTCACATATTACTTTCTTAATATGAGTTACATCAGTGCAGTTATTTAACGAAGTTTTCACAGCTGTTACTATTGTATCTAGGTAGTTTACCTCTGATTCTACTCCTCCGAATTCTTGTTCAAAAGTGTAGGGAAAAGTAGTTGGTATGTCCTCGTTAAACTCATTGGCATATGTATGTCCTGCTGCTGAAGCAAAATTAAAAAAGATAGGGATAGGCCAGCCACTCACTTCTTCTGGCGGTGTTGGGTATCTTAGTATGTATGGATTCTCTTCGGTACCTTTACCGCTAAGTATACATATATTATCAGGTATAGCATGATAAAAAGAGACATCGTAAATTACATTTCTATATAACAGTTCTTTGTATGGATTATCTTCATTCAATTCTCCATTAGTAACTTGTATATGACTACCGCTAAGTTCTCCGTCAAATTTAGCTTGTTCTTGACCTCTATCGTATACTGGGTTTAATTCTAAAGGATCGACATCTGGAGATAAGTTAGTCGGTACTATCGTAGTGCTCCAGTACTTGTATTTTGAACCGCTTGGTGTTTTCACTAATTGCTTATACCTGGTAGATGATTCTTGTTTAAACAATGAACCTGAAGCGCCAAATCCTACAGATCTATAAGCATTTCCATGTGAACCGGAAATAAAAGCGGTATTAATCGAACCAGTATATTCTGGTCTAGTCCACGACATTATAGGAGATTTGAACTTACTTCTATCTAATAAGTGCGGTTTTATTATTATTCCTGTATCTGCTACTGCTCTAGCAGGTACAAAATCTCTAACCATTCTAAATATTACATTATCAAAGAATTTTATTAGTCTTACAAAATCTTTTAAATCGTATGTTTCTACATCTGCTAAGACTGTTTCTGCATAAGCATATAAAGGTAGGTATTTACTAGTTTCATATCCTCTTGGATCTCCTATATAATCATCTATATCAAATGGAGTATTTGGAAATAAGACTGCAGATTGCGACACTATGTATGCATTAATATTATAAGAAGGTGAAAAACCTACTTCTATATTATGTAAATCCTGTGTATAAAAATTATCAGGTTTTATTATAGAGGTATATTGAGATAGAGTATCTCCCGGTACTATGCTACCTGTGTTATTAAGTCTTACCTTATCTATAGAGCCTGTAAAAGCTCTATCTCCTGCAAAAAATGGTAAATCTTCTGATGAACGGCCTCCGTGTATTCTTATTTTTAGAATATCTGATGGTATTCCAAAGCAATTGATTAGTGCTCGTAGGCCACGTTCTGTACCTTTACTTTTCATTAGTAGAGGTAAGTTGTGGTAAATTCTTTTATAAATCTCCTTTTGGTAATCGTTTTGAGATATAGGAAAGTCTGAACCGGATATTATTGGTTGTAAGTCAGGTTCAGAATCTACAATATCGTAACTATTAGCTGTAAAGTACCTAAACAAATCTTGAGCTGATCTATTACTGGTGTATAGCTTTACCCCAAAGTTTTTCAAAAGATCTTCAACTAAGTCTTTAGAAACACCTCTATCTAACCTATTATCATTATCGTACTTTTTAGATACGGCATTAGTATATAACCACAGATTATCAAAATGTTGAGCTATCATATGAATAAATAATTCATACGGTCTATTATTTTCGTCTTCTTTAAGGTATGCTGGTATAGTGTTGGTTAAGAGATCTGGATTACTTGCATCGTATAAAACGGCATCTTGTAAGCTTGAGTTGTACCATGTAAGTGCTGTTGTATCACTAGTTGTCAAATTTTCATAAGGCACTGCTGCATTTCCTTTAGGCCACGAAGAAGAGCCGCTAGAGTAAAATAAATGCCTTTCGTAATGATCAAAATTATTAATAACACCCTGTACTAGGTTGTTCCAATACTCTGTACTTCCTGTAGCACCGGTACCAGAATAAGGAAAACCAGGATCGTTAAATACATCTAATTGAGTTTGGTACTGCTCTAATAGTTGTAATTTATATCTAAAATTTCGTAATCTTTCCTCAGCGGAAGAGAAATTTATAAAATCCGAAAACGAGCTATAATCAACTCCTATTTCTGCTCCTTTCTCGTTAAATAGTGTATTTATTTCTCTATATGTATTAGTAGTTGGAAAACTAAATAATTCATTATAGTTAAAATATTCTGATGGTTCTGTAGATTGGTCCTCTACTTCTACGTTAAAATTTGCTCCTCTTAATGTGGGAATTTTTATCTCATCTGGTATGATAGAAGTATTGATTTCATATGCAATAGAATTACTTACTTTTTCAACAATCCTTACTATCTTGTTCTTTTTAATAGAAGTTGGTAAACTTTCTGCAAATCTTAATACTACTGCTGTAGTTCCTCTAAAACTTCTATAATCTATATTAATGATAGAATAGAAAGTATTATCCCCACAGTACAAGTGAATATCTAAATTGTATGGAGATGCTTCTATTTTGTTTTTTAAAGTATTTGCTAATCTTTCTACATCAAATGCGTTTAAATTTTGAGGTATAATTCTAGCTTCTTTTCTATCTGGAGCTATACTTTCTATTGAGAATGTTGAATCAATATCTGTAGTAAGAAAAGAATCTCTCAAAAAATGGTATAAAGCTTTAACCTCTGAAGTGCTGCCGTTGTATGCTTTATAATCTTCTACAGGATCTATAGAAATTTCAGAATTACCTATAGAGTCAGTTACGGTATCACCTGAATTTATAGAATACCTATTATAATTTGATACTGTGCTTAGTCTGGTATTATCTAAAGTAAAGTATGACAGTTCTATAAAATCTTCATAAGGAATGAAAGTATTAGGAATTTGTACTTCCTGTAAAGTGCTTTTTAGCTCCTCATCATTGATGTAATAAAATCTTGATAGATTACCAGCATCTATACTAAAAATATTATGTTTTATTTCAGCCATACTCTATACTTGATTTTCTAAATCAAAAATTTGTTGATTTGCATCTAATAACTGCTGTCTTAGTTGCGCTATTTCATCTAATAGAGGTTGTATTTCCTCTGAGGTCTTATCAAAAGTTGTTATTTCCGAACTTCTTCTTAATATGTACTCATGCGAATTGTCCTCTCCTTCTATAGGAACTGTGTAGAAGAGTTTATCGTATAAGCGGAATAACTCCTCTACAGTATCTGTATTTACTTCCTCTACAGGTAACGCGTAGGTTTCAAATTCAGTATCAAAAGCGGTTTGATAACTGTCTTTTTTATATAAATCTCTCTGTATACGAACCGTTTTTCTAGCCATTCCTAACTACTTTAAATATGTTTTGATCATCTACAACTACAGTACTTTCGTCTAATGTAGTTTTAACTAATATACGATAATACCTCTCCGGCTGCAAACCATCCATATAAACATCAAAAAATGATCCTTTAGAGTCGCAACTAATTTTTGTAAAATCTGTGTTAAAATCTACTACCATTTCTTCTGTATTTTCATCACGAAGTCCCCAATATGATGCTGAGGGTAGTACGTGGTTGGTTAAGTATATCGAAGAAGTTGTAAACGTCCTTGTAGGGTATGTGGGTCTTGCTGTTATCCTAAATCTCTGTTTACCTACGTCAGGATATTTACCTTTATTATTCTTTATATCTATAGTAGCTATATCTGTTGTTAGTAACGATAAGTCTCCTTGATCGTAAGTTCTATCGTCCCATCCAAATTCTAAAAATGGAGGGTATATTGTATTAGTATCCTTGCTAAAGTATTTTAACCTTATGGATGCAGTAGTATAAAACTCGTATTCGTTTTGTAGTTTTACTAAAAATCCTTTATTAGGTAGTATATGTCTTATTATATGCCACTTACTGATGCTTTAAATATTAAAGATTCTTTT
>CAACVD010001377.1_pt1 | contig 11690 bp, 10 predicted proteins | sample 2381771 | NCBI WGS metagenome assembly CAACVD01 (sample SAMEA5211965, study PRJEB30684) | marine metagenome | biome: Marine; feature: Epipelagic; material: Water | collected 2015-10-15 | depth 15 m | reverse complement strand
CAAAAACAGAAAAAAATCCAAGTGATATAAAAGAAAATCAAGCAGAAACTGAAGGTCTAACAGATGAAGGAACTGAATTAACAGATGTAGCAGCAGATAGTGGAATAGAAACAGCAGCAGAAACAACAGCAGAAGGAGTTGGTTTTGGACTAGCACAATTTATTCCTGGATTAGATGTAGTTTTAGATATTGGTGCTCTCGGTGCATTAGGAGCAACATTTGCTTATGGATTAGGTAAACACAAGAAAGAAAAAGAAGCAGAAAATAAATATCAACAAAATATTAAAAATGAAAATAATATTAAAAATCAAGTATCAACTATTCAATCTGTAGTAGCAGCACCAACTCAAAGATTACAAGGTGGAGTAACTAGTCTTGACTGAATACATTTTTTAGTTTTTTTATGTCTTGCTATATGTCCATTTGTAATAAATGTTCCACAAACATCACATTTAATTTTATTTTTTTTTTTAATGTATTTTATAATTATTTAATATATCATAATAAATACTATCTATAAATAATATAAAGTTTAATCCTTTTTTTTCTAATATATATTCATAACCGAGATGACCACCACTAAACCATAATTTAATATCAATTATAAGATTTTTAAATTGACTTTTTAATTCTTCATAATTATCAGTATGATTATAATTAATATTATGAATATTATTATAATTATTTATATGATATTCTCTTTGTTTTTCTAAATATTCATTATAAATAATTCTTTGTATATCATTAGGTAATTCTTTAAAAATATTCATTTTTACATATTAGTATAATGTTATTTTTTTAAATCAATTTTTATAATCTAAATAAAATCATTTTTAATTAAAAAAAATATCTTAATATAAATATATATGAGTTTGGAAAAAATATTCACGGCAAATGATGATGCTAATATTGATAGTGAGAGATTATTAATAGCAGCACGAAATGGTTCTAGTTTTGTAGAAAAAAATAAAATGATTTTTGAAATTACAGAACCTTTTGTTTCTTTAAAAAATTGTTATTTACATTTTGATATATCAGTTGATAGTTCTTCATTATATAAATTTCATAATTCAGTTTCTGATATTATTAAATCTATTAGAATTACTGAAAAGAATACTGGAAGAGTTATAGAACAGATATCTAATTATAATGTTCTTGCTGCTAATATGTATGATTATACATTAAGAAGTGGAAGAAAAAATGCTAAATCTTTAACAGAGTTAGGTAAAGAAGCAGTTCCATTAAACTCTAGTAATCCTGTTAATGATGTATTATGTTCTCCATTTTGTAATCCATACAAAGATGGAACAGCAGGATCTGTTAGTTATTCTGTAGCAAAAAAACAAATTAAACAAAAAGTAGTTGTAGAATTAATATCTGGATTATTTAATAAAAAAGATGAAACTATCTATCCTTCAGTTCTAGCACCTCTTCAAGTTGAAATAGAACTAGAAACAAATAAAAGAGCACTAACATTATCAGAACTTGTTAATCCAGGTACTGTATCAGCAACATCAAAAACACAACAAACTAAAACTATTTCTGCTGCTAGTCCAGTTAGTTCAATTACTTTATTAAATACACAATCAACTAATCAACAAGACGCATCTGTTAACAATATGAAAGGAATGCCATTCTCTAGAGGTGATGTTGTAGCACTATCAGATGCTGATGGAACAAATGTTCAGAATCTAACTAATGGAACAATTACATCTGTATCATTATCATCTGGAAATGAATATGTTCTAGGATTTGCTTCTCAAACTATGCCAGCAAAAGCATCTGGATCTAAAATATTTTTAAGAAGTTCAACATTAGGAACAGTAAGTTATACTGTTACAGATCCTTCTATTGAAGTATGTCGAGTTAATGTTCCTGATGAATGGGTAAATCAAATAGTAAATCTTGTAGGTCAAGATGAGTTTAGATATAATATTAATGCTTATGAAAGCGTTCCAGTTAATCAAACATCAGCAAATACTAACTTTGTAAATTATATTAACAGTAACGCTCAATCTGTAGCAGGAGTATTAACTATTCCAATGGATAGTCAAACAGCAGATAGTTATGAAAATGCTTTAATTACTGGTAAATATTCATCTTATGATAGTTATAATTATTTTTATAATGGAGCACCACAACCAAATTTACCTGTTCCATTAGTCAAGGTAAATTCTAACAGATTACAACAACAACATTTACACGAATTACAGAAATATTATGATGCGATAGGACATCCAGTTAGAGATTTATCTAAGTTTAAAGATAATTTCTGTGTTGCTAGAGCAATGTCTGTTTATAATGGGGCATTACCATTAACAGGAAAAGATTTATCTGTAAGATTTGATTGTATTCAAGGAAATAATTTAGGAACAAATATTCTATTTAATAATTATATTTACAAAAATCTTCAACTTGTAGTGAATTCTCAAGGTGTAAGTATTGTTGGTTAAAAATCATTTTAATTTTAATAAAATTATTTTCTTTTTATAATTATATAATGTCTATGAATATTGGAAAACGAAGATATCACATAATCGACCCAAATAGCACCCCAAGTAATGGTGTTATCAGTTTTGGATCAAGTGGCAATACTAACATTACCTTTAATATTGCTCAGGATGATAATGCTTTTTTAGATGGAAAATCTGTTAAAGTATGTTTTAAATTAGTTGTAAGAGATGGAACAACAAATGCTGAAAATAGTGCCGGACAAGTAAGACTTAGTTTAGGAACAGGAGCACACGGTTTATTTGGTCAAATAGATGCTTTTTCTTATGAAAATAATGCTAATATTTCTTCATCTAGGTCATATAATAGATTATGTTCCACTATTATTGGTAATGGAATGGCAGATCAAAATGACGTTGTATACTCTCAATCTCACGCTGGTCTAGGAATGAGTGAGGATTATATGTCTTCAGCAGTAGGTATTTATTCAGGAACAACACCAGCATCTGCTGATTTTCAAAGTTATTGTATTAGACCTTTAGTAGGTTCTATTCTTGGAACAAAATATTATCTTGGTAGCACAGTAGCAGGTGGAATCGGCGGTGTAAAACTTAATTTAATTTTACAACCAGATAGTAATGCTCTAACTAATCTAGCATCACCAACAGCAAGTGAGTATATCTATGAACTATCTGAAGTTAAATGTCTATATTCAACAATTATTGGTTCACCTGAAGAAGTATCTGCTCTTAGATTAAAGAGTGATTTTTCAAATAAATATTCTGAGTTTGTAAGAACAAATGAAAATAGACAAGCATCAAGAGATGAAATAGAACAGAACTTTAGTAGAGTTAGTCAACAACAACAAGGTCAACCAGCAGTTTATAAATATAGAGATTTTAATAGTTTTCTAAATACAGTTCAAAGTGATAATCATAATATATCACTAAATATTGGAACTAAAAAAACATCTTCTGTATTTGTTAATTTTGTTGGTTCTAGTGATATTAATAGCACAACATTAGATGATGATGGAAATGTATCTATGCCAATACTAGATACAGGTGATGATCAAGTTCCTTTTAAATCAGTTAGTTTTACAAAAGGTTCTGAACTTTATCCTGCTAAGTTTTTACAGAATTCAAATGCTGATGAAAACTATACTGATGATACAACTCAAGATTATTCTAATGAAAGACAAGCAGTTACTAAAAAATATTTATTAGATAGTGTTGTTCCATATTATGAAAATGAATATCAGAGAGGTTCTGTTAGTAATTCATTACATCAAGACCAATATGCTATTGGTGTAAATGACAGTGAGGTTGATGGAGTATTTGGTATTGGTTCAGGTCAAAATTCAGTTGTAAATGGTAATGCTGATTATATGTTTCAACCATTAGGAGTAAATATTAATACTGAAAACCTAGGAACTTTTGCTAATACATCAGCATTTATATTTAGTCATTATACAGGTGAGGTAAGTGTAAATAATGGAGTTGTTGCTGTTAGTGTATAAAAAAATTAATTAAAATATATTATTATGATTTTATATTCTATACTAAACTTTATACTATTTGGATTTCTTGAAACATTCATTCTTTTATTTTTTTTATTTTCACATATTTTTTTAAAGTTTTTTTTATAATATTCTTTATTATATTTTCTATATTTATCAATATTTAATAGATAATATTCTTTTTGATATTTTAATCTTTCTTCTCTATTTTTAAAATAATAATTCATTTTTAATTTAATTGATAAAAAAAAAATATTATTTAATTATATATAATGTCTAAGATTTCACAAATGATGCTCCCAGAAGAAACTCAACTTGATAACTATCAAGCAAATTCTCCCTCTCAGTTAGCAAGAACTGATACTGAATATTTAAAACCTCAATCTATAAGTGATAATTCTGCTACATTTAGAATATCAAATAATGGTATATTAGATATGTCTAACACTAAACTTGTTTTACAAATGACATCTGCTTCTACAGATATGTCTTATATAGGCACTAATGGAGTTGCTGCATTAGTTCAAAGAGCAACGATGAAATTTGGTAATACTACAATTTGTACTAGTGATAACGCGAATTCGTATTTTGCTTTATCTAGAAGTTTTACTGCTGGTGATACTAAAATATATAGAGACCATTATTTATATAATACCAATGATGTTTTTGTAAATAAATTAGATAATGCTGGAACTAGTGATGATGGTATTGGTTATCCTGATGGAAAATACTCTGAAAAACAAAGAATGAATAGTGATAAGGATCAGGTATCAGACGGTCAAATTCCCCTATCAATGCTTTTTCCTGGAATGTCGGTCTTAGATATCCCTCTTTTCTTGTTAAGAAATCACGAACTAACTATTGATATTGTTTTTACACCTGAAGCAGGATTGCTTGGAAATAGAGCAGTTGATGTAAATACTACACCAACTTTTGCTGCTTGTCCTATTACTCAAGATAGAACTTTAATGATAGTTGAAAGGGTATATTTTTCAAGTCAGCGTATGGAACAGATTAAGAAAAGTTTTAATGAGGGTTTCTCTACCAGTTATAACGATATAATTTCTACAAGAAATGATTTAGGTTCATTTTCTTCTGGTGCTACAGCAAGAGAGACATTCGATATAGGTGCTGCTGGAAAAACAGTTGAAGGAGTTATGGTTATGACCCCACGAACAGAATTTGATAGTTCTAACACAAGAAGTAATCCAAGAAATCACGCATTCGGCAGATATAATAGTGATAGTTTCCAAAACAGAGGATTTAATCTAATTATTAATGGTGAGAGAGTATTACCTCTTGATGCTGAAAATATGTATTATTCTTTACAAGCATCTTTACTAGGTTCTTTTATTGATAGTGATTATCCACAGATTCCTAAATGTTATTATGATAAATTACAAAAAGAAGGAATATCAGATAGTCATCTAAACGGTTCACAAGTGGCAACACCAAGTCAAGCAGAAACAAAAGGTCTATTATCTTACTTTGGAATGAAGTTAGATAGTTGTAAAGTAAAAGGAACACCTATAAGATTAGATTTATTTAGAAAACAAGAAACCTTAACTGGTGGTGGTTCTACTTCTGCTCAAACTGGTCTAGTAACATTTGTATTAGTAAGACGTTTGTTTAGAATAACGCCCGACGGGAGTGTCGACGCAACGTATGAATGATTTCATAAATATTTTTTTTATGTAATAGAATAATTTTTTTATGTAATATTATTATATTATTAATAATAATATAATGAGTTTATCTTATAATCAATCCATATTAGTTGATTGCTCTCAAGTTAAAGCATCTACAACTAATAAAACATCTTGGATAAATACCTTACCAGATGGAGGTTTAAATTTAAATCCACAAGATAGTATCCAAGTATACAGTGCTTTTATTAATAATAAATCAAGTTCTGATAGTATAGAAATAACAGATAATGAAGAACCATTATTTTATACTGATCCCTCTTTATCAACAAATGACCCAACAGGACCTGAAACTAGTATAAAAGAAAATGAAGTAACTCTTACATTTTCATTTTATAAAAATGCTACTGGTGCTAATACTATACCTATGCCTTATAATTTTTTTTTATCATCTTTACAAAAAAACGGAATTGTTATGAGAGATGGTTATGAAAATTGTATAGTTGGAGGAATAAATGGATCTGGTGAAAAAACATTTGGTAATATAGGTCAATTAACTAATAATTGGTATAAATTTAGTCAAGATATACAAAATATAATTATAGGAAGTGGTTCTAATACAACAGAAATAAATGGTTTAACATTTGCTGTAAATACTAATCTATTAGGAACTGACCCTAAATTAGTTGTTAGATTAGCAGCATTACCTACTGGTAATCCTCAATTACAAACAGATTATCAACCATCAGAAAATAATGAACTAGATACAGTAAGAGTATTAAAAACATATTTAGGTGATTTATGTCAACCTTTAGATGGTTCAAGATGTATAGCATATCAATTTAATCCTGTTAATAATAAGTATGAAAAATTTACTAAAAAAATAAAAATAGAAATTAAAGAAGGCAGTTATAGTCCTAGCAATCTAGGTGAAATAATTACAAATCAAATAACATTAGCAGAAAAAGATACGGGTAATGTTTTAGATGAGGATTTTAATGAAAATGGATTTTATATAAAATCACCTATAAGTGATTTAGATGATGCTTTATATATATCAAGAGAAAAGATAGAAAATGCTAAATCATCAAAAATTAATGTTAGAGTTGGTTCATCAACAAGTAAATTTATTGGTGTATATCCACAACAATCACCATTAATATCAAGAATTGTAAGAGAAAATGGCACTGTAATAAATGATTATAGAAAATTTACACCAACAATAGATAATTATTTTGAACTTGGTAAAAGTGATAAAACTAAAACAGCAAATTCAGGAACAGGTGAAACTGGATTTAATTATACAGGATCAAGAAGTAATGCTTTTTTATGGGGTATGTTAGGAAGAAATGCTGATGATACTGGTGAATTATATACAAGACCAACTAATGTATATTATAGATATCCTGAAACATTAGAACGAGGTCAAGAATTGGTTGAAAATTTTGGATTAACAACTGGGATTAATGTTGGAGATTTTATAAGTTTTAATTATGATGTTGTTACAGTTGGAGATAGCACACTAAATCCTAGTTCTGTAACGCCAAATAATTCAACAGTTCCTGGTGCTAACTATGTAAAAAATAGAGGTGATATAGGATATATAATTTCTAATGTTCCGTGGACACCAGAAAATCTTAAAAAGTTTAAACGATTTTTCGACTCACAACTCATAGAAGATAATATAACAAATTGTTTTAATTTTACTTTTAATTCTAATGCTAATCCAACATCAAGAAGTCAAACAAAAAGAGGAACATTAGATAATACAACCTTACCTCATACTACACAAGGAAATAGATGGATTAATATAGGTGTAAGTAATTTAAGGGATTCCACCAATTCAGGATTAACAAAAGGTTTTACACCTTTAGTAAATGAATCAGGAACTAAAATATACGAACAAATAGCAACTACTGGAACTTCTGTTAGAACACAATATAGTCTAATGCAGTTCGGTTCAGATTATCTAGGAAGTGATGATAGAAGTAATAGTTTAAATATAGATTATGAATTTCAAGAAAATACAGATGCTAATACATCAAATATTACCCAACCTGTTATAGGTCAAACAACTATTAATGTTGATAGTACCAATGCCAATTTTGAAAATTATTATAAAATAGATACAAATATATTTGCTTTAAATGGACCTTATGATATAAGAAGCAAACAAGTTGAAAGAATATCTACACCACAATTAATATCTATTCAAAGTAATTTTGTTGATAGAAAAGGTGTAACTAGACCTTTTCAGCACCCACTTCCTGAAACACCATTTTTTGAAAACTTAGGTTATGGATATATGACTAAATATATATCCAATGGAAGAGACCCAACAACAGATGTAACTGAATATATAGCATTTGAATTAAATGTTAATAATACTGGTGGATTACAAAGAGATGTATTAAAATATATTTTAGATACTAACTTTGCTACAAATGGTATATTTTATAATAGTCAAGCGATAGGATGGTTACCATTTTTTTCATCACACGGTAATCAAGCGATTATGTCTGTTACTGGTCAAGGAACAAGCATAGCAAATAGTGTTGATATAGATGCCACAGATGGAGATGTTGATACAACATCCTATAAAAGTTCTATAATACAAACTGGAATAGGAGTATCTTCTAACATACCTCAACTGGTATTCGATGATACCGTTAGCAGATTTTCATTACAAAATTTCTATACACCAGTAATAAGTTCTAATATATATGGATTTACTGGTCTTGATACAAGTGGAAATCCTATATCAGGTAATCCTAACGCTGGAAATGAAATATTAAGTTATAATGTAAATAATATATTTAATCATAGAGTATCAACAGGATTTGAAGTATTTAATGAAGTAATTACTGATAGTACACCAACAGGATCAGAACCTAATCCACCTATAAAAGCAAATAATTTTATAATATTAAACTCATTTAATGAAGTATTTCCATATAGTTATTTAGAAAGAATAGGACAATTCAGGGGAGAAGGAAAACTATCAATATATTATCAACAAACAGGAGTAGCATTTGATAAATGGATAGAAGTATCATATACATCAGGTGTAGCAAATACTAAATTTATTAATATTGAAGAAAATGAAACTAATTTTAATAATTCATTATGGGCGACTAAGTTAGGATTTAGTTTCGAACAAACACATAATCAAATTTTTACAACTGATACAGATATAAAAAATGATGTATATTTTACAGTAAATAATTTTAGAAACTCAGCAACAATAAATCAAAATGGAGCAGTTGATAATCAAAAATATTATTCTATACCAGTAACAAATAATACTGATTTATATAATACTCAATTTGATAGTTTATTATATGTTAATAATAAAAATTTTAATCAGTTTTTAAATAATCCTGCTAACTCTGTTAATAGTTTAGAAATAATATCTAAAACAACTGAGTTTCTTGCTGCTAACCTCCCCGATCGAAGTTCAGACCCATTTTTCATTATAGAATCGACCATATTACAATCAGGCGGTGTCGCACAAAATTATTTTAGTCAAGATAGTTTATTAAATGCTGTAGACATAGTCCAGAAGAGTTTCAACTCTAATGATTTTTATATGTTTAATGGTGGTGTAACTCATACAGTAACTAATCCATATTCATTAAATTTTGTTGAACATAGGATTAGAAGAAGTAATGGTAATTTATTAAAAACAAATAAATTCAGTTCAATAATTTATTTAATTAATAAAAGAGTAGTGATAGGTATGACCCCAGAAGAAATTGAAGAAAAAGAAGAAATAATAGAACAAAATAATAAAGAAAGAAATGATAAACAACAATTACTATCAAAATTAAATGAAGGAAAAAATCTAGATAATAAACAAAAATTATTAAAAACAATATTATTTCAAAATATATTAAATCGAAAAGAATTTGATATACCTCAAACTAACCAAGATAATACATTAGAAGATATAGAAATAGAGGATCAAGATGAAGAACAAGAAGAAGATTTACCAGAACTTGAAGGAGATGAAGATAATCAAGAACCAATAAATAATACAGAACAACCTGTTAGAGAATTAACAGTAACATTAGGAAGAGTTATTGGAGGTGGTACATTACCAGATGATGAGGAAGAACAACCCAGAAAAATTAAAATAGATAATATGGAGAAAAGTGTTTTATTACCAGAAAAATTAAGAGCAGAGAATCTATTCAAAGATAATCCAGATACAAGGATAACAACATTTCCAATATTTTCAGATATTAAATCAGCATCAAGAATAGAAAAACCAAAAAGAATAATAAAACAAAAACCAAAAAATCCTAATGAATTGGAAGAAAGATTATCAACAAGATTATCTGCTATGCAAAGAAGACCTAATCCTTCAAGATTAGAAAAACCATCTGGATATTTTACAAATAAAGAAGAAGAAGAAAAACAACCAACAAATATAAGAAAGTTTTAATATATATGGATAAAAACATTAATTATGCTTATCACGATGTTCTTTTTTGTATCTATTGTCGAAAAATTATGTATATTAGTAATTATTATAAACATCTTAAAACTAATATTCATAAAAAAAATATAGAAAAAAAAAAGTTAAAATATTATAACAAAGAAAAAGATAATTACTTAATTGAATTTGACTAAATATTTACCTTTATGATTTTTAATAATATTAGGTTTTTTTAAATTACAATACTCCCATAAATCTCTATTATTTATATAATAATTCCTATGATAATTATATGATATATTAGTTTCAAATATTTTATCATTAAATAAATAATATGTATAAGTATTTTCTTTAGTTGTTACTATAAATATATCCATTATATTAAATATTATTATTTTTATGAGATTTTGACTTTTCTAGATGATACTTCATAGAACTTCTTAATAAATATTTATCACATTGTCTACAATATACTATTTTATTTTTTGTTTTATTATGATAATATTTATTATGATATTCTCTCATAGTTTCTTTTCTTTCTTTTGATTTATTCAATTTGATTTTTTGTAAATCATCATTATTTAAATTAGTTGTTTCAAACATTTTATTATAACTATATTTTTATAAGTGTTTTCTTTTAAATAGTTTTATTTGATTTTTTTGAATTACAAGTTCTACATAATGGTTGAAAGTTAGCATTTAATAAATGATAATAAATCCATTCATTTTTAAATTGATTATCTTCTGGTTTAAAATCTCTTCTTATTCTATCTGTTCTAACAAATGATTTTGGAATATTTATATTATTAGTATTACAAATAGTTAAAAAATTATCTCTTAAATTACAAAAAGGAGTTATATGATCTATTTCAATATTAGACATAGAATTACAATTATTACAAATTAAATCACAATTACTTCTATAATCTAATATTTGATAACTTACACATTCTCTCATAGCACAAGTTAGTTCATATTTATCAGAGTTTCCTTTTCCTTCAATAGCAGTAATATAAGAAAATGTTGTTTCAGTATTATCATTATTAATAATACATAATTCTATATTATTAAAAAATGAATATCTTATAATAACATCTTTCATATTTCGAACTTTTTCATTATACTCAGGATGTCTTTTCATTAATTCTTCTATTTGATTCCAATATTTAGTTGATTTTAAACTATCACATACTCCTATTTCATTTTTGATTAAGTTTTTAATATAATCTCTAAACTTTGATTTTGTTGGAAATTCGGTATTATTAAAATATATAATCATATATATTATATACACAGAAAATAATTTTATGAAATACGCAATAAATCATTTAAATAAAAAACTTTGTAAAAATATATATATGGATATATTTAAAAACTTACCTTTTGATATTCAAGAAAGAATCTACAAAGAAGTAATATATAAAAAAAGATATGATAATTTTGTAAAAGATTTTAATAATTTAATATTAAATCTTATATTTATGGATTATCATTTCGAAATGACATATCAAGAAATGAAATTGGAAGAAGCATTAATTAATACATTAGAAAATATAAATAATGAAGAAATATTTAATTTTATTGATGATATAAAAATTATTGATAGACATTATTCTATATATAGATTAGATAC
>CAACVD010001305.1_pt2 | contig 11690 bp, 22 predicted proteins | sample 2381771 | NCBI WGS metagenome assembly CAACVD01 (sample SAMEA5211965, study PRJEB30684) | marine metagenome | biome: Marine; feature: Epipelagic; material: Water | collected 2015-10-15 | depth 15 m | reverse complement strand
AACCAAGAACGTATCACCGTATGCCCATCCAACTTTGCAACCGATTCCAAAAAATCCATTGACTTGATCTCGACCGCGTTTGGTGGATTTACCGTACTTAAAATAGTTTGTCAGTACATCTTCTTTTGTCATTCCATGACCGAAATCGCGAACTTTGAAAACAGGATTAAGTGCGGTAGGAATGGTCAGCAATACAGGCTTTTGCTTTATACCTTTTTCTTTGGCGTAAACCAAGTTGGCATCTGATGCGTTTGTGCAGTATTCACGAACACCTGCCATGATTTTATCAGAGTACATATCATCGCGGAGGATTTTGGAGATGAATGATACATCTTCCAAGTCGATACCAGTTTCTCCCTTTTCGAGAGTTCCGCAAGTGGATGAGCGATTAGTTTTTGAGTGTAGTTTCATTTTATTCCTTATAGTTAGTTATTCAAGCTGACACACTATAAACCAATAAAACTACATGAGTCAAATATAAAAATGCAAAAAAGTGAAAAAAGATTTAAAGTTAATTTTCTAACGATTCAAGAGTCTCTTGATGTATCCTTCCTCCAACCGCCCTGCTGATCTGTGAGGTGATCTGTATCGCCTTTTTAAGCCTGTCTGGTACTTCGTATGGGTCTAAGGCCATTAACGCTCCCATGGCCGTTTCTGCGCCACACCCGATGGCAGAATAAGGGCAGTCGTTTTCCTCGACCTGAAAATCATCGTATATGGTAAAAACCCTACCTCTTAGACCTACAATAAATTCGCCACCTTCTTCTACTTCATTTATTTTTTTAAGAAACCCACCATCTTCAAATATAAGTCTAGTTCTGTTTATAAAGTCATTAACCATAAACTCATAAACATAATCAGGTTCGTCTGGAACTTGAAGGGTATAAAGGCCACCTTCAATTTGTGAATACTGAAGGAGCTGACCCATTCTAAAACTTCCCGCAAAACCAATGATTATTTCATCGTTTATTTTGAAAACTTTGCGGTCTTTTCGGAAGGATTTTGTATAGTCTGCCGATGCAAGGCTGTCTGCCGCAATATGAATTTTATTTGGAGATTCGATCCACGATGCAATGCAGGTCATTTCGCTTACGGCTTATTTGGCTTTATTTATTTCGCTTACAGAAGATCGAATGTACCTCTGAATGGACTTCCCTGAGTTTGGCGAATTGTTCCAGTTAATGTTTTGCCAGTATCAAGATTAACAGTTATTTTTTTACCGTTAAAAGATGACGCGCTAACATTTTTTCTCCAGTGTTCGCGTTTGCCGTTTGGAAGTCTTTCCCAATCTGTAGATTGTGCCAAGTCTTGACCATCTATAGAAACAGAGTTTATCAACCCTGTATATTTAGACGCAATTAAAACTACAGCACCTCTACCGCTTACTGATCCATCATCGTTTGTTGATTCTTTGATAAGGTTGGTTTGATCGCCACCTTCTACTGTTAAATCTTCCGTATTATCTCCGACTTCTTCTTTAGGGTCACTGGACAATTCGGAGATTTTATCGCCCAAACCCAATTTTTTTAGCAATTCTAAAGCCTTTTCGTTTTCACTTTCTAAATCTGAAATTGTTTTATCTATTTGTTTGTTGATTCTATTTGTGGCGTAATTAACATCTGTAGAGGCGACAATCTCGCTAGAATAGTCACTTGTTGCCGCTTCTATTTCAAAAATCTTGTCTGTTAGATTTTTAAGAACGTCATCTCCCAAAACATCATCGCTTGCTATGAACGCTTCTGAAAAAGTTCTATTTGCTCGCGTGGTAGGCTTAAATAGGTTGACAGCGTTTTTCAAAAAACCGCCACTAGCTTCCTCGACATCACCTTTTATAGCAAGTCGAAGGTCTTGAATGTCATTGACCTTTGAAATTGTATTTGGGTCTGTTTTGGTAGAGTGTCGAAGATACACAACAGTACCTTCATCTGGCTTTTTTATTTTTCTAGCTGAAACCGCAGAGTTTGCAGTCAGTGTTCCACAACCGCAAAGAGCGGCAAAAAGTGGTATAGATAATAGGAGAAGTAGTTTGTTTTTCATAATAAATAATACACTTTTAAGGTTATTTCGGCAAGTGTTTTCAGTGCTTTTCGGAATTATCGACGTATTCTATGTCAATAACGTCATCCTTTGGAACGTTTATCATTTTTAAGAAGTCTGACTCTTTTATTTCGCCTTTTACAAGGTCTAAAAATGAATCTAGCAGTATTTTGCATTGTTGGTCGCCCATTCTCGCTTTCATCGTGATATTTTGGGCATTTTCTCTGCAAAATCTACAAATTAAACCTCCTTTTGGGCTTTTATTTAGAGATTCTACAACTTCTGTTATACTTTTATTTGACATAAAATCTTTTGCGGTAAAGTCAAAGGTTCATTTGTAGCTTATTTAGCGGAAGATTGTTCACCTATGAAGTCCCTAACTGAAAACCACATTTCATCGCAAATACCACCTAAAAATAAGCGTTCAATTTCGCGGCGGGTACTGGTTTCAACAAATGATTCAAAAACCGAGTCGTAAACCGAGTGTTCAATCAAGTCGTTGATGTTATTTCGCAAAGTTTTGTTCATATATAGAGTCGGGTAGAGTGTTCCATGATTCATCAACTGTATCCAAAAAAGTAGATGAAGTCAAGTCGTAAACAGAATAATCCATCGAATCTGATACATACCTACAAGTAGTCACCCAAACAGTACGTCGAATTGTATTATTTTTATGAGTAAATTTCATATTGCAAAGTCGGATTCATCTTTTTGTAACTTTTAAAGTCACTTTCTACTTACTGTTATGTCCCACCCATTCCTTTTAAAATAGAACTTTTTTGTTGTTTTATTTGCGTAATTCTCTTGCATTTTAAGACACTTGCAAAATTCTAAGTTTATATCACTTTCAGCGTCTTGATCCAAAAGTTCGTACAAACAGCATTTATCTTTAATGACTTCAACTTCGTCGCTGTTGTACCAACCATACTTTGTGTTGTAATAAACTTCAGGCCCACTGTCATGCGACTCTATCACATCTAATATTTGATTTTGGTGTTGATTTTTAACTAAAATCTTTATTTGCATTATTTTATATATTCCCACTCTAGTTTTGTTGAATTTATTCGCTTTTTAGCTGTTCGTTTGCAACCGCATTTGCATTCTTGATGATAAGATTCTTCAGTTTTATGTAATTTATCTACCCACTTATGTTTATGTTTGATCTTTTTAAAAAAGTTCATAATTTTTGTTATAAACTTGCAACGGTGACTCCTTTTTTTATTTGCAAGTTTTATTTAAACTTTAAAATAAAGTTAAATCTAAAAAATTAAAAGCAGACTCATGCTTTTTTAATATTTTTGCACCAGCTTCTTCAACTGTAACGGCGTATACGAGCATGGTAGTCTGCCCGTTTCTATACACTCCATCTTCGTCGTTGTAATCAAACTGAATCAAAAAACAGCGAAGAGTTGGATTTAAAGCTGTAGGGCTGTAATCAGGAGTATAAGGTAATATTTGCCCTGCGTCTGTTTGATCGGCATTTTCTTTTATTTGTTGTGATTTGTCACTTGTTGACATATTATTTAACCTTTTTGATTGTTTTTTGGGTAATCACAGATTGTGTATTTTAAACTCTGCATAACTAATTTTTTATATTTTTTACAACCCAAAACATAAATATACCTATGTTTTCGAGGTCTGTCAACAAGATAAAAGTCGTCGCCATACTTTTCTCGCATCAGTTTAGACCTGTTTTTCTGACCTCTAAACTCATCAGCGATGGTTTGCCCGTGTAAATGTTCTTTGCCGCGAACCTTCCAATCTGTGCGTTTTGCGCTCAAACCGCAATAAACAAAGTTACAGGCTTGATATACAACTCCCAAGTGGTTTTGACTAATATCCGCAAAACTTACAACAATCTTATTTTTAGGTAATAAGCGCAAACTGCGACCCACAAGCATACTAGACTCGTTTTTACGATTATATTTGAGACAAAGACGATTTAACTCTAAAACGTCATTTTTAAAGTCATCTCCAGCTATTCCTCGCCTCAATGGTGCGCTAGGTGGAGTGCCGTAACTGACTATGCCAATCAATTCATCGTCATCAAAAAGACCATAAGCATAAGTTATACTTGGCCACCGCTTTGCATAATGAATATTTAGTATAAAATGTTCGCAGTCTGAACGGTTTATTTGTTTTACTTCTAACTGTTTCATAGCGATTATATAAAGCCTTATTTTTTATGGATTGTCAAGGTTTATTTTACAATTAAAACGTGTAAACATACTAGCATGAATCCAACGTATACAGATACAGATGTGACTATTTCAAGGAATTTGAACATTCCGTTCAATTATATTTGGGAGAAAACGGATCAAAATTGGCAACCCATGAGTTCAAATTCATTGCTACCTCACAGGGAGTATGTAGTAAATAAGGCTTATGAAGTTGTCGATAAATATGGAGCGCATGACTCTGTACCGAACGCGACTTCATTTGCAAATCCAGAAACAGTGTGGGAAGCAGGAGGTGAATATGTTTTCCCGCCTGACGTTGGAACTGGCGTACAAGTAAAATCCGATGAAAACGCCGACACTCAAGAAATAGTTGTGCAAGGATTGGACGAAAACTTTTTAAGCAAGAGCTGGACAGGGAATTTAAACGGAACTGGTATAGTAGATATAGGAACTTTTTCAAGGGTATTCAGAGCGTGGAATAATGGTTCTACGGATTTCGCTGGAGATGTGAATATACACGCTTCAGGCGACGACTCTACATCTTACGCAACTATAAATTCAAACAATCAAACCCAAATGGCAGTTTACACTGTTCCAGCAGATTCTACTGGATATTTAGTTAGATACTCAGCTTCAGCGTCAAATCCGTTATCATCTACAACATTGAAGTACACGATACAGTTGAAAACAAGAGAGTTTGGGAAGGTACTTAGAGTAAAAGATTCTTATGGAGTTTCCACTCAAAATAACTTTACTCAACAATTAATAAGCCCCCAAACGCTACCGCCAAAAACAGATATACTTACAAACATCGTTTCTGCAAACGGAAATGGCGGCTCGGTATTTTCAAACTTCACCGTTGCCCTTTTGAGGTAGAATCTTCATCCTCTGTAAATTGAGCCTCATATTCTTTTACGAAAAAAACTTCTTCTTCAGATTTATTTTTAAAAATTAAATCGTAATTCTCTCTAAACTTTTCAAGGTCTTGACCCTGCCTTGGTTTTGAACCTTTGCCAGCACTCATTATTTTGACAACTCTTTTGAAACCTGCTCGATTCCATCGCAAACCATTTCGCCATTTTTTGACAACAAGGCTGAGTTTTTAGTTACTACCAATTTTAAACTACAATCATTTTTCTCGCTGTAATTGATAACAAGATTTTGCAAAATCCCAATGTGATCTAAAATTATTTGGTTTAATCTTTCTTGTTTTGATTTTTCTGATTCTACTGATATTGGTTGCATATTTATCCTTATTTTTTTCTGTATAAACCCCATCCAATACAGGGGCAGTTGCAATCATTTGTTAAGTTGGAAACCTGCCTATAATCAGGCCAAGTTTGATTTGTGAATATTTGGTTGAGGTAATTTAGATTCCCCCAGCTTCCACACTCGATTATTTCTAAGTCGTGATAAAGTGCTAAATAATTTATATAAGAAACAGTCAAGCCTGTGAAAAAATGAAACGGCTCCATGTGTCTTATATTTACAACAGGCCAATTACCATATATATAACCGCCGCTTTTTAAGTGTTTTGCAAGGCTCTCCATAGCAGAGCAAGGGTCAACAATATGCTCAAAAGTTTGGTTAATAAACGCAAAATCATAATCTTTATCTTCAAAGTCAAAACCCTGAATGTCAAACTTATCAGGGTTATTGTCGTACATAAAGTTATGCCACTCTTTAATTGGTAATATTTTAGCTTCTATATCGTTCTCAGAAGAAAAAGATAAAAGTTTTTCTGATTTTAAATTATATTTTTGCTGATAATTTGAAAAATACAAAGATGCTATAGCCCTAGAGCAATCCATTCCGTACAAAACAGGGTCATCATCAATATTATATTTAGCACCATGATTCATTTTGGTGAAACTGGCATAAGGAAGGTACGCTTGCCTTGTTAAATGTATATTTGTTTTCATTTATTTTTGTGCAGGTTTGTGTAATTTTACCTGACCACCACTGTAAACACTTACAACTCTTTTTTCAGGCCAAGCAGGGTGAGATATTGTAAATTCTTCATAACTTATTTTCGCAGGATAAATATTTTTTATAAATCTACCTGTGCTTGTAAATGCCATTGTTGAATCTGTTAATCTTGTTATTTGGACTTCAGGATTTGGAAAATCTAAAATTTCCATTTCATCAAAAGAAATAAAACCATTTTCATTTGTATCATTTTCGTAAATTAAACTTTTACCATTGAAGTAAACTATACATCTACTATTTGATCTTATAGCAATCATTCTTGCAGACCTCAAGTGGCTCATCAATTCCCAAGATGCGTGAGTAATCTCTCTTTTAGGTATAGTCTTTATAAAACTGTTATAACTTATCAAAGAAAAAAGCAAAATTAAAAACAAAGCGATAAGCATTTCTACAACAGAAATTCCATTTTTATTTGCAAAATATTTCTTCATAAAAAAGCCTTCAAGATATATAAATAAAAAAATAGGTTTTGTCAAGTGTAATATGATGTATGGGCAAGTTTTTTTTAAGTTTGTTGTTTGTTTTACTTTTAATTATAAATGGCTGTTATGGCTCTGGTGGATACGATAAGCAAGTTGAAGCAGAGGCTATATCAGATGACCCTTATTTACAAAGCTATCTACAAAAGTCAATATTTATTTTTAATGACATATTAGATAGATACGGAAAAAGACCAATTCTGTATAAACCTATAAGAATACGATATGCGAATCTTGTACCGCCAGTAAAAGGCGCGGCATTCGACAACTATATACTAATTGACGAATCTGTAAAATACTGGACAAGTTCTGATATTGATAAAATTATGCTACACGAAGTCGCGCATATTTGGTTGAGAAACATGGATCATAAAGGTGATCCTCATCCATCGCAAGCGTTTGGCATAGATTTTAAAAAAGAAATTCCTTGGTGGGTGTGTCAATCATGTTCGAAATAAGAAATCCAAAATACGCAGTAACAAATGTAAGAAACCTGTACTCTGTCAGAAAAGCTATGAAAGAGTGGAGAGAGGCTAATCCTAGTTGTGCTTGGTGTGGAAGAAGTGACAAAGTTCACGTTCACCACAAAATACCAGTAAAAGATAGACCAGATTTAGCAGGTGATAGCTCAAATTTTATAACGCTATGTGCTAAAAACTGTCATCATGTCGTAGGACACGCTAGAAACTGGAAGCATTACAACGAAAAAGTTGAAGAATGCTGTAAGCTGAAAAATATAATTATTTGATTAGCTTTTTATAAAAATAAATCAGTAAGCGGAGTACCTTCGTTTGCAAAAGTAAAGGGTCTACCCGTTTTCGAGTAGACCTCTTTTTGTATCGGTAGGTTTAGAGCGAACCCTATAGTAGAAAATAAATCTTGCGGCGAAACTTCACGCTCTATAACTTCCGAACCGCTTGGGTCTGTTTTACCCACAACAACTCCACCTTTTATACCTCCACCAGCAATCAATCCGCTAAAGGCTTTTGGATAATGATCTCTGCCATTATTTGTGTTTATTTTTGGTGTGCGCCCGAACTCAGTAGAAACAACAACAAGCGTTTCACTTAGCAGTCCTCGCGAGTCCAAGTCGGTAAGCAAAGAGAATAAAGCGTCATCTAATTCTTTGCCTTTATTTTGCAAAGCGTCAAAATTATTGTTGTGTGTGTCCCAACCTCCGCTTATAACCTCCACAAAACGAACGCCGTTTTCTACCAACCTTCTTGCAAGCAAACAGCCTTGGCCAAAGTTATTTTGACCGTAAGATTCTCTGATAGACTCTGATTCGTTTTCTAGTTTGAATGCGTCTAACTCTTTGCAACCAAAAGTTCTAACAGCGTCATCGTATGCGGTTTTGTAACCGCTTACGTTTCTATTTACTTTTCCATATTTATTTATAAAAGTTCCATCTATTTGCTGAATAGCTTTTATCTTTTTATCTACTTCTTCTGGAGTTTGATTTTTTAAAATACTATTTGGCAGTCCCACTTTGTAATTGTTGATAACAAGAGGGGCGTGTTGAGGCTCTAAAAATCCTGCGCCTGTATTTTGGTTGGGCGATCCAATGATTATACTATTTGGAACATTTCTGGAAAACTTGCCATCAAGGTTTGTTATCCATGCGCCGATAGAGGGGTGAGCTATGCTTTGGTTTTTATCGTAGCCCGTGTGCATAACGTAATTACCTTGTTCATGCACACCTGTCTTTGACGACAACGATCTTATCAAAACATATTTGTCTGCTATTTGTGCAAGTCGCGGCAGATAACCGCTGATTGTTATGCCGTCAACATTTGTGTTTGCGATTGGGCATGGGCCTTGGTTTTCATGTCCATGTTTAGGGTCGAAGGTATCAATATGTGACATACCTCCTGCCATGTATAAAAATATTACATTTTTTGCTGGAGTGGTTGCAAGGTAGTTAGCCTTGACTTGATTAGAAAAAGTAACCCCCAAAAAGCTACTGGCAGAATATCTTAAAAAATCTCTTCTATTCATAAAAAATAAACCTTTTGCTATTCATTAAAACCCAAGCTATCTCTTGACTTGAGAAATTGGTAAAAACCCTTGATTCTTCAGGGCTTGGCTTTTTGCCGTAAAAAGACAAAAAGATAAAATTCTTATCGTTGTTTGTATCTACACCTTTTTTGAAGTGGCTTTTGTTATCAAACAGTATGCGAAGTATATCTCCATTCATCAATGTCAATGCTTGCTGAACAGAAGGGTCTTGATTTGAGTTATTTAGAACCTGCCTGTTGGATTGGCCGAACTGCCTCAAAAAATGACCGTCATTGGCGGGAGTTCTTTGGTCTGAAGATGCAACAAAGTAGCCGCCGTTTCTTTTTTTATTTCTATATTTCTGACCAGTAACTTCTTCGTAAATATCACGCATAGAAGGTTTTTCAACTTTTGCAGAAACTTTTGTTACTATGTTTGTTATTTGCTGTGGTGTTGATGTTTGCAAAAATTCATAATATTTTTTTACATCGTTATTTTGGGAAGTTTCATTGAATGTATATTCTGGATTATACATATAAACAAAAGAATCCCAAATCTGCTCTGCGGTCATTCGGCGCACAGTTTTATTTTGAGTATATTCGATACTGCACAAAAAATCATTCAAGTATTTTTTAAGGTCAAAATTGTATTGCACCATTTTGTTGCACCACTTGGAAAGTTGTTGTGGTGTCATTTCTTTTTCGCCAATGAACCTGTGCCACAATCTTTCTACAACGTTTATAACAAAGAATTTATTTTTAGGTGATGTCATCCATTTTACATATAAATCTCTATTTTTATCGAGATTTTCTGGGGGAGAGATGCCAAGTATTCTGTTTGGTTCTATTCTTTGTTTTGGTTTTGCGTTTTTGTATTGATAGTCGTGAGGGAGAGATAATTTATTTTTAGTTTCGGTAACAGAAAAGTCTATATTTCGAAACATATCATCAATCAGTCGATTGAGTTTATCTTCGTCGTTAAGACCTTTTACAAGATTTTTTGCATCTCTTTTATTTTGAGGATTGCTAGAAGTTCTTACGTTGTAGGTGTAAGCCGCCAACTCGTAAAACTCTAACTGAGTAAAATCTTTGAATGGATGGTTGTGACATTGAGCGCAATTTACCTCTTGGCCAAGAAATGTATCCGCTATAAAAGATGCGTGGTCGAGTGCATTATTTTTATCGCGAACATAAAAACCTATTGCGCCATTAGACCCAATATGACCTTCAGCACCAACCAACTCTTTGACCATCGCATCATAAGTTTTATTTTGCTTGATAGAGTTTAAAAGCCACTCTTTGTACTGTTCGATTGCTCTTGAGTCGCGGCGATCACTTAGTCTAAGCCAGTCTGCCCACAAATTAAACATATTGTTGACATACCAATCAGATTGCAATATTTCAGCAACAACTTGAGATTGTATTTTTGCTTTAGATACTTCTTCTGCGCTTGGTGTGCGACCAGCAAGGTCGATGTAAGTGCGCCTTACTAGGTTATTCGCACAAGTGTCGTTTAAAGTAAAAATAAAAAAAGTAGTTAATAATGCAGCTTTTATTAGATTCATGCCACTATTTACACTTAAATTGTGACATTTGTGTTAAAACGATTACGTTATCGGGCGCTTCGCATTGTCTGTTAGCGCATGAATTGTCGAGCAATTTTCACATTTAATAAACACTTCAGGCTCATAATGATTGCCATCATCGTATGCTTCAAGCTCATAATGCCATTTAAGCATCGAATTGCATCCGCAGTTACCGCATATAATATGTAATTTCGCCTGTGCCATATTCTTTCCTTATTTTAAAATGGTTTCCTGCGGAGGAATTGAACCTCTTGACATCCTACCCACTATTTTACGTCGTCAGCTTAGAAGGCTGATGTGGGAACGCAGGACGTTTTATTTATTCAAAATTCCCATTATTTTTGTTTAACGAATTTATTTTTATCCGCAAATTTTATAACCTCAACTTTATAATACAACCTGTCACTTGTTTCCTCCACCAGATTAACTGGTTTGCCGTCATGTTTCCATACCCAATTCGCCATCGGTTGCTTGCAGTGCCAGCAGTTCACATCGGTTTCGAGGGCATTCTCCATGCCGCAGTTTTTGCACATACTCATGATCTGTTATCCTTGGCGTTATGCGTAACAATCGGAGCAAATCGCCAAGCTTCCTTCATGTTTCACTGGTTTCTTGCAACATTTGCATCTGCGCCTTCTCATTGTTTCTCGTTCTCCGCGTTCGGCGGATAAACAGAAAACGACATCGTATTCATGAGCTGACCGAAAGTATAACGATGAGGTTTCGCCATCATTGATTTATCCATCGAATACGTTCCGTCCTCGTTTCTGGAAAATCTCTCCCCGTCATCACGCCAAAGCGCCGAACAAGGCGCTGGACTATAATCTTCATTCGTTGCACTCATTTCGATGTGTCAGCTTTGGCGTTATCCTTAGAAATTGGAAAGTCTTGTATCGTATCCGTAAGGTGTATATGCACCGTATCAATACAGGCTCTACACAAACTAAATTCAAAACCCGTCTCTTTGGACGGCATACTATACCAACTGTAAGGTAAACATTTTCCATACTCTTCTGCCCCGCAAAGATCACAAACGAACTTACATTTTAAAATCGTTTTCATAATAATTTCCATGTTTTACTTTTATAAATCCTCTTAAACATATCTCCATCCGTTGATTCGATCAACACCATCGTAAATATCATAAATCTTTTCTTTAGCTTTGTCAATATTTTCCGCTCTAACATTTTTAATGTATTGTTTTCCGTTTTTGCGAAAATGTAATTGATATTCTTTTATTTCTTTTTTCATAATAAATTGGCGGTCAACTCTAACATTAAAAATCAACAAATTCAAGGTTTATCCATGTAGAATACGAGCCGATTGGACAGTTTGTAAAATCAACGACTTCCATATATTCTTGTCTAACTTTGACCTTCTCAAGCCAACGGATCTCTCCTTTGCAAGAAACAGGTAAAAAGG
>CAACVD010001082.1_pt1 | contig 11692 bp, 16 predicted proteins | sample 2381771 | NCBI WGS metagenome assembly CAACVD01 (sample SAMEA5211965, study PRJEB30684) | marine metagenome | biome: Marine; feature: Epipelagic; material: Water | collected 2015-10-15 | depth 15 m | reverse complement strand
CTATAACTATTCAAATATCTGATGATGTTAATTTATTAAATTAAGTTCATTTCATAAAAAAAAAATCTGTGATATAATATATAATGTCTAAAATGTTTAATATGCCGAAAAAAGAAGAAATTGTAGAAAATGAAGAAGAAGAAAAACAACCTATATTTGAAGAAAATAATGATGATAATGTAGAAGAAAAAAAAGAAGAAATAGAAAAATCAGAACCTATTGATATTCCTAATCCTAAAAATAAAAGAACTAAAACCATGACTGATAAAGCACAGAAACAATTAAACGATGCTAGATTAAAATCAATCGCAACCAGAAAAGCGAATGCTTTAAAAAAGAAACAAGAAAAAGAACAAAAAGAATTAACTAATCAAAAATATATTAATGAAATAGATACATTAAGAAAACAATTAGATGAAATGAAAAATAGACCACAACAAGAAAAAATAGTAGAAAAAATAGTTTATAAAGAAAAAGAAGATAATGATAATTATAAGTTTAGTTTAGATGATTTAGAGTTTTATGCTAATGAAAAAATAAAAAAATTAAAAGAAATGGAAGATGAAGTTAAGTTTAAAAGAAAAGAACAAATGAGAAATAAATATATGTATAATTTAAGATAGATAAAAAAATATTATTATTATTATTAATAATGGATAATAATAAAGAAAAAGTAGATTTATCAATAAAAAGATTAGTTGATAAAGATGAGTTTAAGTTTGATTTAAAAAAACCTTTAAAAAGTGATATTCTTCCAGATATATCAAAAAGATTATTATTTTTAATATATGGAAAAGTAGGAAGTTCAAAATCAACAACATTAATGAACTTATTATATAATCCTAATTTTTATGAAGGTCAATTTACGATGAAGTATTATATAGCGCCGACGATATATCAAGACGCAACGCTATATCCAGCTCGTGAAGATGAAGATGCTGTTTTAATAGATGAAATGTCTGATGAAGTAATAAATGAAATAATTAAAAATCAAACTATTATGAAAGGTCAAGGAGTTAATTCTGTTCCTTTTTCAGCATTAATAGTTGAAGATGCTCTGGCTGATAAAAATGGTGTATCTAATAATAATTCAGCTATATCTAGATTAGCAACAAATTATAGACATAAAATGCTAAATATATTTATAGTATCTCAATCAGTTAATCAAATTAGTTCTGTAATTAGAGCTAATGTTAGAGTAATTATTCTAAAAAAATTAGGAAGTAATAAAGAATTAGAAAAGTTTATAGATAATTATTCAGCTATGTTAGGTGGTGAAAAATATTTTTTAAAAATGTATAATCATGTATTTTCAAAACCAGAAAATCGTTTTGATTTTTTAATGATTAATATGGATAAGGGAGAAGTATATCATAATTTTCAAAAATTATTATACAAAGATGAAAAGGAATATATTTAAGGACGATTAATATTTTCTGTATTAGGAATATCATTTTGATTTTCTATATCTATATTTTCAGTTTTAAACTCTGGACTTCTCTCACATTCAAAACATAAACATTTAATTTTATTACATTTAGATTGTTGAAGTTGTTTTAAAAATAATACTAATGCCCCTATTATTGATGTAATTAATAATGATAATTCAACCATAGTAATATTTTCTATTTCCATTATATAAATTGTTTTATTTTATTTATTTCTATTTCACCTCTGGATTCATATTCCACTTCATTTTTAATATAATCAAAATTATAGAAAATAACATATAATTTATTATTTTCTTTAATATATCTTATGTAATATGGATTATTAATATATTGTTCTTTTAATTGTTCGTGAATAATATTCTTCATATTAATATATACAATATTTTAATAATGGCTAGTTTTCATTCAAAAACATTTTTAAAACACGATGATTATATGACCCCTAAATATGCTTTAAAAAATATTATTAATTATATTCCGCCTAATAAAGATATATGGGAATGTTTTTATGGTGATGGAGAAAGTGGAAAATATTTAAAACAATTATTACCTAATAATAAAATTATTCATGAGCCTATTGATTTTTTTGAAAATAATTTAGGAGATATATTAATATCAAATCCACCATTTTCTAAAAAGAAAGAAGTATTTACAAAATTAAAAGAATTAGATAAACCTTTTATTATGATATGTAATCAAAATACTATTAATAATAATTATATTAGAGAATTATTTAATAATGAATTACAAATAATAATTCCTAGAAAAAGGATTCAGTTTATAAAAAATGGGAATGAATTACAAAATAAATGTAATTTTGATTGTTTTTATTATTGTTATAAAATGAATCTAAATAAAGATATTATATTTTTAGAATAATTATTTTCCGACCATTTTCATAGCAATAGCGTGAGCTTGTTTAAATGTTTTTCCTTCTCTAATTAATAATTTCATTTTGTTAATATGTTTAGTAGTATGTTTTTCTTTCATTTTATCTAATGCTTTTAATTCATTTGTTGTTAATTTTCTTAATGGTTTATCAGATTTTTTAACTGGTTTTTTAGTAGGTTTTTTAGATGGTTTTTTCATAGGTTTTTTATCTGTATGATACGGCATTTATATATTAAAAGATAATTTTTTTCTATCTGTATCATTTTTTATTTTAGTTCTATTTTTAAGAAACTCAAAATATTTTTTAGATAATTTATATCTTTTATCATTTTGATTAATTACTCTTAATCTCTGAGTCATCACATTAACAACTTGAACGATTCTATTATGTTTATATTTATTAGATTTATATAATCTTTCTAATTTTTTAATTGTATTTTTAACATCTTCTAATGTTTTATATTTTATTCTAATTGTATCACTAGGATTAGCATCTGAATATAAATCATAATTTTTAAAATATAGATTTTCTTTTTTTTTAGTTTTTGTTTTAGTTTTATCCATTTATTATAATCAAGATATTTTTAAATCATTCCATCTTACTCTTTTAGACATATCACTTCTTTTTTCTTTCGCTAATTTTAATAATGCTTTTTTTCCGTGTTTTTTAATTAATTCTTGTATAGTAATAGGTGTATCTTTATCAACTCTTTTTGATGGACGACACCCCTTTCCACCTTTTCCGAATCCGCATGGAATCCTTTTTCCTTCTTCTATAAATGGAATAACTTGAATCCATTTCTCTTCATTCCATCTTTTTACCCCTTTATTAGTCTTTTTTCCACTATATTTTCCACCTAATTTTTTATATGTAGAAACTATAAACATAGATTTATAGGCTGATGTTTTTTTTCCATATGTATCATCAGCTTTCTTTTTAGCTTTTTTATATAAACTAGGATTTAATACATTATCTGGAATATTATCCATATTAATAAATAATATATTATTTATATAATGGAAATAACATTAAAAAAATCTGATAAACCACAAAAGAAATTCATGGTTAAAATAGATAATAAAACAATTCATTTCGGTTCTAGACCTAATAAAGACTTTACTATTTATTCAAAAGAATCAAAAGAAAAGGCTCAAAAGATGAAAAATGCTTATATTTCTAGGCATAGAGTTAATGAAAACTGGAATAAATCTGGAATAAGAACAGCTGGATTCTGGTCTAAACATATATTATGGAATAAACCATCTATTCAACAATCTATTAATGATACAGAAAAAAGATTTAATATTAAAATAAAATATTCACGATAAATATAATGTCTAATCTTAATTCACAATTACAACAATTAGCTGAAAATTATAATTCAGACCATACTCAATTTTTAGAACAATTAGCTCAGAGTAAGGCCAACGAACAATTACAAAACCTTAATGATGTTATTTCTAAAACAACTGGAATAGAAAATGGAGGTCAATTAATAGGTGGAAGTATTATGGCTTTAAAAGGTGTAGGAGGAAGTGTATTAAAAGGAAAAGAAGTTTATGATAAATGGAAAGCTAAAACATCTGATAATGCTGGTGATATATCAAAAAATGTAGAATCATCAGCTGGTGATGAAGGAACAGAATTAACAGATTTAGCATCAACTGGTGTAGAATCAACAGCCGAAGGTGTAGGTGAATCAGTAGCCGAAGGTGTGGGATTAGGTCTGGGACAATTCATTCCAGGTCTAGATGTTATACTAGATATAGGAGCATTAGCTAGTTTAGGGATAACTGCTGGAATAGGATTATCAAGAAAAGGAAAAGAAAACAGAGCCGAAGATAAATATAAATCAACTATTAAACAAGAGAATGATTTACAAAATCAAGTTCATACTATATCATCAGTAGTTCAACAAACTGGGGTTCAACAACAAGGAGGAGTTTCAACAGCATTTTAATATATTATATATATATGAATAGTCAATTTATTTTAAATTATACTGGTTCAAAATATAAAGAAACAAAAGAATTAGATAATATTAATTTTGATAAATATGATACAATAATAGAATGTTTCGGAGGTTCTTATGGATTTAGTAGATATTTATATAAAATGAGAAATTATAAAAATAAGAAATATATAATTTATGATAATAATAAAGAATTAATAGATTTTTATTTATATATACAAGATTTAATTAAAAATAATAAATTACATGATTTTTTAATAGAATATCATAAACATTTAGATTATTTAATAGAAAATTATAGATATAAAGATAGGAAAAAAAGAATAGTAGGAAAAGATGCTAAAATATATGTTAATAAATTACAAAATGAAAATATTAAAACTTTAATATATATAAATAGTTTTAGACAATCTTTTATTGATGTTGTATATAGAAATAATTTAGATAAAGATTTTTTAGATATGTTTAATAATATTACTTTTATTCATAGTAATATAATTAATATTGATTTTAATATTTATGATAAAGATAAAACATTAATATATTTAGACCCACCATATCTATTTGAAGATAATTCATTTTATAAAGATATTAGTAGTATTACATTATTTTATGAAACTATAATTAATTTATTTAAAACAAATAAAACTATGTTTATTCATAGTTATAATTATTTATTAGATTATGTTTTTAAAAATTATAATTATATGAATTATGAAAAAAAATATAGAATGAGTAATAAAATATCAAATCATATAGTTTATTATAATGAATAAAAAAATCATTTTTAGTTAAAAAAAAAATCTTAATATTATTATATATGTCTGTTGAAATGTTTAAATCCAATAACGAAGTTAATATAGCTTCTGAAAAATTATTAGTTCAAGCCACTAATGGAAATGGAACTTTTGTAGAAAAAAATAAAATTAGATTTGATATTCCATCATCTGCTAAGTTTGTATCATTAAAAGAGTGTTATTTACATTTTAATATTGAATTAGATTCACCATCTATTTATAAGTTTAATCATTCAGTTCAAGATGTAATTAAATCTATTAGAATCATGGAAAAAACAACTGGAAAAATTGTTGAATCTATTCAATCCTATAATGTATTAGCATCTAATATGTATGATTATACATTAAGAAGTGGTGCTAAAAATCTAAGAAGTCAAACTGAATTATCACGACCAGAACCTAATAATGATATGTATGATATTCTTTATTCACCATTCGCTCAACCTTATGATGATACAGCTGGGTCAAAAACAGACCCTAAGAAATTAATTAAGCAAAAAGTAGTAGTTAAATTATATTCTGGATTATTTAATAAAGAAGAAGATACTATATATCCTAATGTTCTAGCCCCATTATCTATTGAAGTTGAATTAGAAGATAATAAAAGAGCATTACAAATTAGTGATTTAGTTAATGAAGATTTAGTAGCAACTGGTTCTAATACTATACAATTTGAAGGAATGTCTGGAAATGGAAATCTATCTTTAACATTATTGAATGGAACTTCAAATGGATTTGATGCTAGTGTTGATGGAATTGAATCATCACCATTTTCTAAGGGAGATGTAATTAAAGTAGCTGGTTCTGATGGTGCTAATTCAGAAGTTGTAGGAGCTATTACAAGTTTAACATTAACAGCTAATAAAATTGTTGTAGGATTCGGTTCTCACGATGCTGGAACAACTTTTGATTCTGGAAGTAAGGTTTATTTAGATAAATCAACATTAAATGCTAAATATACTATTACAGAACCTCAAATAGAAATAGCAAATGTATTAACACCACCAGAATGGACTGATTCTATTTTAGGATTAGTATCTGATGATGAGTTTAGATTTAATTTAAATGCTTATGAAAATGTTCCAGTTAATCAAACATCTGGAAATAATAATTTTGTTAATTATATTAATTCTAATTCACAATCTATTACTGGTGTTTTAACAATTCCAACAAACTCTGGAACTGCTGATGAATATACTAATGCTTTAATTGTAGGACAATACGAACCAACTGGTTTATCATCATATAATTATTTTTATAATTCAGCCCCAAATCCTAATCTTCCAGTTCCTCTGGATAAAATCAAACATGGAAAAGCTCAACAACAAGCATTCCACGAATTAAGAAAATATTATGATTCTATCGGACACCCATTAAGAGATTTATCACATTTTAAAGATAATTTCTGTGTAGCTCGTGCTATGAGTGTATATAATGGAGCATTATCTCTTCGTGATAGAGATTTATCAGTTAGATTTGTATGTGAAAGTTCGCTTTCTAATAATGTTATGTATAATAATTATTTATATAAAAATCTTCAATTAGTAGTTAATAGAAATGGAGTTCAAATTGTAGGATAAATATTAATATTTTAGTAATTTTTTAAAAAATCATTTTTATTTTTATTTTTTTTTCTTAATAATAATATATGTCTATGAATACTGGAAAAATAAGATACAATATTATAGACCCCAATTCAACTTCTGCTGATGGGGTTTTTAGTTTTGAAGGTGGTAATACAAATATTACATTTAATATAGCTCAATCTGAATCTGAGTTTTTACATGGAGATAGTGTTAAATTATGCTGTGAATTAGTATTAAAAGATGGTTCTGATGTTGTAGTTAATGCTGATGAAGTTAGATTATCTATGGCTGTCGGTATTCACGGATTAGTAAGTCAAGTAGATACACATTCTTATGAAACTAATTCTGCTATTAGTTCAACAAGAGTTTATAATAGATTAACATCAACTATTATAGGAAATGGTATGGCTGATTTAAATGATGTAGCTTCATCACAAAGTCATGCTGGTATAGGAACAACTAATGATTATATGAATACTAATGTAGGAGTTTATCCATCTGGAAATGTTGATTCTAATACAGCTGTTAAAACTGATATGAAACAATCATATTGTATGAGAGTATTAACTGGTTCTTTAATGGGAACAAAATATTATTTAGGTTCAGTAGTTAATAATGGTATAGGCGGAGTTAAATTAAACTTTACTCTATCACCAGATAGTAATGCTTTAACAACAATAGCAACAGCTGGAAGTGGATATAAATACGAATTATCTAATGTTAAACTAGTATATATCACAGAGGTAGGAACAGACCAAGAAATTAGAGCAAATAGATTAAAGTCTGACTGGTCTTCTAAATATGTTGATATGGTAAGAAATACAGAAAATAGAAGTGTTTCTAGACAAGAAATAGATGATAATTTTTCAAAAGTTTCTGATATGGCTCAATCTAATCCAGCTCAATATAATTATCGTGATTTTAATGGTTATTTAAACACAATCGCTAGTGATTCACATAATTTATCAGTTAATTTAGGATTAAAATCTGTTAATAGTGTATTTGTTAATTTTGTTCCTAGTTCTTATATTAATTCAACAACAGCAACTTATGATGGAAATAGACAATATCCTATTTTAGATACAGACCAAGAAATTATTCCTTTTAATAGAATTACACAAACAAAAGGCTCTGAATTATATCCACAAAAATATACACAAACCACTAATGCTGATGTTAATTTTACTGGAACTAATTTAGATAATACTATGGATAGAAGAGCTGAAACAAAGAAAAATTATTTAGATAGTGTTGTTCCGTATTCTTCTAATGACTATCAAAGAAGTGCTGTATTTAATAGTTTATATCCACAACAATATAGTATCGGTGTTAATACAGATACATTAGCTGGTCTTTATGGAATAGGAACTGGAAGATTATCAGTATTAGATGGTAATGCTGATTATCAATTTAATCCTTATGGAGCTCAAATAGATTCTCAAAATAATAATACTTTTCAAAATACAACTGGATTTATATTCGCTCAATATGATGCTTCTGTATCTATTAATAATGCTGTTATATCAGTAGCTAATTAAAATATAATATAACTTTTTCATGAATAATTTTAAATAATATTATGTTTTCATTTTTATTTTTTTCTTTATAATAATTATATTTTTCTCTTTTTTTTTTATTTAGTATATTAATATTTCTTTTGTAATATTCTTTATTATAAATTAAATATTTATTTCTATTTTCTTTATAATAATTTTTCTGATAATTTAATAATTTTTCTCTATTCTGAAAATAATAATTCATTTTTATTATTTTTTAAAATATTTTCTTTTTATATTATATATGTCTAAAATTAGTCAAATGATTCTTCCAACAGAAGTTGATACTCAAAATTATCAAGCGAATTCACCTAGTTTAGAAGCTAGAACAGATACAATCTATTTAAGACCTCAAAATGTTAATAATAATGTTTGTTCTTTTAGATTACAAAATAATGGTATTTTAGATTTATCTAAATCTGGTGTTGTTTTACAAGCATTAGGTAATGAAAATAATGGTTATATAGTTAATAATGGTGTGGGAGGATTAGTAGAATCGTGTTCCCTCAGATTCGGAAATGTTGTAGTAGCAAATACAAATAATTTTTCTGGATATATGGCGTGTTCTAGAAGTTTTGTATCTGGTGATACTAAAAGATATGTAGATAGTTATACATATTTAACTAGTGATATATTTGAAAATAGAATTGATTCTGGAAATACAGCTCACGATGGTATAGGATTCGCAACTAGTATTAATCCAGCTCATACAAGATTAACAACAGATGCTAATAATGGTTCTGATGGTTTTCTTCCATTATCATTATTATTTCCAGGGTTTATGAGTCTAGATATAGCAACCTTTGTATTACACCCTTCACAAGAAATAACTATTGATATAGTATTTACATCTGAATCTGGATATGGTGATAGAGTTATTAGAACCACTAGCGGACAAGCATTTACATCTAATACAATCGCTGAAAATAATGTTTTACTTATTCAAGAAGTTGTATATTTCAGTAGTTTAAGAATGGCTCAAATACAAAATAGCTATAAAGAAAATGGTTTTACATCTAGCTATACTGATATAATATCAACTAAAAATGATTTAGGAGATTTCGCTCAAACTGATTCTGCTAAAAGAGAAACATTTGATATAGGTGGTGCTGGAAAAATGGTTGAAGGTTTTCTAGCCATGACCCCTAGAACAGATAGAGATGATTCTAATGTTCATGCGACACTAGTTAGAAATGCTGTCGGAAGATATGGTAGTTCTTCATTCCAAAATAATAGTTTTAATTTAATTATTAATGGAGAAAGAGTTCTTCCACTAGATGCTGAAAATATGTATTTTAGTATTAGAGCATCATTATTAGGAAGTTATATTGAAAATGATTATCCTCAGATTCCAAAAGGTTTTTATGATACATTTCAAAATGAAGGTGTATCAGATGTATCATATAATGGAATAAATAATTCTGCTGGAATGAAAGGAGAACTATCTTATTTCGGAATGAAATTAAAAGATTGTAAGGTTAATAATGTTCCAGTAAGATTAGATTTATATAGAAAACAAAAAATATTAGACCCTAGCAATCCAACAAATCCAGATAATTTTAGATGTGGATTAACAACATTTTTATTTGTTAAAAGAATATTTAGAATTGATGAGATGGGAATGGTTTCTTCAACTTATGCTTAATTTTATAATCACAAAATATTTTTTTATGAAATCACAAATTATTTTTTATGAAATATTATTATATAATATAATATAATAATATGTCTTTATCATTTAATCAATCTATATTAGTTGATTGTTCTCAATCTAAAAGTCAATCATCTAATTCAAAATCGTGGTTGAATACGACACCAGAACCTATTTTATTAAATCCACAAGATTCTATTCAAGTTTATTCATCTTTTATTAATAATAAATCAACAGCTGATAGTATAGAAATTATAGGAAGTTCAGATTTAAATAAAATTAACGACCAAGAAACTAATTTAACATTAGGATATTATAAAAATAATACATTAAATGGTGTGATTCCTATGCCTTATAATTTTTTTATATCATCATTACAAACTAATGCTATTACTATGAGAGATGGATTTAATAATGCTGGAAATGGTGGTTCTGGTTCATTAAATACATTTCATGAATGGAGTCAAGATTTAGGACAGCGTTCTAAAAGTAGAAGTAATAATCAACCATTAGATTCAACATTCGCATATTGTAGTAATACAAGATTAAAAAATGATAAACCTAGTAGATTATCAAGTAATATATCTAGATTAGCAAATCTTCCAACTGGTAATCCACAAAGTTTAGATGATTATCCAGAAGATACAATTAATCCTTTTAAAACATATTTAAATGCTATATGTAGTGAAGGAGATGGTTCTAGACATACAGCTTTTACATTTAATAAAAAAGAGTTTCCAAATACTGATAATAATTTAGAATCTGATAATAAATATATTCAAGTTTTAAAAACAATAAAAATAGAAATAGAAGAAGGTTCTTATTCACCTAGTAATTTAGGAAGTTTAATAACAAATCAATTAGGATTAAATAGTAATGATGGATTTAAAAAAGTTGTAGATGAAAATAATGACGAACAAGGATTTTATATAGAAACACCAACAACAATAATAGATGATGCTTTATATATATCACGAGAAAAAATTAAAAATGCTGAATCATCTTTTGTAGATATTGTAGGAAGTTCTGATAAAAAAAAAGGTGTATATCCATCACCTAGCCCTATTGTTTTACAAACTAGTCAAGAATCAGCAACTGATAAAAACTTTTTATATGCTTTCAATCCTCAACAAGATAATTATTTTGAATTAGGAAAAACAGACCAATCAAAATCAGCATTATCTGATACATCATCACCAACTGGTTCTGGATTTATTACAACTGGCGATAGACCAAAAGCTTATGAATGGGGAATGTTAGGTAGAAGTGAAACTGATACAGATTCATTTTCTAAACCAGTTAATGTATATTTTAAATATCCAAAAACATTAGAAAGCGGTCAAAATCTTATGGAATTAGCTGGTTTAAATAAAGACCCTTCAAAGTTTTTTGATTTTAATGCTGATGTTAAACTTATACAAGATAATACATTAAACCCATCTGGATTAAGACCAACTATTCCATTTAATAATAATCAAAATAATAATAATGGAAATAAAGATGGATTCGCATTTAAAAAAGGTGATTTCGGATATATATTAACTAACGCAAAATGGGAGTCAGAAAATCTGTTATTATTCAAGAAGTTTTTTGATTCACAACTCATAGAACAAAATATAGAAAATTGTTATGTATGGGATTATGCTAATAATTTTAAAAAAAGTGATGATGGAACAGAATATAATAGTAATATTAAATCTAGATTACAATCTATTCATGGAAAAAATGATGCTTTAGAATTAAATAGTGATAAACAAACTATTAATACTGGAAATAGATGGATAAAT
>CAACVD010001376.1_pt1 | contig 11693 bp, 11 predicted proteins | sample 2381771 | NCBI WGS metagenome assembly CAACVD01 (sample SAMEA5211965, study PRJEB30684) | marine metagenome | biome: Marine; feature: Epipelagic; material: Water | collected 2015-10-15 | depth 15 m | reverse complement strand
TTCCTTCTGAATTGCTCGTAAAAGGCTCTGGGGAAAAGGCGACGACGCCGGTTGTGCAAAAGTTCACGCCTCAAAACACTCAAAAAGTGATGCAGAGCATCGATGAGATCAAAAAACTAAATGCTGAGTCCATGAATACGCCAGAAAGCTGGCTGATGATGGAAGATCAGGCGTTTGGCGGTGATTTTGTGCCCATGCCTCCCCTAGAGGCGATAAATTATCGTAACAGTCCAGAATTGTTGGCTGAAAAGCTCAAAAAACTCACGCCAGAGCTGAAAGCTGGAGTAGATGAGGGTTTTGGCTACGTCCAGCAGATCAGGAACGTCTACAACTCCGGTCAATCAGATCCCGAAATGACAGGACGGTTGATGTTGTGGGGTATTTTATCGCGTGGTGCTGGTCCTGTGCAGCAAGAGTCTGCTTTTCTCGATGTAGTAGACGCAGCGAAGCCGTATATTCAGAAATCTTTGGCTGGTGACTTTACGGCGCAAGACTTGGCAGATTGGAAAAAGATGGCGAGTACACTTTTGCCAGAAGGGTCGCCCGCGAAACAAGTGACTATGAACGTCAATGCGGCAGGCAATTTGCTGAAGGCGCTCGGCGAGCGCACTGGACCGGAACAACAGACCGCTCTGGGTCGATTGCACGATTTGATGGCCAACCCAGAAGTAAGTGGTAGGCAGTTCCGTCGTGAGTTCTTTGAGCTTACGGATTCTCCCGGTATCGATAACAAGGTTGTAAGTTTTATAGGTCTTGTAGGCGGCAAAGACGATATGTTGGTCATGGACCGAATTCAGTCACGACATCTTTGGGACGACGGAAGGTTTGGTGGCAAGAATATTTATGACGGCGTCCCTATGGGACAGGCGAAAACTAAAACCGGCCTCGCAAAAATACTCGGAGGTCCGCGAGGCATATTACTGACAGAGTCGCTCGAAGATGGTCTGAATGATTCTGTCAAACAAGCTTACGAGATGATTGGCCGGCCTCAAGATGCGAGCATAGGTCGAATGCATTGGGAGACTTGGGTCATCGAGGGCAACCAAGCGGTTTCTCACAGTACTTTGCAATCCGTTTTGAGAGGGTCTCCTATAGGCGGCGGCGTTACAGAGGGCAAGCTTGGCACGTTCAGTTCTGGGTCCACATATCGTATGGCAGCGTCTGGTCCAATCATCGAATACCCGTTGTCAGATGGAACAAAGGTTCGGATGACCCCAGAGCGATTTCAAGAATTTTTGAGTGTGGTAAAAAAACCCAGTACTGGTATAGTTCCCAAACAATTCAAAGTCTCGCAGGTTACCAATAGACCATGGTACGAAAGCGACGGCGTAGATAGGGAAAAGTTAGATGAACTCGCAAGACAATACCAAGACGCAAAACCCGACGGAAGCCTTCGATCAGGCGCTCCGCGGGTTGTCAAAGGTGCCGACACCGTTTCTCAGCGAAGAGGAAACTTCCTCCGCGCTCTCAGAGTCAACCGAGCAGCCAGTGGGCTTCCGGGACGAGTTGATGGACGTGATCTTGAAGCGCCATCCCAAACTTACGCGAGAGAAGTTAGAGCAACAGATGATGGAGTCAGGCTTCTAAGTTTTGAGCCGATTGAATCTGTAGCTAACGAGTTCGAGTACGCGGGGCTGAAAGCTCCGCGAATCAATCAAGTCCCCGCAGCAGAAAACGCAGTCGCTTATGAGCAAGCGATGCGAACTTCTTTACGCGACAAGCCGACCGGCGCACAAGTTGAGATCAAAACACCTGAAGAGTTAAGCCAATCTCGACTTTTTCAAACTGAAGCCGGTAGTGGTTTTGCCATCAAATCAGATGGAGACATCGTTGCCGTTTACTCCTCTGACAATGAACCTCGTGGTGGCGCTTATGCGTTGTTGGAAGCGGCAGTCGAGGCTGGCGGGAGAAAACTAGACGCCTTCGACACCTACCTTCCTGCGATCTATGAAACGGTAGGGTTTCGTCCAGTTTCCAAAATCGCTTGGGACGACCAGTACGCACCGAAAGCGCCGTTTGCGGTTGAAGATTGGAACAAAGAAAACTTCTTGGAATATAACAACGGTGAGCCTGATGTCGTATTTTTTGTATACGATCCTGACTACACAGGCATAGACGGTGCGGTTGATCTACCTTACAGCGCAGATTATGACGCGGCAGCAGCCATTCAGGCCGCAGAAGTTGAAAAGATGCGCGAACGCGTTGACGAGGTTTTAGGCCCGGCAAAATTCAAACGCGGCGGGTCTGTAGGGATACAGGCTATACACACACCGGCATTCTTTTCAGCAAATCAGGTTCCAATAAATGATGGGATTGGAGCACTACCGAAAAGTTCAAAAAGGATGCGAATAGACCCTATGGAGTCGGGCATTCTGACGGTGAATTAATCCCCCGCGCCTCTCTCCACATCCGAATAATGTAATCCGCTTCAGGTCCAGCGTCGTGCTCTGTATCGAGCACATGCTTGAACAGGCGTTTGGCCTTGGGTGAGTCCATCATGTGCTGCATACGAAATGCGGCTAGGTCTAGTGTCTCGAAGTATTTATCCATCGCTTTTTCTCCTAGCTCTGGGCGCAGGCTTTTTGGCCAGTGCGTCGCGGATCTCGGTGAGCAGCCGCTCGATACTGGCGAGGTAGTCTATGAGAACCTCTGCGTCGTCACCCTCGACCTCTACGGTTATTTTTTTGCTCACAGTCCCTCCAGAGCTTTTTCTACGTTTTCGTTCGCCAAGAATGTTTCATGTGAAACAGTGATCAAGTCTTCTCGATCCAGCGCCTTAGCTTTGGCTTTGATTGCATCGAATGATTCTTTGCCAGCCAACCACGCACGGTGATCGTCACTGTATTCATAGAACCAGTCGTGTTTGATGAGCATCTTTTTCAGACGCTCGGTTTCGTATTCTCGGTTATCCATGTCTCGCTCTTGCACTTTGGTTTTCTCTCGCGTGATGGCTCGCTTTCATTTCTAGGTTTTCTCTACGTCTTTGGCTCGCTTCAATTCACTGGTTTTCTAATTCACTGTGGCTCGTTTCGATTTCCCGGTTTTCTCGACGTCCTTGACTCGCTCCGTCCCATTGGTTTTCTTTCGTTCGATGGCTCGCTCCCGGTTTATGGTTTTCTTTCGTTCGATGGCTCGCTCTCGGTTCATGGTTTTCTTACTTGTGACGGCTCGCTGTATGTTTCTGGTGTTCTAACACCCTCTGGCTCGCTTTGTAAGGACGGGTTTCTATGTCCTTCTGGCTCGCTTGCACCTCCTGAGTTATTAATCAGTGATGGCTCGCTTTTTTGCGCTGGTTGTCTCGGTTTCTCTGGCTCGCTTGCATCGACTGGTTTTCTACTTTTCCATGGCTCGCTTTAGGGTGCTGGTTTTCTAAAAGTTAATGGCTTGCTCTTTAACCATGGTTTTCTCAGCTAATTTGGCTCACTTCGTAACTCCGGTTTTCTACGAGGACATGGCTCGCTTACACAGCTTGGTTTTCTAGTCATAGTTGGCTCGCTTTTGATTCCCGGTTTTCTTTGCCTTTCCGGCTCGCTCCATTCTTGTGGTTTTCTCTAAGATACTGGCTCGCTTCCGAAGCTTGGTTTTCTAGGCTCAAATGGCTCGCTCGCTCGTCTTGGTTTTCTTAGTCCAACCGGCTCGCTTAAATCCTCTGGTTTTCTAAAATTCCTTGACTCGCTCTTTCACCATGGTTTTCTTATAAAATATGGCTCGCTTGACTTCCTTGGTTTTCTCTGGACACCTGACTCGCTCCATTCTTGTGGTTTTCTCTAAGATACTGGCTCGCTTTAGGGTGCTGGTTTTCTAAATGCCAATGGCTCGCTTGGCTTGTTTGGTTTTCTCTCAGTCATTGGCTCGCTCTGAATCTCTGGTTTTCTTGTAGCCGATGGCTCGCTATTGCTCTTTGGTTTTCTCCCGCCATCTGGCTCAAGCAACCTTGTGATTGATCCCAAGCTTACCCTTTGAGTATTCGTCAGCAACCGGCAGCCCTTCAAGCTTACGCCATGCGACATACAAGTCCGTTAGGAATCGTTTGACGGTATAGCGTATCGCCATGTTGTTGAGGTGCGCTTTGCTCTTTTCAGAGTGTGCCGGCATGTGCGTGATGCGGTGCTTGTAGTCGTCGTATATGTCGCGGTATGGCCCTTTGGTTTTGACAAAGGACGATCCCAACACGCCGATCAGTTTGGTCTTGAGGAACGGGTTAAACGAAATACCCTTTTTGGTTTGTTCTTTACCATCCGCATCGATGTAGGTCGAATCGACCAAATGCTCTTTGACCCGCGACCTACCTTTGCCGCCAACCACATCGAGTCCTGCGTACTTGTGCAGTGAGCTGGGGTACTCCGCTTTGTGAATATCAAAGCCTGAGATGATGACCGCGGCCAAGGTTGGACCTACGCCCTTCACGTCCTCCAAGAACGTGCGGTAGATAGGGAACTCTTTGACGGAATAGGTGATCTGCTTCAGTGCTGCGTCTTCAGCCGCAGCTAGATCGACGTACTGCTGCACCAGAGAGAACTCGCTGTACTCGCTGATCAGACCGTCCTGCTTGAATCGTCTGGGGTTCATGCTTGCAACGCCATCGGTGATTTTCTTGTAGCTCACCCGCAGGTTGGCTAACAATAGTTTTGCGTCGGCGTCGAGGGTGTCCTCTGACTGACTCGGCTCCTGACCGATCTTGATTTTGAAGTTGGCAACGATATTGTTGCCCACGCGGATGCGGGTCTTCTGCATAGAATAGAACCCGTTGACCGCTGCCTTTAACATTTGTTGTTGTGAATTGCTCATCGTTTTTCCTTATCGTTTGAATCGGTACAGTTTTTCGTCGGCTGGCAGCTCTCGCGCCAGTTCGTCCATGTACATAAAGTGAGTGTGGTCAGCCCCGCAGCGCCAACACGTTTTGTCAAAGTCGCCACCGCTTTGCGAGTGGTGTACTTGTTGAGAGTTGCACTTGCTGCATACGAGCCAATCTTTGAGCGGGGTGCCTAGCACCTTATACCGCCTGTTGGTCAGCACGTCGTGTGGTGACACGGCTTGCAAGTAGTGAGATACGGATCTGCCTTTCGCTGCTGATTGCATGATTACAAGTACCTCACATAACGAAGCTCAGACTTTTCTAGCTTCTTACGACCAAGGCCGGGGAACCGGGCGAAGGTGAACTTGGGCGTCTCTTTGTAGATCCAGCCGTTGTAAACACCGTCACCGTTGTGATACGCGATAGGCGTAAAGCCTCGGTTCTTGACCTTGCGCGTCGTTGGGTTTTTGATCTGCGATACATCTGTCATCACGTTCTCCTTTTTGTTGAAACGTGCGACTAGTATAACAGGTGTACAGATGATTGCAACTATTGTTAAACAGTTGTGTATACCGTATAATCAGGTTTTTAACGGAGGCCAACATGACAATCAGACCAGTAAAGCAAATCAGGAACATCTACGGCTATGTTCGAGTGTCTACACAAGAACAAGTTAGATCAGGGGTTTCGCTGCGCCAGCAGCAAGATGCGATCAGTTCGTTTGTGCAGGAGAAGTACAACCGCGAGGTTGACGAGTTCTTTATTGATGACGGTGTGAGCGGCACCCGCCCGATATTAGAACGACCCGGCTCCAAAGAGTTGACTGACGCCATCGATGAATATGACGTGGTGATCTGCACCCGACTGGACCGACTGTCCCGTACCGCCAACGATCTTCTTAACACGATCCCTCACCTCGAAGATGCCGGCGTGACGCTTTTCTTCTGTGAGCAGTTTGGTGACGTGCCGATCTGTTACCCTAAGGCCAAGGACGGGAAGGGTTTGCGAAACCGTTTCGACATGAATGACATGGCCAACAAAATCATGCTCATGGTTTTGTCCGCGGTTGCAGAGATTGAGCACGCGACAATCAAGGACCGTTTCGCAGAGGGCAAGATCGACTGGGCTGGCCGCGGTTACTTCATCGGCGGCACCCCTCCCTATGGCTACAAAGTCGAAGAGGAGCAGCACGGGAATAAAACGCGCAAGAAGCTCGTGCCGATTGAAGAGGAGCAGAAGGTTCTGAAGGTGATCTACGCACTGGCAGATCGAGGCAAGCGCGCAAAAGCCATCGCCACTGAGCTGCACTCTTTCCACGGTGTGGAGTTGAAGTACCATAAGATTCAAAAGATTTTGGAGCGTAAAGTTCAGGGTATCCCTGACGCGGCTTAATTATTATCATGAAGGCTTCCATTAGGAGGCCAACATGACAGCGATTGAAAACATACAAGAAACGATCCGCGTGCTTGAGGCTTCGTTGGCCACTGATTTTCTGACCGATAGCGTGCGAGAAATCATGACCCGAAGCGTGGCTATGCTCAAAGAAGCAGAAACGGAACTCGGTGGCTAAGCAGGCTCAGCAGCCCGTTCAAAGTGAAAAAGAACACGCGGAATGGGTAAAGCAGCAGAAAGACAAGAGTCATAACCAGTAGGTCGCTATGGCAAATATTAACGGATGGGGCAGAGGTACTTGGGGCGAAGGCGCTTGGAACGAAGTCCTGCCCGTCGAGCCTGCCGGCCAAGCGGCCACCTCTGGCGTTGGCTCCCTTTCCGTTACGGGCAAAGCTAATTTTACCCCCACAGGTCAAGCGGCCACTGCTGGAGTAGGCGCACCGACAGTAGCCGCCGGAGCGACCGTCACTGTGACTGGGCTTGCGATCACGTCTGGTCTAAGCACTGCACTGACGGTAACCGGCAAGGCGAACGTCACGCCTACAGGTCAGGCTGCGACTGCTGGAGTCGGCGCACCCACGACGACCGCTGCTGCGAATGTCAGTCCCACAGGTCAAGGGGCGACCAGTGCAGTAGGCGCGGTCACCACTCAAGCGAAAGCAAACGTCAGCCCAACGGGTCAGGCGATCACTGCCGGCGTGGGCGCGTCAACCGTTGTTGCGAAGGCAAACATCACACCGACTGGTCAAGCGGCCACTGCCGGCGTCGGCAGCATACAGATTGTCGCAGCAGCCATCATCGACGTACCCGTAATCAGTGGCGTGTCCGCTGGGGTTGGGTCACCCACCACTACGGCTGCTGCAAATGTCTCGGTCACGGGTCAGGGTGCAACCTCTGGCGTAGGCGCTTTGACGGTCAACGCTGCCGGCAGTGTGACGGTGGACGGACAAGGCATCACGGCTGGCGTTGGGTCGCCAACCACTGTCGCGGGGTCGATTGTTCAGGTGACAGGCCAGCAAATCAACTCTGCCTTGGCGGATGTTTTGGTCTGGGCAGAGATAGACACATCCCAGACACCAAACTATAGTAACGTCGATGACAGTCAGACACCCGGCTTCTCGACCATTAGCACAAGTCAGACGCCGGGGTATACAGATATAGAAGCGGCATAGCGTCGAGGAAGCAACATGGCAACATTCGTAAACGATCTGAGGCTCACAGAACTCGCCACCGGGGAAGGCTCAGGAACGTGGGGCACAACCACTAACACAAACCTTGAGTTGATTGCTGAAGCATTTTCTTTCGGCACAGAGGCAATTACCACAAATGCAGACACGCACACTACTACTATTGCTGATGGTTCTACTGACGCTGGGCGCAGTATTTTCCTCAAGTACACTGGCACTTTAGATTCAACCTGTACGATCACTATTGGCCCGAATACCGTTAGCAAGCTCTGGCTTATAGAAAATGCAACAAGCGGCTCACAGAGTATAATCGTTAGCCAAGGTTCGGGAGCGAATATCACCATCCCCAATGGCCAGACGAAGGCCATCTATTCGGATGGGGCGGGAAGTGGCGGTGCGATGGTTGACGCCTTCCAAGACCTGTCTATTCCTGATCTTTTCATTGACGATGATCTAACAATCGGCGATGACCTTGTGTTCAGTTCCGACAGCGCAGTCATCACATTCGGCGCAGATGGCGACACGACGCTCACGCACACAGACGGATCTGGCTTAACGCTGAACAGCACCAACAAGATCATGTTCAACGACGCGAGTCAGTTCATACAAGGCTCTAGTGCTACGGTCTTGGCGCTTGGCGCGACGGATGAGATTGACCTGACTGCTACGCTTATAGACATCAACGGTAACGCCGACGTATCAGGCACTGTTACCGCGACGGGCACTTCTGTGTTTGCCAGCCTAGACATCTCAGGCGATATTGACGTTGATGGCACCACTAACCTTGATGCTGTTGATGTAGATGGTGCAGTAAACTTTGCAGCAGACGTAACCTTCGCTGACGGAGCAGACATCATCACCGCATCCGCTGGCACTTCTAACACCCGTATAGGTGTTAACACAGGTAACAGCATCACCTCTGGCGGCAACTATAACGTGCTGGTGGGCGATGAAGCGGGTACGGCTTTGACTACGGGTGATAACAATGTGGCAGTTGGATATGGCGCTTTAGATGCAGAAGACACTGGCACAGATTCTGTTGCTATTGGATACAACGCACTAACCGCACAAAACAACGATTCTACAAACTATAACGTAGCAATTGGTTCAAGCGCAGGAGCAGCGGTTACCACCGGAGTCCAAAACATTCTTGTCGGCGCTCTTGCTGGTGACGCAATTACCACGGGAAATAGCAACGTATCGGTAGGACACGGCTCTTTAAGCCTCAATACGGCATCACATAGAAATACAGCAATAGGAGAATTTTCTTTAGCTGCATTAAACATCACGACTAGCACTAATGCTTACAACACGGCGTTAGGTTACAGCGCGGGTGCGGCAATCACCACGGGCCTTTACAACACCCTCATCGGCGGTCTTGCTGGTGACGCACAAACCACTGCAGACCACAACGTAGCTTTGGGTGTAAGCACTTTAACTACAAATACTAAGGCTAATAAAAACGTCGCACTGGGCAGCAACGCATTAAACACGTTTAATGTCACAACAGACACAGACACTTACAACGTAGCTGTTGGGTATTCTGCTGGTGGCACAATGACCACGGGACTTAGCAACACCCTAATCGGTGGTCTAGCCGGTGACGCCCTTACGGATGCTGATGAGAACGTCGCCGTGGGTAGATCAGCTTTAACTACGGACACTTTGGGTAGCAAAACCGTTGCGGTTGGGTACAACGCCCTTAAGTTGCAGAACTTCACTACCGCCACCGATTCTTACAACGTAGCCGTTGGTTACCACGCAGGTCTTCAAGTCACCACGGGGATTTTCAACACCCTTGTTGGTGGTGTTGTAGGGGACAGTATTACAACGGGCAACTATAACGTAGCCGTTGGAGGTGCTGCTTTAGATTCGGAAACTGCGGCACACAATTCAGTCGCTATTGGTACAAGCGCCCTTACGAATCAAAACGTAGCAGGAGGCACAAACGCTTACAATGTAGCGGTTGGCTCTAATGCGGGTCAAAACGTCACCACGGGCCTTAACAACACCCTCATAGGAGCACTCTCTGGCGATGCTCTTACTGATGCGGATGAAAATACTGCTTTGGGAAGAAACTCGCTAGGTTCAGATACTCTAGGCTCCAAAACAGTGGCAATTGGTCATGGTGCTTTATTTGCACAAAACTTCACTACAGCTACCGATAGTTATAATGTGGCGGTAGGTTACGAGGCGGGCGTAGCAATCACCACGGGAATTCAGAACACTCTCATCGGCGCGTTAGCAGGGGATGCATTAACTGATGCAGATTTTAATACTGCGGTTGGTTTGAATGCACTTAGCAGCGATACGAAGGGTAATTACACAACTGCGCTTGGGTATTCTGCTTTAGGAATACAAAACTTTACTACCTCTACAAATACTTATAGCACGGCGGTAGGTGCCTTCGCAGGAAGACAAACCACCACGGCAACTCAGAATACCCTCATTGGTGGTCTTGCTGGTACCGCTTTAACGACTGGCGATAATAATGTTGTGGTAGGTATGAATGCTCTAAGCTCTGATACTTTAGGCGACAGAGCGGTTGCTGTTGGTACTGAGGCTTTAGCAAGTCAAAACTTCACGACCAGCGTAGACAATTACAACGTAGCCGTAGGCTATCACGCAGGTAACGATGTCACTACGGGGGATCTGAACACCCTCATTGGCGGTCTATCTGGTGATGCTCTTACGACGGGGAACCGAAATGTGGCTGTGGGTTATGTCGCACTAAGTACGGATACTCTTGGGGATAGAGCAGTTGCTGTAGGCTACGGTGCTTTGAACCTCCAAAATTTCACTACCACTACTGATAATTACAATGTGGCTGTGGGACATACTGCTGGTGGGGCAATCACCACGGGATTCCAGAACACTCTCATCGGAGGCATTGCAGGTGACGCTCTTACTGATGCTGATTTTAACACAGCCGTAGGGTTTCAGACGTTAAGTACGGACACTCTAGGAAGCAAAAGCACTGCTTTAGGCTACAACGCCTTATCTTCTCAAAATTTTACTACCGCGACAGATAGTTTTAACGTAGCTGTAGGCTACAACGCAGGGGTTTTAGTCACCACGGGAACCCAAAACACTCTTGTGGGTGGTGAAGCTGGTGATGCGCTTACTACGGGCACTGAAAATGTGGCGGTCGGTAAAGGAGCTTTAACCACAGACGATGTAGGTTTTCAATCTACTGCTGTAGGAGCAGGGGCTTTAACCTCTCAAAATATAGCCTCTGCTGCTTCTACTTACAACTCAGCCCTCGGCTATCAAGCTGGTTTTTACAACATAACAGGTACATTCGACACATACATCGGATGGCGGTCAGGTTTTGGTGTTTCTGGCAATAGTAACTCTCATAATACGGGTCTTGGCGCAAACTCTCTGAATGACGTAACCACGGGAAGTTATAACACCTGTATTGGGAGTTTAACCGGCGACGCGATTACAAGTGGTAATAACAACGTCGTTGTTGGGTACGCATCAGATACATCTGGCGCAACTATAACTCAGGCTATTGTAATGGGAGCAGGTGTTACTGGTGGATCAAATGAGGTTACCTTCGGAAGTAGTACCAACAAAATTACAAGCACGTTCATTGGAACACCAAATTGGGCGCACAGTTCTGATGAAAGGCTAAAGAAAAATATTCAAGATATTCCGTTAGGACTTACTTTTATAAATGATTTAAGACCCGTAACTTATAATTGGAAAGGCAACCACGAGCTTGATTCATCAGATAAAGAGCTTGAGCATATTTACGAAGAAAACGAAGAAGATAATGTTTTTGATACAACTACCACTCAGTGGGGTTTTGTGGCTCAAGAAATAAAATCAGCCCTTGATACTGCTAATGTAAACGATTGGGATGGATGGAGTACAGATGAGCATGGTGTACAGAGATTAGCTCATACTGCTTTAGTAGAACCTCTTGTAAAAGCAGTCCAAGAACTATCCGCACAAGTAACGGCTCTACAAGCTGAAGTAAACACCCTTAAAGGAGGCTAGAAATGGCTAGAGATGCAGACCAAATCGCACAAGACTATTCAGCAATGCTGGGCAGTGTAAGCGTAATCACAAACTGTCTTGACGATGACAACGAGTTTTGTAACGACATGACCAGTGCAGAGAAGAAAGAGCGCGTTATGCGTAGCTCTGGGTACTTGTCGTTTATGAAAGACTTGGATGATTGGGGCAGTGAAGACATGTCAACAATCACCGCAGCAATCTCTGCTGCCGAAGCGTATTCAGCATAAGGAATTTAAAAAATGATACATGACGTTCATAACATTGAAGAGCCTAGCGCCCAGCCGACAGTC
>CAACVD010001324.1_pt1 | contig 11695 bp, 10 predicted proteins | sample 2381771 | NCBI WGS metagenome assembly CAACVD01 (sample SAMEA5211965, study PRJEB30684) | marine metagenome | biome: Marine; feature: Epipelagic; material: Water | collected 2015-10-15 | depth 15 m | reverse complement strand
ACTACAAGAAAGATACGGGTAAGCTAGATTTTGTAGATATGATTGAGAGGTTTATAGACGAGGGGGATTCTCCCTTGCTTGATGTGCTTATTGTTGATGAGGCACAGGACCTAGCACCTATGCAGTGGAAGATGATACACGATGTGATGAAGCCACGGGCCAAGCGGGTTTACTTTGCTGGGGATGATGACCAGTGTATATATTCTTGGATGGGCGTAAACGTAAAAGACTTCCTTAACGCATCTGATAATAAAACAATTCTGCATAAATCATATCGTCTTCCTAGAAATATTTATAACGTCGCGGACAGTATGGTAAGTCAACTAGGTACACGGCAGGAAAAGATATGGATGCCGAAAGAAGAGTCTGGAGTTGTAGTTTGGCACCATGATATGCTTGGATTAGACCTAACCAACGGCGAGTGGCTAATCCTTGCACGAACGAACTACATCGCTAACAAGATTGCAACAGATCTCAAGGAACAGGGGTACCTGTTCTGGCGTGAAGGTTCTGGTTGGTCTATCTCACCAAATGTATTAACTGGAATTGAGGTTTGGCTAAAGCTATGCAAAGGAACACATCTTTCTGCGACGGAACTGAAGACGTTATCTACATTATTAAAATCGGATATCGTGACCAAAACTGGAAGACGGAAGCTTGCCACGCTCGACAGCGAACTAACTTACAATCTCGAAAGCATAAGAGAGAACTTCACTACGAACGTCTCCGTCGAGATGCCGTGGTACGATGTGCTGAAAGTTTCAGAGAGGGAGAGAATATATATTTCCTCAGTGAGACGGATGGGCGAGAAGATCCTAACGAACAAGCCGAGGATCAAGATATCGACGATCCACAAAGCAAAGGGTGGCGAAGCGGATAACGTCGCCCTACTACTAGACTCCTCCAAGCCATGTGCCGAAAGCCCTGATCAGGACTCCGAGATACGGACGTTCTACGTCGGGGCTACTCGTGCCAAGAAAGCACTGCACATTATCGAATCACAATCAATGTATGGATTTAAAATATGAAAGACCGACAGCACTTTATCGACACCGCCGCAGAGTTAATCAACGGGCCGAGGGCCAAGGACTATGGGCCGGCTAAGTTTAACCATGAACGTATCGCTACTATATGGAGCGTCATACTTAACAGAGCGGTGACTGCAGAACAGGTGGCGGCATGCATGATTGGTGTTAAGCTGGCTCGTCTGGCAGAGGATATTACCAAAGATGATTCATGGGTGGACATCATTGGATACGCGGCCTTGGGCGGTGAGATTGTAAACGACGATGAGTGAGGGTTATCAAATGGACATCCTAGACTTAGACATGCAAGATGCTGCTATTCAAGGAACGGAAAAGCAATGGGTTCCGCCGTCTTCTTTCCCAGACTTAACCAGTCAAGAGCGCATCGCCATTGACCTTGAGACACGGGACCCGAACATCAAGGCATTGGGGCCGGGCTGGTGTAGAGATGATGGTTACATCATTGGGGTAGCTATTGCGGCTGGAGATTTCCAAGGGTACTTTCCTATCCGGCATGAGAGCGGCGAGAACTTCTCACAGAAGAAAGTCTTTGCTTGGCTGAAGAAACAGATGGAGACACCTCATATTGAGAAGGTCATGCACAATGCGATGTATGACCTTGGCTGGTTACGCTGGGCCGGGATCGAGGTCCAAGGTCCGATAGTCGATACCATGATAGCCGCTCCCCTGCTGAACGAGAATCGGATGTATTACAACCTAGACTCTTTGGCTCGTGAGTATCTGAGTGAGCGTAAGGATGAGAAGATTCTGAAAGCTGCGGCCTCTGCCTTTGGGGTGGACCCAAAGGGCGGCATGTGGCGGCTACCGTCTCACTTAGTCGGGGCATATGCAGAACAGGATGCCGCTGTAACCCTGAGACTTTGGGACAGGTTACGCGCTGACATGATTAAGGATGAATGCACTGGTATATTCCAGCTTGAGTCAAGCCTGATGCCTGTGCTTCTGGACATGAAGACGAATGGTGTACGGGTTGACATAGATAAAGCAGAGCAGGCGCGGACAGAATTACTGCGCAGAGAAAAAGAATTAACGGAGGATGTGCGGAAAGAGACGGGCGTAACTATCGAACCGTGGGTCGCTACATCTATAGCAAAGGCGTTTGATGCCGTCGGGCTGTCTTATGATAGGACAGAAAAAACTGGGGTTCCCGCCTTTACAAAACAGTTTCTTGCGAACCATGAGAATCCTCTGGCACAGAAGATTGTAAAGATTAGAGAGTTTAACAAGGCCAACACAACCTTTATTGAAACCATTCTTGAGCACTCTCATAAGGGGCGTATTCATTGTGACTTTAATCCTTTGCGTTCAGACGAGGGCGGTACTGTAACTGGTAGATTCTCTTCAAGCAACCCAAACCTACAGCAGATTCCGGCACGGGACCCTGAGATCAAAGCTATGATCCGTGGGCTGTTCATACCAGAAGAGGGGTGCAAGTGGGGCTCATTCGACTATGCGTCACAAGAACCACGTTGGCTTGCTCACTACTGTTCTACATTAAAAGGCGTACACCGTCATCCTCAGATTGATGAAGTAGTTCAGATGTACCACGCTGGCAATGCTGACTTTCACCAAATGGTTGCAGACATAGCAGGTATTTCTCGGAAGCAGGCTAAGACTGTTAACCTTGGTATCATGTACGGCATGGGCAGGGGTAAGCTAGCTGGCGTAATGGACATCACCGACGAAGAGGCAAAAGAACTTCTTGCTAAGTATCATGACCGGGTACCGTTTGTTAAGGGTATGGCTGACATGACTATGCGTAGAGCAGAAGAGGTCGGGCATATTAGAACGTGGCTGGGCAGGAAGTGTCGATTCAACATGTGGCAACCTAAGTCATACGGATATAGCAAGCCAATGCTACTAGAGGCGGCGGCGAAAGAATATGGCGGAAAGGCGGCAATCAAACGTGCCTTTACATACAAAGCTTTGAACAGACTAATCCAAGGTTCGAGTGCCGACCAGACAAAGAAGGCGATGGTGGACTGCTACGCAGAGGGGTTAACTCCTATGCTGACAGTGCATGATGAACTGTGCTTTAATATAGAAAACAAGGAACAGGCCGAACGGATATCTGAAATCATGACCACCTGTGTACCAAACCTAAACATTCCGTTCGAGGTAGACACAGCGTTGGTTGATAACTGGGGGGAAGTAGAGTGAAGTGCTGGCATTGTGAACACGAACTCATCTGGGGAGGAGACCATGATCAGGAAGACGATGACGGTAAGTCCTTCATCGAGTCTAACCTGTCCTGCCCTAACTGCGAAGCCTTCTACCTAGTCTACTTGCCCGTAGAAGGAGTGGAAGATGTTTGATGTATTTCTAACAGCCTGTCATTTAATGATTACAACTGAGTGTATGACTATAGAGAACACCAGAGGTCCTTACGAAAAGAGGATTGACTGTCTGGCTCGAATGAATGAGATGTCTGATGACGCAAGAGCCATGTTTATCAGGATGAAACTGCCATATGTGATAGTAAAACGCGAATGTCGTGGACCTCAAGCTGCATAGGTACGTCTATCCGTAACGAGCGGCCTGAGAATCGATGTTTTTATTTAAGAAAATCAATCACTTGGAGAACAGGTCTCTCCTTGGCAACAGTCGTAAATTACCTGACCACAGGTGACACATTGCTCATGACCATGCACGAATATAGTTCTTAGCTCTTCACCACAGCGATCACACCTCTTGCAGTGGCGTTTCACCTCAGTCTTCTCCATCTGCCAACGCTCTCATCCGTGCTACCAAACGTCTTGCGCGGTTCGGGACCTGAGTATACCAACGGCTGTCAACCATCTGGTCTGCCGCCTCATTCCAGTCACGCGCATCAACACCAGCCTTCATGCCTTTGAACTTAGATAGGCGGGGCCGACCCATGTTAAACATCATGTTGGCAATAATCTTCTGACACTCGTCTGGTAAGTCGGCAAAGTCAGAGTATAAGGTCATACAGTCATCAATCGTGACAGCCATATCTAGATTGAATACTTGCTGTACCCGCTCTTGCTCAATCACTGTCCCAACTTCTTTGCCGTACTCTTTGTCTTCTTTGGTAATGAGATGACCTATGCCGAATGTAGGTAGGCCCAGATGGTCCAAGTATATCTCGTACTTGCAACCCTCATCTTCAGCAAGCTCCTGACGAAGCTCGTTTAGCACTGTTGATTTCATCATGTTAGTTGTTCCCAAATGTTAGCATGTTCTTCAATGCAGAGAATGGATCCCCGCCCATAAAGGCAGGGTTGTTTCTAACTGAAGAGGATGCGGGAGCCGACTGTGGGGCTGGAACGGCTCCCGCTTGCGCTGGCACTGATGGAGGGACAGTACCTGCAGCAACTGGTTGTGATTGTACCGAAGTCACAGGGCCGAGGTCCACGGGCTGTGGTACGAATTCTTGAGTTTCTGGCTCCAATGGAACACCTAGATTACGACCCCGAAGCTCTCTTCTAATATCGTTAATTTCGGACATTGGTAGTCTATTATTATTCTGCCGAACTCTTTTTTTAATATCAGAGGAAGGAACAAAAGGAACGAACTTTCCACGCATTAAGTCAGAGACGTTCGCAACCTTATTCTTTTTTAATGTCCTGCGTATTTCTGGGTCAGAAATACCAAGCTTACGCATGTTTTCAATAACATAAAACATCTCATTCATCACGCGGAATCGAGCTTCGTTAGCGTTACGATATGTACTCAATGCGTTCTGAGGGTCTAACTGATTTCTTGTACTAACAGCACTGTTGAATATTTGTGATGTACTTTGAAGTGCTCGACCGTACTCATACCCACGGTACATCATAATGTTCTCAGGCTTAACTTCATTTTCAGTAACACCTGTAAAAGCTCTAAAAATTTCCTGCGCTGCACGGCGCTCATTGCCGTTAGGGTCAGTGGTGTCGGACATTAAAGAACGGGCGAATCTTCCTACTTCTACGCCGGGTGCTTGTGTTTCTTTCTTTTGTCCTTTGAGAGTAATCGGCATGGCTCCAGGAACAAACGAGTCTGCGATATGAAAAAAGCTTTTCATTGTTTTGTCACCGACAGTGTCTTCGTCACGATATATTTTTGCACCTGTTTGTGTTCTACCGTTACGCACAGTGGCATCAACAATTCTCTCAGTAACAATAGACTCCCCTGCGAATGGATCAAATATTTCTCCGATCGCCCCCATGACAGCATCTGTTGCGACCTTGCTTGTGTCACTTCCCATGTCTTCGCCACGGTTTACTGCGTTTAGTACCGCAAGAAACGGGCGCTGAAGGTAGTCATATGGATTAGTGTAGCTATAGTCTACATACCCTGTTACCCTGCCGTCTTTTACAGAAGTAGGTAATAACCGACTGTTCTTCTGCCAAGGTGCGGCGGTCTCACGAATAGCTTCCATCTGCTCTTCAATGTTGTCTATTCCAGTTAGATCCATCGCCATCTTTTGAATAGTTGCTGGTGCCACGAACATGGTCATTGTTGACCCCATAAGTCTGCGCATACCAATCTCACGAACACCTGCTTCTGTGCTGGCAAGTTCATCAAGTGCCTGCTTTAAAGTGTTAGCACTGGTACGAATAATTTCTGCCGGGAATGCAATGAAGTTACCGACAGGCAGTTTGCGTAAGCTCTTTACAATCTCAGGGACCCGTTCGTAGTTAGGCACTGTGTTCTTCACAATGTCCGCAGCGTAGTCATCAGATGACTTGCCAAATGCAGCAAGAACTCTATCTTCAGAGCCGAGTGCTTTTATAATTTTGTTTTTTTCAAACTCAAAGTTGTAAACTTTCCAAATATCATCACCACCTTGATAGAAGTCACGAGCCTTTGTGTTCACACTAGACAACATGCTACCCATTTTCCCGCGACGGAATGTGTCTGTAAAGCTACCTGAAGTGGGTACCCCCAGCACATCTATCTCAGCAGAGCGAGTTCCGCCCAGTCCTTCAGAAACTAGTCTGTCAATCTCACGGATTTGAGACTGTGTGCCAACAACCCCCAGCCTTTGTAGCTTTTGAAAGTAATCAGCTTTGTCTGAGCGCTTATTTATATTATTCCAAACCAAACCTACACTGTCCCACAGGTTGGACCCTGCCCCTACGTTGCCTTGCATAGTTGCGAACAGCCCAGCAGATGTTACGTTACGAACCTGTGTGACTGGAGAGTAAATAGTTTTACTCGCCTGAGATATACCTTTTGCTCTCAGAAAACCTGAGTACAATGCACGAGAAAGATTACCCATCGTTCCGGCATCGCCATTCACTCTTGTGGTAATATCTTTGTACACTCTGTTGTTTGCGTATAAACCCTCAAGTGACCCGAAACCTTTTTCAAGCTTGGTGTAATTAGTTCTTTTTTGAATTTCAGGCAGTAAGTCAAATGCTTCCTGAGATAAAAACATGCCGGACTCGCCGTCAACAAGGTTGTTATTGATGTACTTGTTAAAGTCATCGACTGCTCTAAACTCTGCCATGTCCGCGACAGTGGCTATAAATGCTTCTTGCGGATCCTTTACCTCGCCTAAAAGTTGGCGAAGCTGTTGAGGTATTGCCTGCTTTGTAGCAAATAAACCTGTTTTAATTTTGTTCTTAGCAATTCTTTCCGGCTTCTGAGCAGACTTGGGAAGGAATCTGTTTGTGTTAGCGTATCTATCGATATACGCCTGAGTAAGTCTTTCCGCAAACTCATCTGAAGTCTTTGTGCCTGTGGCGTACTCTAAGATATCACCTTCCTGTCGTGGAACTTCAAGCTCGTCTGCTACTCTTTCAGCCATCTTTCCATTGTTTTTAAAGAACGAGACAGTTGCACCACGTTCTTTTATAAACTCTTCAGAGCCAGTAAAGTTCTTATCTTCAAATATTTTATATCGACGGCGAAGATATGATCCAATGTTATCTTTAATAGCGTCTGTTACTTCTTCAGAGCCTTCCTTTGTTAGGTAGTCAGATGAAATGATATCGTTAGAAAGCTCATCAACTTGGTCCCTCATTTTCTTGGAAGGAACCTGCATGTATTTAGGCAAGCTCGACAACTCTGTCTCACCTGTTAGATAGGAATATAGTCTGTTGTTTAGTTCAGTTCGTGCTAGAGGGGAGCCGTCAGCCATTATCTCTTCAGATTCTTTTAAAACTTTGTCCATACCGGACTGAATTTCACGAAGAGTTGTAGCGGCTTGATTAATATCTGCCTCAACCTTACCTGTTATTTTGGCGGACTCTTCAAACATATCTTGTGTCATGTTCCCGCGTGACCGGAACACAGATAAGAAAGAGTTCACACCATTCCCAACAAGAGTGTCCTGCTCTGCCAGTTCCGCAATAGGTTTTCCTATCGCTTTACCAGTAGCTAGAACACCACGAGCAACAGGAGAAACAATCGGAGCGGTAGCTTTCACCACTACCTTGCCCCCAAGTCCAACAGCTTTTAGTGCAGGTTCCACAGCGGCGGCAGCGCCTGTGGCCTCAAGACCAAGCTTCAGTTTATTTGCTATACGGGCTGCGGCAAGTTCTCTACCCTCAAGACCGATTGTGTCAATAGTTTTTGTTGGCCCGGCATCAAAGAAATCACCGATAGTTGTTACCCCATCAGTGGCTACAATAGCATCTGTTACTCCTGCGGCACCAATCTGTGATACCTTTTGTGCAAACTTAGGTAAGTTTTTTACACGACTAAGTTTGCTTACAGCGCTAGCGGCACCAAGACCGGGCACCACAAACTGCGCTACAACCTCTGCAATCTCACCTGCAGCACCTTCTGGGTCAATTCCTGCGGCCTCTCGAATACCATCGAATGCTTCAGTTACATCACGAGAATAGCTGGTATCAAACACAAGGTCCGTGGCAGAAGCACCGAGTTCCGCGATTCCCTGTGGAATGGCAAGCAAGCCAGATGCCACGCCTTCGGCAATTTCCTGCGTCGTTGACTCTTGGGTCTCGGACACAGGCTCTTCATCAAGTTTAATAGGACCGCCGGACGTAGTCTCTTCATCAAGTTTAAAAACCACGATACCTCCTTATTTAGGAACTAGGCTCCCGCCCTTTTTAATATAGATAACCCCGCCTAATGACGCTTCTTCATCGTCAGGTAGGTTTTGTAATTTATCTTGCTGGCCTGCGGTTAAAGAGGTTATGGAGATTGGTTGTGGCTGCTGACCACCCTGTGCCAGCTTACTCATTATGAACTTCTCAAATTCTTCTGGACCCATATCCTTGATTATTTCAGTCACCACTCCAGATTGTGATAGAAGCCATGCATCCACATTGCTCATGCCAGCAGCGACCAGTCTGTTATAAGAGTTGGTGGTGTCCGTTGATTTCCCTGCGGCAGCACCAGCCTGTTTGACTGTAGCCAAGGCTTCAAGGTCAGACATCTCATGTCCATCTGCTCTAGCCTCCTCTTGAATAGCCTTCATAAGTCTCATAGTTTCAGTGTCTGGGGTAGCAAGCTCTCTTTGAAGGTCAGCCCTCATGTCGAAAATCTTTTCTTCTTGGTTTGCTTTTAACTCAAACAGAGCTAGGTTTTGTTCAAAAGCATTACTTGCAAGTTTTTCTCTTGACGCAATTTGTGCCAAAGCAAGGGCTTCTCTTGAACCGACCTGTAACTGAGTATTTACAAGAGAAGTAGCAAGTCTTCTGTCCTGCATTCTTTCTTCGTGCTGTCGTGTAACTCTTGCCTGCTCTGCTTTCAAAGCAGCGGCTTTTTCAGAACTAATTTCTGCACCAACTTCTGAAGCAGCTTGCATCATAAGGCCACGGTCTTCTTTTGTAACAGCCTGTGCTTCATCACCTACTGCTTCGGCGTAACCTTTAAGACCAACAGCCAACCCTTTTACCACATTTGTAAGAACATCAGGGCTCTCGCCAGCAGCAATCATAAGTCCCGTCATCATAAGGTTATAGTTTGCGTCAGTGCGAATGTCTTTTGCGCGCTCCCCAAGAAGTTCTTTTAGAACTTCTTTACGCTTTTGAATTCGTTCTTTTCTAGTACCTTGAATATTAAGAGTTTCGTCCATAGCTTTGGCTTTTTGAGACTCTGTTTTTGCTCCAGTTTCTCCTTGAAGAATGGATAAAGCTTGGTCAATTACAGCGTTACCTGTGCTCTGAACTAACTTTCCCTCATCTTCTGCGTTTAGTGAGCCCTCTGTTAATCCTTCAATGGTTTCTGCGTCAAGGACAGGAGTAAAAGTAGCGGCCTTAGAAGAAGAGGTTTCTGCTTCCGCGTCTTTTTTAGCTGATTCTTGAGTCGGCGTTGTTGTAGCCGCAATAGTTTCTCCCGGAGTCTCTGGTACACCAGTTGAGTATTCGTCATCAACAATATCCTCACCATAAGATGCAGTAGGAACTGTGCCGGGGCGATATCTAGGGTCTCCTTGATTTACATAGTCAGCAGATGTATCTGCCCTCGGAGATGACACAGCCATTGCCGCATCTGTTCTTGGGTCGGTAGATTTAAATTCAGGTCCAAGTAAACTGTCCACACCGCTAGCAGTTCTTGTTTGTGTGCCCGTTGTTTTAGGACGAGCAACCTCTCCTGTTCCTCCCAGCAGTTCTTGTAGACTTATGGCCTTACCGTCTTTTACAGCGCCAAGCATACCAACATCAGGAGCATCAGGATTTGAAAAAATAGAACTTGTATCTTCTATTTTAGAACCAAGAGAGGACCCATACCCAGCTTCTTGCATAGCTTTGACTTGCTGTGCGTACGGAAGACCCTTTATGCTTTCTACGAACCTAAGATATTCAGGTGTGTCTATCCCACCAAAAATAGCGTCCCCCATCTGGGACTGTCTTTGCATAGATGTTGCACCGGAAATACCGGTGAATTCAGGCATACCCGCCCCAGAAGTGTTGCCTGCTTGCCTAATTGTAGGAAGTCCTCTGATCGAGCGGAGTGCATTACTCAGTATATTAGATGTTGGAGCCCTGTACGAACCGCCGTTAGCACGGCGTTGCACCGTATCTACCATCTCAGGCGAAGAAGCAAGGATACCAGCAGGCTGGTTCGCATTCATAACTTTGTTGAACATTTTACGCCGTAATACTTCGTTCATTACTATGCCCCCGAAAAGTTAAACAGATTTCCAAATCCTCCGGTCTGACCAGCGGCACCTAGACCCGCGATCCCAAGACCTAGAAGCTGGGACCCAAGACTTGGGCCAGCAGCAGTGGTTTGCTGAACTGTGCCTTGCAGCGCCGGAACACCTCGGAAGATGTCAGACATAAAGCCGACTTGCTGGAATGGAAGCGCCTGCTTTGCAAGGAGGTTGGCTCTATCAATGTCAAGAGCGGCCTGCTCTTGTCTTTGCTGTAGGCTACCGATACCCATTAATGTATTAACGTCTTGAACACCCATAGCTTGCTGTGCCTGACCCAGAGCGCCTTGCAATTGAGCGGCCTGCTGTGCCGCCTGCTGTGCCTGACTAAATCCTGCCTGACGTAACTGACCAGCAGAACGTGCCTGCTGTTCTAATGTTTTGCCTGCCAACCCAGCCTGTGCAACACCAAAGCGAGAACCACCGAAGGCACCAGACGCAACGCCTTGACCACCCAACTGACCTTGAGCAATTTGTCCCTGCTCACCAATGTCTGAAAGGGTTTGCTGTACAACTTGATTTTCGTAAGGATTGAAGAACTGAGACACACCTTCAGGAGAAGCATACTGCTGTGCTCTATCCATGTAAGGCTGATACCCGCCAATGCCTGACATGGCTGTTTCAATAGCGGCCTGCTGTCCACCAGACAGACCAGCTAGTTTCTGTTTAGCAAATGGCTGGGGTGTTTTTCCTAAAGCTTTTGCCTGTGCAAAAATATCCTTCAGGTATTGTTCCTGAAAGGGCGCTAGTCTTGCTACTTGTTCTACTGTTTGTGTTGCCATTATGCTGTCGCCTCTAGGTCTGCCATCATATCATATAAACGAGCCGCCCCGATATCTCTATCTCCGCCGCCTGCTCCTCTTACTGATTTTGCTGTCAATACAAACTCACCGTCTGACAGTCTTGCAGGAACTGAATCTGATGTTCCATGTCCTGGGCCGTCTACTTCACCGCCGCCAATGTGCTCACCGCCTGCGGCGTAACCTCTGATAGGGTCGTACTCTCCACCCGCAGCCCTTGTTCTTTTTTCGTACTTCTGAAGGTCAAGTATTTCTTGGTTATACTTATCCATGTCGGCAGGGCTGTTTATATTATACTCTTTATTAGATGCTGGGCCAACTACTTTACCTCTAGCCTGTCCTTCGTAACTATCATCGAACAAAGAACTTGCTGTAACTTCTTCTTCTTTTGGACCAAGCCCACCAGCAAGGGCCAAGGCCCCAGCACCTAGAGACCCGTACTTTAGTAAGTCAGAGTCGAACAAAGATCCAAGGCCCGTGGACCCAGTACCTTCAGGCATGCCTCCACCGATAGTGTTAACTACATTTCGACTGGTGTCACCCAGACCGAACATAGATGTTTGCGTACCTTTGCTTGTGTAACTTGGCAAGAACTTTCCCGGTCCTGTGCCCATGCCTTTGCCGAACCCTGCAGCCTGCCCCATACTACCTACGCCATAACCCATAGCAGCATTCACTAATGCATCATTGACTGATTTACCTGCGGCAAGGGACCCAAGCCCTGAACCAATAGCCGCTCCCGTTGGGCCACCTATTGCGAACCCTGCTAC
>CAACVD010000206.1_pt2 | contig 11697 bp, 14 predicted proteins | sample 2381771 | NCBI WGS metagenome assembly CAACVD01 (sample SAMEA5211965, study PRJEB30684) | marine metagenome | biome: Marine; feature: Epipelagic; material: Water | collected 2015-10-15 | depth 15 m | reverse complement strand
GATGGTTTGACTTGTTACTGTATCAGCCATAATTTATCTCCTATTAAGCGTCAGCAAATGGAGTGACTATTGTGCCAGAACCTAAAACTAAGCCTTCAACAGCATATTTATTATCGGCTATAGCAGTTACTTTGACGATACTACCTGCGAGTCCACCTTTGGTAGAACCGTTCATAGTGATAACATCATTCGATGCACCTGATATAAAAGTTTTACCAGTAGCATCATCTACGCCAGTATAAAGACCACCGACAAACTTATCAGTTCCATCAGTAAGAATATCCATATCTGTAGCTGCTGTTTCTACTACAAAAATAAAAGTAGCTCCTAAATTATTAGTTTGATCAGGTTCATCATCTCTAGTCGGTGCTGTTGCATCAATAGTCGGTAAAGTAAATTTACCGTCAGCATCGTTAGTAGTTAAAATTTTACCTGCGTGTGCAGCCACAGTTAAAGTTGTGTCTGCGGTTAAACTGACCACATTTGCATTACCAGCAGAAATAAATCCTGCTAGTGATTGTATTGGTCCACTAAAAGTTGATTTTCCCATATTAAGTCTCCTTAATTAAATTTATCGTCTTGGGTTGTCTGCTAGGTCAGTCGATAAACAATAAAATTCCTAGAACAAGAAAAGGGGGAGCTTACGCTCCCCCATCTCTTTAGCTTGATCCAGGTGATCCAAAGATACCAAGAGGATCAGATACACCAAAGGAATATCTTTCTCTTGCTTTATATCTTACGTTACCTGTATTGAAGTCTCCGTCCATGTTAGTAGTCATTGGAGCTCTAACAAAGTGCTTCATGCCATCAGGCACATCAGTTGTGATAAAGAAAGCATTTGTATCAGTTAAATAATGATTAACTGCAAAGCCTTCAGGAATCACACCGTTGCTTCTAATAGCATTAATGTCATTGTCAGAAGTTCCTACTCTGTACTCACTTTCGAGAAGTCTTGTAGCCACAAACTGCAGATCAGATGGAACGATCAGTTTTCTTGGTCTAGCTGCAATTTTTAGACCACGTTCATCTGTCCATTTACCAATTTGAATAACTGCATCTTCTAAAGATGTTTCATTCAAATCAGCTCCTGTAGCAGGTCTGTTTGAGTTTTTGCCACCATTTACGAGTGGGTGACCGTCACCGCCTGTCACTCCATCACCTGATGCAGTAAATAAATTTACCCCGTCACCAGATTGAAAAGAGTTAGTAAACCCATTATTCAATGGAACTGCTGCTTTCACTTGCTTTGTGTAAGCCATAGCTCTAGCAAGTGCTTTTGTGTATCTTGCAGATAAAGAAACATAGAGGTTATCCTCCATTGCTTCTTCAGTTACTGCAAAACCCATTGCAATAGTTTCGTGAGTATAACGAGCTACAAAAGATTCTTGAGCAGTATCATAACTGATAGCTGAACCTTCATCTTTCACAGGAGCTGCACCAAATCCTGATAACTTCAACTCTTCTTCGAAACTTCTTTCAGAGTTTTCTGTTACGTAGACTTGCTCATGCTCATTTTCGTAAGTGTTGTACTCCTCACCAAATAAAGCGTTTAAACCAGGAAGAAGCTGCTTAAGCTCATTCGCTCTTGAAATAGCTGCCATATTACCCTCCTTAGCCTATACCTGTTGTGTTCAATAATTGATGTCCAACGTTGAACATCACCAAAACGTCTGTAAAGCCATCACCAATAGCACTATCAGGACCATCAACAAAGTCAATGATCTTCAATGGTAGTGTATTAGTAGTAGCAGCCGTACTTCCGTCAATCGCATTTCTGCTTCTGCCAATGCTAGTTGAACCTGCAGTTTGCACAACAGCTACGTTCTTGCCAAGGTCGTCTTGACTAAGAGATTCGTCTGATTGCATTTGCATAACTAGAAAAGGGTCAGAAGCTACATACGCAACTATATCATCCGCAGCCGTAGAAGCTGGATAATGTAAGCTGTTTGTAAATTGTCCTGTAGTAGGGTCAGTATACGCACAACCTAAAAACACTCCAATAGGAGTCAAGGAAGTAGTTCCTGTGTCCTTTTGGATAGTTGTGTTAGGGTTGTTATCTGCCCACTTAACAAAGTCACCGTAAAAAATAGCTGTACCAAAATTGTTAGCTATTTTGTAGTGGGTAATCTTTGCGTTGTAAGCACATGATACTAAAGACCCAACAGGTTCAGCACCCATAGGTGTTGCTGATGAAGCCATAAAATACCTCGATTATTAAAAGTTAAACTAAAGACTAGGAATCTCTACCAAATGTAGTTTTAGATTTTCTTTCAAATACTTGTTTAGTAGCCATTCTGTTGTCTTGATCCTTAAAGTAAGCATTATCTACAGAATCCATTTGAGTTTGTGCCATGCTTCTAAAGTGTTCATCTCTAGCTGCGGCTTTCTCAGCAGGCATTTTGCAGAGTAGCTGTCCACCTATCTCTATGTGTCCTTTATCCGCCCATTCAGATTTATAGTCCATCATGTGAACGTGTAGTTCAGGATGGTCCTCTGATCTGCATGGTTCCCAACCTTCTCTGAATTTTTTAGAAACATTAGGATTATCTGCTTTACCCAGCAAACTTGTTCTAATGTAACGAAAAACCCAACCTGGTTGTGGATCAGGACTCGGTAGGTTAGAAGGATTTTCCCAACTTTCAACTCGTTGAGTAACCTCTCGGTTATCTTCCGTTCTAGCGGTACGCACTTGATCTTCTGTATTTTCGATCTCTTTATTATCTTCTGTCATTAAGACTCCTGTAATAGTTGTTTTGCGTATTGCTCAGGCGTTATACCAAGTTGACGTGCTAACTTAACTTGCGTCTGAGTCAATCGTACTGAGCGAGAATTTTGATTACCTGTTGTTCTCGTAACAGGTGCCACAACATTTGAGGGTTGTGGTTTTTCCTCTGGAGTTTCAACTTGCACATTATCTTGTGGTTGGACTCCATAAAAATCTGGAAACTCTTGTCTCATAGAATTATCTATTTCTTCATAGTATCTAGGAGATGCTGGATCAACACCACCAGCTTGTAATTGTTTATCTTTATACAAAGCATAAGCAGTCATTTCTTGATGTTGTGGGGTATCTCCCATAAACCAAGAGTTCTTAGATACCCAATCTTTAGTAGCTACATCAACCTCTGGTATTTCTGGTTGAGGTTGTTGCATGACTGCATTTTGTTGCAATGCTTGAGCGTATTGCGGTGCACTTGTTTCAGCAACTGATGCTTTAGCTAGTTCAGCTTGAGCAGCAGCCATAGCTTCTGCATCACCATCATCGTATGCTTTCTTAAACTTGTCTGTTGCACTTTGTTTGGCAAATTGGGCATTAGCCACAGCTTGCTCATTTAATACTTCCGACCCTTGACTGACGAGTTGCTGTAATCTTTGATTATCTGTAAGTAAAGTTTTTAAACGCTTAGTAGCTTCTTCTGCTTGTTTTTGTGCACCTTCTTTAGCTCTGCGTTCTTCGTGATACTCGTATTTAAGTTTGTTTATTCTGTCGCCAGCTCTTTTGCTGTAGTCTGTAATCTCTGCATCAACTGTATCATCATCCACAGCAACAGGTTCTTCAGTCTCGACCTTTGGTGGTCGTCTGTCTTCTTCTGGAGTATCGTTTATAACTTCTACCTCTAAATTATCAGTATTGGTAGTTTCTTTAGTTATTTCGGTTTTTACTCCAAAAAATTTATCTTCTTCTGATTGCGGTTGTAAATTACCTTCCGCATCAGGTTTAAATTCAGTCTCTATATTTAAGTTGTCACTCATGCTCTAACTACTCCCGTAGGGTCTTCTACTACTGCTTCCACAGTATCATCGTTAATTAAGCGAAACTCTTTACCGTAAATTTTCATGCGAGTTCCTGAATAAGGTCTGAACACTACCCAATCTCCTTCATTACACCAGGGACCGCTAGGAAATCTATTTGTATCTTGATAAGCATCAGGACCTAATTTAAGAACATAACCACACATATTACTGATTTCTTCATCTTTAATAGTTTGTGTAGCTTTAATAATGCCGCCATCAGTTTTTTCTTCTGCTTCGGGCATAGCAACAAGAACTTTCCACCCTAGAGGATCAGGTAACTGACTTTTAATTTCTTCTTCAGTTTCTGGTTTATCTATTGCTTCTATTTCTATTTCTTGTTCACTCATAATGTTGCACGACTTAAGGAGTCGAGTTCCTATTCACGCTGATGCTGATCTATCCAATCTAACATTTCACGTTCTGCAAGGGCTAATCCCTCGATAACACCACTAATTTTTTTATATTCAGGAAAACTATTACAATCTCCTGTAGCTAAAAAATCAGCTTTGTCATTCATAATATCTCTAAGCCTCTTCTTCAGAAACTCTGAAAGTGATAGCTCTTGGATATCATTTATCATTCGTATCTATATCTTTAGCGATTTGGATACCAATGTCAAGTCCTTTTTCGTAGTCTTCACGTGCTTGCTTTTCGCTTTCACGTTCTGCTTCTAGCAAATCGCTAGCAATCTTCTGTCCAAGTTCAGCACCCGCAAGCTCTCTTTGAGTAGCTAATCTTTCTTTTTCTATCTCAATTTGTTCTGCCTGTCTTTGAGCATTAAGATTTATTCTTGCAGTATCTGCTATAGCTTTACGTTGTACGTCAGCTTTCTTAATTTCTATCTCAGCAGCTTTCTGTTGTATCAATGGGTCTTGCATTTGTTCAGCAATTCTTTGTTGCTGTGCATCTCTTCTAGCAGAATCCGATACTCTGGTAGCAGCTTCAGCCACTAATTCAGAGATACGTTTCTCAACATCTGGTGGTAGAGGTTGTCCCATAGGCGGTAGTTCTACACCTAGTTCAGCTTCAACTTCTTTTCTAAACTTCATAGTCAGATGATCATTTACATAAGCAGAAGCAGCAGCAGATATCTGAGCCGCATTTGGCGATTTTTCTAGGAGAGAAATAACTTCTGGATTATCTTGTGCTGCTCCTACCGTTTGTATATGTGCATCGTGGTCTTGGAAATCGTATGCCTTAACAGGAATGTTATTTATTAAGTTTTGTACTGCAGATACAGGATCAACAGGCGGTATCTCTTTGTTAGCAGGTATTATGTTCTCTGCATTAGGAATACCCAATACTTCGAGCATTTGCCTGTGTAATTGTTTCATATCGTACATCTGAGGTGCAGATGCTGCTAACTGTAAAGCAGATTGGTACTGCATTATCCTTTGTGCCATTGTTGATGCATTAGGATCAGATGTAGGCAGTACGTCTATTCTTTTATCAAAGTCGCTGGCTGCTATGGCTTCTTCATCATCTGTTTCATAAGGATAAGAAGGATTACCAAAGTCTTGTATGATGCCAACTAACAATTCAAATTCTTTTTTCATAGCTGCGTGTAACCTTGCTTGGACCGCAGACATAACTTTCATATTTCTTTCTATCAGAGCTAGAGTTGTTCCAACAGGTGCCTGGTTATTCATATCAGATATCTTCATGTCAGATATGCTGGCAAACCTTTTACCTTCTTCGACAATGGTGCCTAATAAATTATATAAAACATTAGACGGTTCTTTGTACGGTAAGAAGGTTATATTGTCTCTAATAGCACCGCCAGGAACATCCACATCTCTGAATTCTCCAGGCATTATAGGAGTATCATCCCCTTTAATTCTTAAGCCTCTAGACTTTAAACCACCAGGTAAGTTAGATAACGTACCAGCATCTACTAACTGTCTAAGAATCGAAGTAGCAGATTTAGCTAAACCACCTATCATGTGAATCAAACCAAAGCCGTAAAATCCTAAACCAGGCAAATATTGATAATGTACAAAGTGTGTACGTCTTTTCTTCTGTGGATCATCTTGATAATAGTTTCTTCTAATGCTTAAAACTACACCGCTTGGATAGTCCATAGTCACAACGTAAGGTAAAGCTATACCTGTACGCATACCGTTCACCTCATCTTCAAAGCCAGGCAAGTCTAAATTAACTTGCATTTCTAATAGAGTATGACGTTTATCGTACTCAGCTCCCTCCATTTCTCCTGTGAGTTCGCTGTATTTATGTTCTATATCAGAATAAGTGCTAGAAGCTTCAGGGATATCTATATCACGGTAAAAGCCACTTACCTGCATTTTTCTAATCTCATTAGCAGATTCACGCATAACGTGAGTAGCACGTTCACAAGTCTCTAAATCACTCGCTCCGTAATTAACGACCACATCCTCAGACGGTACAAAGATACCGCTAGGTCTGCCTAAATTAGGATCGTAATAAACCTTTCTAAACGCAGAACCAGCTAGAGGCAAAGAAAACAATAGCTTCTCTGTCTCAGTTCTGTATTCAGTCATCTCATAGGTCAGAAGATAGTTCATATAATCTTCAACCCTATTAGCTTGTTTTTCTTTTTCTTCGGTAGCTTTGCCAACAATAACTGTTTTGACAGGACCTTTTGCAGGGAATATCTCAGATATAGCTTGCGATTGGAAACGGATAACCGCTTCAGTCAACATAGGATGAAAGACCCCACAAGCTCCCGACCAGGGCTGTGTTCTTTCTTCTATCTTCAAGCCAAGCTGATCTAAACCTTTAGTATAGGTTTCTTCCCAATCTTTACGAGAATCCTTATCCATCTGATAAGCAGATAGCAAGTCACTACTAATTTTATCAATCTCATCGTTATCAATAAAATCAACTAAGTTACTATTAAAATCAACCTCACCCGTTTCAGGCTGAGGATCAAAGTCTATAAGCATACCGCCATCGTCTGTCTCTATTGCAACAGACTCTGGATTCTCTATAGCAATCTGTATATCAGCACCTTCAGGTTCCTGTTCAATCAAACCCTCAATAGGTGTTGCAGGTGTTTTTTCTATTGCCATTTATCTCCTAGTAATAATCCGCCCTTTTGTGCGGTTCAAGTTCTTCTTCCTCTTCATCTGTGTACAGAGGAATAAAACCACCTTGTCTAAATCTTAACAGAGCTTGCGTACTGCTATCAACTAAATCATCGTGTTCCATGTTAGGAAAACCAGCAAACTCTTCAATAACTTCTTCCGCCCACCTGGTCTCAGGACACCACACAACACCAGAAGAAAACAAATCTGAAACTGCGTTTACCCTAGATATCTTATCATTACCACGACTAGGCGTGTATTCCTGAACAGGGATACCTGTAGCCCTCAACTCAAAGATCAAAGGCATACCCGCAGCTTTCGCTTCCACAATAAAAGCATCGGGTTTAAATTCATTGTATTTTTCCGTAGCCAAACGCTTCAGATCAGGAAACTCTAATCTATCTTTGTAAGCATCTAGCAAAATAACGTTAGGAGCCAGCATCCCATCATCGCCTTCTTTGTAGAAGACACCCCACGTTGTGCAAGCAGAATAGTCCGCTCTTTGATTCTTTAAGAAAGCCGTATCCCAAGATTGGATAATAAAATCACAATCAGGCGGTTCGGTGTATTCCCAGGTCTGCCACCACTCCCTTTTAACCAACGCACCTTCTTCAGCAGTAGGGTCCTGTTGGTATTGAGCAGACCACTTAGATGACGGTAGTTCTGCTTTTAACGCTTCTAATTCTTCTAATTTCCAAAATTCTTCCCATAACGGGGTCCCAGAAGGCAATATAGCGGGTAATTCTATGACTTCCCATTCATCAGAACCACCCCGTTTTATGCTAGCATCCACAATCTGACCCGTAAGATCACGCTGATGCCAGCGAGTCATTACCACAACTATTGCTCCGTTAGGCTGCAAACGCTGTCTAGGTCCAGAGGTATACCATTCGTAAGTCTTGTTAAATACGTTGATATCGCTGCTAGCACCTTCTTGTTCAGAGTGCGGATCATCAATAATCAATAGATCAGCACCTTTACCTGTTACAGCACCGCCAACACCTATCGCAAAATACTCTCCGCCTTTGTTAGTATTCCACCTTCCCGCAGCCTTAGAGTCCGCTTGCAAAGACACATTTGTAAATATTCTCTTATAATCTTGCGAATTAACCAGGTTTCTTACCTTTCTACCGAAACCTACTGCTAATTCTGCAGTATGAGCCGTCTGTATTATCTTCTTATCTGGATATAGCCCTAGAAACCACGCAGGAAGCAAATAAGAAGCAAACTCACTCTTGGTATGTCTAGGCGGCATATTGATAATTAACCGCTTTAGGTCGCCTTTAGCCACCCTCTCGAAGGCTTCCGCCATAATTTCGTGATGGTCGCCATGAATAAACGCTGACCATTGCGATTTAACGAAACTAAGATAGCTTTTCTTACTCTCTATCCTAGACTTGGCATCATCAAGCTCTTCAAGAAGCGTCAGAAGCTCCTCTTTTTCATCCAATGACAAGTTATTAATAGTAGATAAATTCATTTGTTAGTAAGAACCTACTTAGCTAGTAGGAATATATGAAAAAAACAAAAACATAGGAGAGATATCCCCAGGAACTTACCAATTTCATTAGTAAGTTACTAGCTAAGTAGGTAAATAGTGTATAAAAATCTCTAGATTGTACAATATTGAACGACTTCACAAAAAAATGCAACAAAAATTTATGCTAAATAGGGACCCTAGACCCATATATATAGATTTAGGGGGTAGGGGTGTCAAAAAAAACAGCTAGCATTTTGATAGTACCCCCTTTTCTTTCGTCAAACCTGGTATATAAATGTGCATATCACTATGTATTGTATGTCAGACATGCGTGTACAAAAAAAGGGGGGTCGGGTAGCCAAAAAATATTGTTCAAACAAAGAATCCTTTTCTTGTTCGATTAGTTTTCTCTATTAAATGGGGAGTTAGCTAACTGCTATCACTTAGCAATCTAATCTTTTCCTCTATCTCTCGCTCTATCTCTTCGGGAGTTCTCTCTTTCTTGGTCTCTACTACATCAGAAAACATCGAGACACTTTTTCCCAACAGTTCTAGACTGCGGATTCGTGCCGAGTCATTGGTTGCTTCTTGGCTTTCCCTGTACAAACGATCTAGAACGTAACTCTTAACCCTGAGCGAAGATGCTAGTAATCTATCCTCTTTCTTAGCTAATGCACTTTGTAGGCTTTGTGCAATCTTAGGGTCTGCTAAGAGTTTGGAGGCTTCGACCTCTACCCACTTGGGTATGGTCCCGTCCTTGTTCATGGTTACTTCGTAAGCTTTGCAATAGGCTTCCTTGTTGCTTGTAACTTTGCCCTTAACAATTTCATTGATGAAGTTTTGTTGTTTGATTGTGAGCGGCTTATTGTCGATTACTTTGAGGTCTGGTTTATCTGTCATGGTTTTATTTTCTTCTTTTCTTCTCTTCCTGTCTTCTAGCAAAACGCTATCAAATTTTTCTTAAGAAAATATTTCTCTATCGTGTTCCCTTTCGTGATGAATGATGTATCATGTCTGGGTGGATGATGTTTTATTTACTGTGACAGATTGAGACTGCAATAGTTTTTGATAAAGGGTAAACATTAAACAATGGGCTTACAGCCATAATCCCAAAAGCGGTAAGGCGGACTAGATCAATCTTTGGTTACGTTGCGGATACGGGTTCTAGCATAAGCGATGACGACCCGTCAGGATATTAGCGGTTCATTCTGCTTTTATCCGCTCATCCTCCTGAGTCCATGAATTAACATGCTTGAAGAGGTTCCTAATTCTGGGGACTAGAAACTCAACTCGGAGGACGTATGAGTAAAGAAATAGAAATAGTTAGTTTTGTAATGCCTTGGCATTTTGAATCAGATAAAAGGTTTAAACCTTTTTATATTCGTTGCTTTGGTTATTGGAATCCTGAATATACTTCGGAAACTAGATTTGTTTCGCATAACAATATCTGGGACGCTTTACAGGCTCCCCATACAACGGACACTTATTCGTTAGGGGATAATTTAAAGCTCTGGAATTCTGATTTTGCGGAGTGGTCCGACATAGAATATATCTTAGTAAAAATTAATTTAGTTACTAAGAAACTTTCTGAACAGGACTTTTTTTCAATGTCTGAATTTTGTCGTGAAGCTTGGGAAGAGTCTGACAAAGACGAAGACCGAGGACTAAAAATTATCGGTTCAGATGTGGAGGTTTCAGAATGAAATCATATCCAATCTGGAACAATATCAATTCTTGCATTTACAAAAGTTCTAAATCCTACGGGATAAAAGAACATGGAGAGGTTTCGACATATATCGGGACCTCTGCAAAAAATTCTCATCTATTCTTGGAAACTAAATTGACCCATCGCCAACACGAAAATGGCGACAGGGAATGGCGGTTTTTTATGGATGGGAAACTTGTGAAAATTGCGACCATGAAAAAAGGCACTTACAAAATTGAATTTATTCCAACGGTGGAATCATGACGGAGAAACAATTTATGACGCTTTGCGAAAAGTATCAGGTTGACCCCGCAGACGCTTGGGACAATGAATCTTTGAAAGAAGCTTTATTGTGGCGTGATGATGAAACGGTTGAAGAGATTCTAAAAAACGACTATTAGAAAATTACAGGCTAGATATTTTCTAGCCTGTTTTTTTTGTGTCTTTTTTTTTGTTTTTTTTCTTTATTTTTTATACGTCTTTACCGATAGACTAGCGAAAGATAGTCTGTCGTGAGAGTGAGGTTAATCTTTTAACTCGGAGGTGTAATGAAATTAAAAGATGCAAAAAAATTAGTATTGGCGGGTTTGCTTACGGGAGAATCAACCATGATTGCGGGTCCTACGGGAGCGGGTAAGTCTGAAATGATTTACGAAGCTTCAAAGGAGTACGCTCTCAGGAATGATTTGAAGTTTGTTGTTGGTAAGTTAGACCCTAACGATGATGAATTCTCATTGGTAGAGAAGAGGACAGGACAATCTGAATCTACAGATTGGCAAGGTCTTCCGTACTTTACTGAAGAGGAAGGAGTTAAGTATCAAGCTTGGGCGGTCATTCGTGATCTGCCAAGGAAAGGCAAGGGAGTTTTATTCCTTGATGAACTTGGTCAGGCTCCGTTATCTGTACAGGCTATATTGTCGCAGTTGATTAATCCAAAAGAGCGAAGCATAGGCGAATATGTTTTGCCTGATGGGTGGTCAATTATTGTGGCTACGAATAGGAAGGAGGACCGTTCAGGTTCTTCGGGTATTCTTGCTCACAACATTGCGAGAGGACAGTATGCGAATGTCGATGTTGACTTTGATGATTGGTACGAATGGGCGATCAAACAGGATGATTACAATCCTTACGTTTTGTCTTATTTAGAATTGAATAGGACTGCCCTCCATGAATTTGACCCAAGGGTCATTGATGCACAACCCAATCCTAGATCATGGACTCGGTTATCTAATATTCTTAACAGCGTTGAGGATTACGATGACTATGAGTTATTTGCTAGGGTCAACGTTGGCGAGAAAGAGTCTATCGAGTTTGGAACATACATGCGATTACGTACTAAGGTTCCAAGTCTTTCTAAGATTGTTTGCGGGGATGAAACAAAACCCTCAAGCAAAGTCTTGAAGGAAGCGGGCTTGTCTTACCTAACGACAATCGGTCTTGCCGATACAGTTGCCAATAGTGACGAAGATGTTAGAGACGAATGGTTTGCTAATGCGATGACTTATGTTCAGAACATGGGTAGCCCTGAGTTTGAAATATTTTTCACTAGGCAATGTATCAAGGCAGATGCTTCATTGATGCAGACTAAAACGTTTTCAGAATTCAAGATAAGAAATTCTGAATTTGAATATTAATCTAACGGAGTAATTATG
>CAACVD010001375.1_pt1 | contig 11698 bp, 19 predicted proteins | sample 2381771 | NCBI WGS metagenome assembly CAACVD01 (sample SAMEA5211965, study PRJEB30684) | marine metagenome | biome: Marine; feature: Epipelagic; material: Water | collected 2015-10-15 | depth 15 m | reverse complement strand
AATAGGCTTCAAACTCGTAGTTATCCACCACGACATATTGATACAAGTTCGGGAACATCAACTGCTCACCTTCCTTGGCATCTTTTGGTATCCTGACTCTAACTCTCACATCCTCGACACTAGTAGATTCATGCAGACACCCACTGTATCCATCTAAGTATGCATGGTCAGCAGAAGTCATTCCATCGGGATAATTACTCATTCCCACAACTCCCATGTATATTCATCAGTTTCAACTCTCATCTTCAGTTCCATGACATAGCCCTCCTCAATCTCTCAGGTAGAACAACATCATTCTGACACTTATCGCAACATCTACCAACTACAATCGGTTCTGCATTGTGTCCATCTGCCCAATAGGGAGTACCATCTTCCTTGTAGTGTATATCAATGGGTTCTCCACAGATATCACATGTCTTCATTTCGATTTCCATTTAGTTCGCCTCCATTTCTGATAAACATTCATCGACTAACCTTGCAACATCATCAGGTATGTCTGAAATGTTTATTCTCTCACCATTCTCTAATTCTGCATTAATGCACCAACTTACTATCTTCATTCCTCTTCACCTCTTTCCTGCATCTTTCGCTCAAACGCACTGAACTCGACTTCTTGAAGTCTGACTAACCAGTTCTTGTATTCCGTGTTAAACTTCCTCTTGTCGTATGTGCTTACATTACACGACCAATCAGCATCCTTCAATCTCTGACAGAACTCAAGGGTCATCGTATCATAGAACCTTTCCATGTCGTATATCTGATTAGCGAAGTTGCAGAGTAGCATTCTACGTCTGAACTCTTCAGGAGTGATTGTTCCACGATATCTACTATCGTTCATTGTTCCAACTCCTGCATTCTGTGCTAACAGACCAAATCCAAATCCGTTAACCAACTGTATCTCAACTTCATGGAAGCCTTTCTCTATTCCGTTCTCTATTCCTACTATTAGTGGCATGTCAGTAGGGTTGTTCAACCATTGATAAGATATGCCAGCAAAGCGTCACACCATATGGTAAGAAGTGAGTCGCAGATGTTTTTGTGGCGGTCACTAGGGGTGGTGAATTCTTTAATAGGGTTGAGACACATATACGGGTGCGATGAACAGTGTTGTGGTATTGGGGATTCTACTCCCTTTTGCACAAGCGTTTCTTAGACTATTCTTAACTAATCGGTTGTCTTTGGTAGTTATTTCTATCTACCTCAATTAGATGACCTTCGATTGGTTCTAGAAATGGTCTCCTATATGTATAACATATATCATATATGTATATACATATGACATGTGATATTTCTCATATGTAATATGATAGTTGTTCACCTTTTTCTGATTGAAAATGTATTTTTCACTATTTTTCAGTCAAGGTGAAAAATCAAAAAGTGGTCTAAAGGGTGTAGAATCATTGATTTTAATTAATATTTTAATATTTCATATATTTCACTACCTTATACTACTACTATATGTCATCATATCTACTACTACCCCTTCTCTCTAGAGGGGGTGAAAAATATGAAAAATTGAAAAAACAAATGAAAACGTTGTACTGCGAAGATATTCAATTTTACATGTTGGTGTAAAATAGTGAAAAACAAAAACATGATGAAGTTCAGACAAATCGGAGAGATGATAATATGACAGACGGATTTAACACAATGAAAAATAAAACAACAGTGAATGCAAACAAGAAGGCTAACGAGGCACTTCAATCAACAATGGTTCAGAATCAGAAGTTGATTGCTGAAGTGTTTGACGAGATGAAGTCGTTAGTGCTTCAGAAGAACAACCAGTATGGTGATTCGGTCTTAGACCCGAAGAGGTATTTCTCCTCTGCACCTACTGATGAACAAATCAAAGTCAGAATCGATGACAAGTTGAACAGGCTTGTTCTCGGTAATGACTCACTAGAATCAGATGATGATATAATCAAGGACTTGATTGGTTATCTGACTCTATTACTCGTTTACAGAAGAAAGTAAACGTATCACACTCACATATGACTTAGGGAGTCTTATGCGGCTCAGGAGAGGTAATTTAGGTTAGCCTCCTTTGAACTGGCAAGGTTTAGCGGCTTTGGTTGGTAAGAGTGGCTAGGACAAGTCGTGAGATAGAGGGTTTAGTAATAATAAGGATTGAAGATATAGGAGCAGACTGACGATGGTTCACTGCACTCTTAGAGAAGTGGTGTGTCAAATCCATCCGAACTTGTTCGCACTTACAAGGAACGTGAGTAGCGGCTTCCCGGTATAAAATATGAAGCAGGATAACAAGGGTCGTAAGTAATATCGAGGCAACTTTCCCGGTTGCAGTTCCCAACTCCGAATGATGGGCATAGAACCTATCCTTTCCCTCATCAACTCAAAGCAGGTTTACTGTGGTAAAAATGCAGAATCAATAACAGTAGTGTTAACGTTGTATGCCAACAACTCACTTCGACATTGCATTCTCCTGCTATCCAACTCACTTGTAGTAATTACTACAAACCTACCCCGACAGGGTTTGAGTAGAGTTTTGTCGTGAGATAAAAAAGGTCGCATTCGTGCTAACGTGTTATAAGAATATCAAACCATACTGGGTTTAGTTTGTGTTCTCCTAGCGACAGAGACTGTGGTGGTCTCGACCTTTCTCTACTATTACATTCCTAATAATGAAAATAAGAATAAGGAGAAATAAAAATGAAAATGACAAGAAGATGTGAATATAAATTAGAAGACGGACACAAGTGCAATGCGGCTTTTACTAGTCGCAATAGCCAGCAGAAGTATTGTGAGCACCACATAGGTAACTATCAGAGGAATAGTCATCTAGAGGGTCACACTCCACTGGTGAAAAGCACGAACAAGTATGCTCAAGGTGGCAACAACGACAGTATGCGACAATGGGTAATGCATAAGATGAACATGGAGAATATCGAGAAGAAGAGAATTGCAGACTTGGAAGACAAGGTGGCAAGACTTGAGAGAATAATAGATAACATCTCTTCTAACAAGAAGGTATTCAAATCCGTCTTGAAGGAAGAAATGAGAACTGACTTCTTCAAGCAGAGAATCGATGCTATCGTAGTCAAGAGATTGCAGAAGAGTTTCAGAGGTGAGGATGAATGAATATTTTCGCTTTGGATATGAGTCCCAAGTTATCAGCACAGATGATGATGGATTCACATGTAATCAAGATGCCAACCGAGAGTATGCAGATGATGTCTACTATCGCTACTCATCTTGGTATTGAGGATGCACCTTACAAGCCTGTGATGTTGAATCATCCCTGCACTATTTGGGCGAGACAGACTTCACAGAACTATCAGTGGTTGAGAAAGCATTGCTACTTTTTGTGCAAGGAGTATACCGTTAGGTATGGTCGCAAGCACAAGGTCGAAGAGACACTTGAAGAATATGCAAATGTCTTCAACCAAGTCGAGGATATCCTACCTGCAACTGGCCTGACACCTTTTGGTATCGCTATGGCAGATAGATATCGAATCACAAGAGAATCAAATGAGAACGGATTCGATTTCGCAGTTCGTTCTTACAGACACTACTACTTGCATGGCAAGTGGAAGATATCTTCTTGGAAGACACAAGAGCCTGAGTGGTGGCCGAGAGACCACTATCTCAAGATGTCTTTTGAGATTGAGAAAGAGAACAAGAGAGTTCAACAAAGAATCAATGAAATATTGAAGGGGATGACGGCATGAAGTGTAACGTATGTGATGGAACTGGAACGGCAGTTTTACAAACCGCAGATGGGGAGAAAGAGCCGGAACAGTGCCTGTGTGTTTTGGAGGAAGATTATTTTTCTTTCTTACAGAGACACGGTATTCCCGAAGCAGAAGGAGAAATAGAGATGAAAGGATATGTCAGATTTCAGAACGGCATAGTCTCGATTTCTCAGATAGAGGGCTTCTCTTGGAAGAGATTGAAGGCCGGAGACCCACTACTAGATATGTGGGAGAGACAGAATTACACAGAAGATGTTTACAGTGTGGTTATCTTCCTGAAGGGAAGTAACAAGTTTATGACAACTACCACACAGAAGAACCTAGACCAAATGATTGCTAGGTTCAAAATTTGGAATAATGGAGATGAAAATGAAAATGAGAATGAAAGAGCAGAAGAACTTCTACTCTAGTGTTAATTGGTTGTATAAGTTAGATGATGACTTAAGCACACTGCCTAAGACAGTGGATAAATTAGCAGACTGGTTATGTCTGTTTGACGACATACCAATAGTAGAGTTAGAAAGAAAGTATGAACGTAGAATTCTATGGAAGAGAGCCACGAAGAAACTGTTTGGTTTCCTTGTAGCATTTGTTCCTAGAAGTGAATTTAATGGGAGGTATAAAAAATGATAATAAGAATGATAAGAAATATGATGCAGAAAAAGAATGATAGTAAGATAGAACCCGATATCTTTGTGGATAGAGACCACTGGTTCAGGGTTCTTTGGAGAAGTGACTTCGCCACTCAAACCAAGATGTTTGAAGAAGCGAGATTACGGGGGTATGACATATGAAACAAGAAACAACAGTTGAGTTTCGACTTGTGGATGATGGACAACTACCACCGATTATGATATCGATGGGAGACAATGATGGAGTGAAGGTTGTATTGAATAGCCAACACAAGATTTGGATGGCTCTACATCGTAAGACGATTGGTGGATGTGCAGAGGCTTTGTTTGAGAAGATAAACGAACTTCTGTACGGTCATCTCTTAGAGATAAGAAGAGATGAGTTGATGGACATTGAAGCGAGTGAGGAACATGAGTAGAGAAGTTGGCCGATGTGCTAACTGTAATAAGATGGGAGTCTTGTGGAAGTCCTACACTGGTAGGGGAATCTTCTGCAAGGCTTGCAGTAAGAAAACGTATGTAGGTGAATAATATGAATGATAATGTAGAATATGTAATGAAGAATGCTAAGAGAACTCTTGGTGAAGGAAGGTGGGATAAAATCCTGAAGAGGGAGATGGTCGCACTTTCAATCGCTGATAACTATGACAATGCGAAGTATGAGTGGAAGGCAACGGGAGAAGTTTGGTGGCAAGGTATTGGAACTCCAAGACCTGCTTGGGCTTCTGAACATCCTAACAAGTGCCTTTGCTCTCACTCAATCGTCTATCACTTTGAGATAGAGAATACAGAGACAGGACACAGGGATTGTGTCGGTTCAGACCATATCAATTCCTACATGGTTCTTCGTGCTATCCAAGATGAGTTGGGTATCGAGCCTGATGCAATCACAGAAGAGATGATTGAAGAATGGATTAAGACCAAGGTTGGCTCTATGATGGCAACTGCTTGGTGGAATGAGAATGGTGAAGAGTTTGAGGAGACGTTCAACGAAGTCAAGGAACTTGACCTGAGAATCAACGTGCATTATACTGGAAAGTATGTGTATGATTCTAAGTTGGGTATCAGTGTTCCTGAGACTAGGTTGAGGAAGAAGTCAAGTGGAGACTACGGGATGGAGGATTACAAGATGAGTTCTATCGTTTGGAGATGGAATCATCCTGACAATCCGAAGGCTCAAGTCAACACAAAGGGATATCCCAATGAGAGACTGATGAATGACTTGACTCTATTCTCAATCAGACTGAATCATCACAAGGCACAAGTGCTTGCAGAGGATGAGAAGATTGAGAATCAAATCAAGAAGAAACTTGAGTGGGAAGAGCAACAGAAGATAAGGCAGTCAATGCTGGAAGAACAGAGAGTTGCCGAACTTAGAGATGGTTGTGACTTCTATGATATTCCAATGTTCAGCAAGGACATGGCGAGCAATCAGTGGGAAAGTAGATTCTTACACGACATGGAGATTCGTGTTCGTGGTAAGAAAGAATTGACAGAGAGACAATTGGAGAGTTTGATGAAGGTAATCCATCGCTATAATGATAAGCCAACTGAGCGTCAGGTGAATTACCTGCGGGCTTTGGGCTACGATGGAGAAATTGAATCTTTAACAAGAGGTAAAGTATCTTCATTGATAGATGAATTAAAGGAGGAAAAAATATGACAACGAAAAAGAAAGAAACGAAGAAGACAGAAAAGAAAGTGGATGATAAGGATGCTCGTATAGCAGAACTAGAGCAGTTGCTCGTTCAGAACAATGCGAACATTCAGACTCTAGTGAACACTGCCAACAATTACATTGGTTTGTGCAAGCACTACGAGCAGACCATCAACATCTTGACTGGTCGAATTCAAGAGATGCAGACTGTCGTAGAACAGAACGCATCAAAGTAAAAACGAAAAACGAATGAATAAAAATGGAGGAATAAAAAATGAAATTGGTAATAGTAAATGAAACAGGACATACAGACATGACGGTAAGCCAAGTAGAGGTGATTGACCAAATCAATGACCATCCTACTCACTGGATATTTGTAGATGGAGACATGGTAATCCGTGAGAACATCACAGATGTCGATTGGGAAACTGTCGATGAAGTGAAACTTGTGCCAGCAGTCGTTGGCGGCAAGTTCTGATTAACGTAGCCCAAGTCTTAGCAGGGGTAGATTGACTGTCAAGTAGGTGCGAAGCCTACGTCAAAATAAAGGAGGACATAAAATGGAATTACAACAAGAAATAATGTCGGACATCACTGTTCACATGAAATATGCAAAATATGACGCAGAGAAAATGAGAAGAGAATCATGGGCAGAGATATGTCAAAGAAACAGAGACATGCATCTGAATCATGTGGATAGTCTAGACATTACAGAAGAAAACAAAGAGACGCTAAAGAAAGAGATAGAGAATGTTTACACTAACTTCGTCTATCCAAAGAAAGTATTGCCTTCAATGAGGTCAATGCAATTTGCAGGTAAGCCTGTTGAACTCTCACCTAATAGAGTATACAACTGTGCTTACATGCCTATCGATTCATACCTGTCATTCTCGGAAGCAATGTTCTTGCTTCTAGGAGGAACAGGAGTAGGTTATTCAGTACAGAGACATCATGTAGAGAAACTACCTGAGATTAGACTGCCTAACCCTAAGAGAACTTACAGACATCTGATTGCAGATTCTATCGAAGGATGGGCAGATGCAGTCAAGGTGTTGTTTGAGTCTTACATTGGTAAGAGGTCAACAACAGTTAGATTCGACTACTCGGATATCAGACCGAAAGGTGCGTTGCTGAAGACTAGTGGTGGTAAAGCCCCCGGTCCTCAACCACTTAGAGAATGTCTAGTGAAGGTAGAAGGTATTCTATCTAACAAGAGTAACGGAGATTATCTAACTACACTTGAGGCACATGACATTGTTTGTTATATTGCAGATGCAGTATTAGCAGGTGGTATTCGTAGAGCAGCACTAATCAGCCTATTCAGTGCTGATGATGATGACATGATTACTGCAAAGTCAGGACACTTTTGGGAGAAGAACCCCCAAAGAGCAAGAGCAAACAACTCAGTTGTATTGCTACGTCACAGAATCAAGAAGGACTTCTTCAACAATCTATGGAAGAGAGTTCAGGAGTCAGGAACGGGAGAACCCGGATTCTACTTCACTAATGACAAGGATTGGGGAACTAACCCCTGTTGTGAGATAGCACTTCGGCCATATCAGTTCTGCAACTTGACTGAGGTTAATGCCTCTGATGTCAATGACCAAATGGATTTGCATGAGAGAGTAGAAGTTGCAACTATACTAGGAACACTACAAGCATCCTACACTGACTTCCACTATCTAAGGGAAGTTTGGAAGAAGACTTCTGAGAAGGATGCACTACTTGGGGTATCAATGACTGGTATCGCAAGTAACAGGGTTCTGAATCTAGATTTGGACAAGGCAGCGAATCACGCTAGAAAGACTAATGAGAGGATAGCGGGTCTTCTTGGAATCAAGAAATCAGCAAGGATAACTTGTGTGAAACCTGCTGGAACTACTAGCCTAGTGCTAGGTTCTTCTTCGGGTATACATGCTTGGTTCGATAAGTATTACATCAGGAGAATCAGGGTTCTGAAGTCAGAGCCAATCTATGATTATCTTGTGACTAAGTTTCCTAACTTGGTCGAGGATGATTACTTCAATCCCAATCAAGGTATCATCTCAATACCACAAAAGACACCCAAGGGTGATGTGATAACTAGAGATGAGTCAGCATTGGAGATGCTTGAGAGAGTCAAGCGTTTCTCAGTTGATTGGGTAATGGGTGGACACAACAGAGGTGTGAATACTCACAATGTTTCTGCAACTGTCAACATCCGTGAGGATGAATGGGAGGATGTCAGAAACTGGATGTGGAAGAACAGAGACTTCTACAACGGTCTTTCCGTATTACCTTACGATGGTGGTATCTACAAGCAAGCACCATTTGAGGCAACGGACAAGAAGACCTTCGACTTGATGTTCAAGGAACTCAAGGAACTAGACTTGACTGAGATAGTCGAGACTATGGACAACACTAACTTACAAGGCGAACTTGCTTGTGCAGGTGGAGTCTGTGAAATATGATGAGTAAAAAACAGTTATTGACTATCAAGCAAGAAATTATTGATAGTTTCAACACAACCGGAAGCAAGGATAACGTCTCTAGGTATTTCGACCTTCTTGAAGAAGGTAGAGTCAGACCCAAGTACGTTATTCAAAGATTAGAGTATCTCATAAGAATGGGGCATTCTAACATTAAAAATAAAGATGAATTAAAAGAAATGTATGATTTTAAGTTATACTATGAAAAAAATAAAGATGAAATAAGTGATTATTATGAAAATAAAAATGTTAATACCAACACCTGATGACAGAAGAGAAACCATCTCGTCCAGTTTTCTATACAAGACAACTAGACAGAGACAATATACTATGGGTGCTTATGAGTTACAAAGTCGCCGTATGAATAAATATGGTGAACACCAAATCAGTATACCGAGACCTGAGATTAACAATCGGAGAACCAAGAAAGGACATGACCCAATATTGGAATCAATGAAGAGTAAGGTTTCGACAGTATTCATGTCTCCAAGAAGGGGATATTCAGAGTATGATGACGATTGGCTTGCATATTTCAGTTGGAAGTACAAGGGTGAAACTGTTACGGTATCACTGAGTAAGACCAATGGATTGTTTGCATTGAACAATGTGAAGAAGAACAAGGAAGACTGTGCTTCTGCATTGTCTAAGATTATACTCTATGGTACTACTAATCGTGATGCTGATAGATTGAGAGAATATGTCAGGAAGAACGTGACATACTCTCAGAACATAATCTATGCATTAGAGAACAGAACACCCTACTGGTTCTTCAAGGAAGGTCAGAAGATTGAATGTAGAATCAACATGCAGTTAATTGATGACAATGAAATTGCATTGGAGATATCCGATGGTATTTGGGGAAGCATGAAAGTGAAGGATGCAAACATCTTCATCAATTCTTACAGAAGCAATAGCACTCGTTCTAAGAAGTGGTCTAATCTAAGTCCCATGAAACTGTTCAATGCAGTTATGGGAAGACAACCAAGCGAGTCTGAGCATAGGTTGATGGTAGCATGGCTCATGCAGAACAGGACATCCAAGATGGTAGAAGACAGAGCGACAGTTCTGCTGAAAGAGATGACAGAAAAGTACGATGATATGTTCTTACTCGATGCTGCAAAGACTAGAGAACATCTAGGTATTTCTCCGTGTGATAAATATGGATACGCAGTTTTAGTGAGAGGGAAGTTAGGTGATTGGATAATCTACAAGAACCAAAACAGTTCAAGGTATCAGAGAGTCAGTGCAGTTTACGTTAAGGGATTCAAGAAGTATGATGGTCCTTTCTGCATAGACAATCTACATGACAACTCAAGCATCGGAGACCAAATCGCTTCAAGGGCTATGATTTTGAAGAATGACGAACAGGCGAAGACTATGATTCACACGCTTGCGAGAGTTGAGACAACTAACTATCGGTTAAGTTTGGGTAACATCAATGAGGTTATCAAGGAGAGGTCACAATGATTCAAGTGTGTGTAGAATGCAGTTGTACTTCTTCTACGTTTGATGAGAGACTAGGAGAGGTTGTATGTGATGACTGTGGATTAGTCCAAGTCGTCAGACCCTTTGAGGAAACTGTATCTTGGATAAGTGCCAAGGAGAAGTACATGCCAACAAAGGACAATGACAGTGCGAAGGGTCTTGGGTCATACATCATGGAGACTAGGACTAAGAATGACTATTTCCTCAAGAGGGAACACATCAGAGCAAGACCTGTAACCGAGACAGAGAAAAGAACAATACTTCACACTAGAATGTATCTTTCATACTATGATGTATCAAAGGTAGTGTTGGATAATGTTCCTAGAAACTATCGTTCTCTTCGTGAGGATAGAGTGACTAGGGGAATACCCGTTGAACATATAGCAGCAGGTTTGTCCTACTTCATGTTGAAAGAGGCTGGATATGGTGTTACACTCAGGAAGCATTCTAATCAGATTAAAGTGGAGTTCGCTACTATTGCGAAGTATGCGAAGAGAATAGCAAGACACTTCAACAAGTCGTATGTATTCGCTGACAAGAATCCTGTTCAGACTCTGAGAAACACCTTGGAGAGAATGGACAAGGTATCATCAGATTACAGGCAGAGTTGCATACTAGTTGCGGAGAAGATATTCAGAACACTTGAAGGTTCAACAATCAGATACACACCGAACATGCAGAACTCAACACTTTGGTTGGTTGCTAGAATGATGGGTGAACCACATTCACAGAAAGTAATAATCAACGCAGCATTGAATGGTTCGGAGATGGGGATAAGAACCTCAGTGCCTGAGATGTTAGGCTATCTAGGTCTGACGAAAGAAAAGATGCTCTCATTGAGTGTCGATGAATTCCTAAGCGGGGCATACGAATGAATGAAGGAGACGACATAATAAGAAAAATAAAGAAGATGCAGTATCACTTTTCTGCATTTATAGATTTATACGAAAGCCTTCCAAGGCTTCAGAACATAGTTCGCAGAACAGTCTTGGAAGATGCAATCACCGTTGTTGGTGCGACAATGGATGGTATAACAATGGAAATAATTGATGCACATCAAATGCAAATACAAATGGAAATATTAGAAGGTAATAAAAATGAAGAAACACAATGAAAGAAAAATAATGATAATAGGAGCAGGTGGAATTGGAAGTTATTTAGTACAGTTCCTAAAGAGAATGAATCAGGCACAGAGAACAAACGTTCCTGAGACTCATCTATACAACATCACTGTCTATGATGGTGATACCGTTGATACCAAGAACCTTGGATATCAAGCGTATGATGAGTTGGATGTTGGTGATAAGAAAGTCGAATGTATTTCGGGCATAAACGCTCAACCATTCAACGTTCTACTTGACAAGCAATTACAGGGATATGACTTGGTGGTGTGTTGTGCAGACAACCTAGCAGTGAGACGTTTGTTGTATCGACAGGGATTTGGGTCAGATACTAAGTTGAAGTGGCTAGATTTGCGTTCAACTGGTAGAAACGCTGCCTTGATTTCATACAAGGTTGACCCTAAGATGATGGACACATTGCTGATTGGTGAAGAGGGTTCTTTCTCTTGCCAAGCACAGTCTTGGGATGGTAGTGCAAAGGACATCAACTGCATGAACATGGTGATTGCGAGTATGGGTGTGCAGTGGATTCAGAGATGGTTCAATGACAATGAGGATGTAATAGATATGAAGATGGTGAACCTATGAGAGCCGCATCTAAGATACATGTTGAGTATGAAGT
>CAACVD010001374.1_pt1 | contig 11713 bp, 18 predicted proteins | sample 2381771 | NCBI WGS metagenome assembly CAACVD01 (sample SAMEA5211965, study PRJEB30684) | marine metagenome | biome: Marine; feature: Epipelagic; material: Water | collected 2015-10-15 | depth 15 m | reverse complement strand
AAGCCACATATGCAACTCATTCGAAACGCACTTGATCCACATCACATACAACGCACGCATCTTATCGAGATGTTATATGCTTTCCGTTGCGACTTTCGCTACGCTCTAAGGGGTAGTATCGAGGTCTTAAAGGTATCGCTCTTACCTAATTATACTCAATATAAAATATGTGTCAAGGACTAAATCCTTTGACTTACCTAACCTATTAATAATCAACGAAATAAAATTATGAATAACGCCGAAAACAAAACAAATGATAATGGTTTCTATACCATATGGCTCAGAGAAGAAAGACACTCAGAGTACAGAATACCTAAGTCCGAGATTGGTTCTCTTGAAGAAGCAAAGGATTTAGTTCGCACGCAAGTAGAAAAATCAGCCGATTTCTTTGTAGATGACTACATTGAAACTTGGGGAGAAAGTACTTGTCAATTAACTGATTGCTTAAGAGATGATCCAAGCAATGAAATATTTGATGCCTACGAGGACTCTTGGAATGAAGAATAATACTACGCACTACACAACCGCCGAAATCGAACCAGTCTTGACTGAGTTCGTTGTAACCGAGAGCTACTATATCAAAGCTAGAACTCGTGATGAAGCCTACCAAATGGTAGCAGATAATGATTTCAAATACGGAATCAATAAACACAATGTAAACATAGAAGTAAATTTTTAATATGGAAAAGCCAACAGATATGAACGATGACCAATTCAATGAATTCGATACGGAGTTCTTTGATTTGATAAACAAATACTGCCGACAAGATGTAGATGTATCTTTATGTAGCTACACTTGCGAACGAATAGCAGAGCTTAGAAGCGATGCAGTAGAACTTATTGACGAATGGAACGCAACAGAAATACAATAATTTATGAAACAAGAAACAAAAGATACAATACAATTCTACATCTACCCAAACGGAATCGCCGATTCTATGGGATCAGATGAACTCGTCCTAGTCCGTAACAAGCTAGGTTCTGTGGACTCTAAGTTCGTATCGGACTTAGTACAAGGTGACTACTACTGCGAACGCATACCAGCACCTTTGCCACCAAGGAACGCCGAAGATGTACTCGACTTCATCTACGCAAAGAAGTTATCATTTAACTGGTTACAACTAGATGCTGGGAGAGGCGAAGGTTGGACCTATCTTCTTGAGATTGTAGAGAAGAATGGAAACATACTAGCACAAGTAGGCTGCGAAGATAATTGTATCCGTAAAGCTGTTGAACCCTTAATGGATATGGAGGAACTATAATATGATTGAACAAGACTCATCAATAACATACTCTCAAGAATCGAACAGTAAGTTCGTGGACAAATGGGAGAACAATATAGAAAGAATAGAACGCAATCGTAAGATTATGGCAGAGGGTGCCAAAGCCGTAGAGATATATAAAAATCTTGGGCTGATCGCTACCGAAGGATATAACATTCGCCGAATTGATAAGATTCCTTAGCCAGTACTATCTACTTGACAAGTCCTCTCATTCGTGGGAGGGCTTTTATTATGGGAAAAGGAATGCAACCAAAAAAAGGATACGATCAAAAGAAGTATGATGCAAATTATGATTCCATTGATTGGTCCAAAACAAGAAAACCAAAGGAGAAAAAGAAATAGATGTCTCACTTTTATACCTCAGCTAAAACACCACAGTTCTTAGAGGATGTCACAACGCCACACCAAGCCCTCAAGAAGGGACGAGCGTATCCATCCGTAACAACTGTACTCGGAATAGTTAAAGACGATTTCCTCGACAGTATTTATATGCCCAGAAAGTTAGTTGAACTAGCTAGGGAACATCCTACCCAACATTATTCCGTACTGAGAGAATGGTGCTATGGATTCCGGGAGCATCCATTTACTGGAGCTATGATCTCAAGCAGTGAGTTCGGTACATCGGTTCACAAACGAATCGAGGATTGGTTGATGGACGGAGAAGGTGAAGCCAGTGCTTACGATGATTGGGCAAAGCCTTTCATTGATTGGGTAAACGAAGAAGGTGTGCAAGTCGTTGACTGCGAGTACATTATATCAGACAGTAGATTTAAGATAGCTGGTAGCATTGACTTCATAGGAATAGATAAAGACGAAAAAGTATTCCTTGCGGACTACAAGTGCCGAAGTTGCAGAGATGGCAAGGGTAAGTTCTATCCTAAGGATTGCAAACAGTTAGCCATCGAGAGTGTAATGCTCGCCAAAAAACTAAAGCTTGATTACTTTCCAAAGGTACGATCAGTCTGTATCGATACCAACACCGCCGAACACTACCACTACGAATGGTCGGACGATGAGTTCAACCATTATTTTGAGTGTGCAAAACTTTCAGCTAAAACATATTGGGTCGAACGAATGACACCCAAACCTAAGAAAAATAAAAAGAGAAAGAAATAATGTGGATACTACCAAAACAAATACAATCACTCACCTCAGTCTCTGTACTGGATACGAAGGAATCGGAAAAGGACTTAGAAGAGTTCTGCCAAATGTCCGAGAAATCGCTTATGTGGAGATCGAAGCCTTCGCAATTGCGAACTTGGTTTCGAAGATGGAAACGCAACAGTTGGATCCAGCTCCTATCTATACGAACCTTAAAACCTTCCCATACAAAGACTTTCTTGGAAAAGTATCTATCCTATCGGGAGGATTCCCTTGTCAACCATTTAGTCTTTCCGGGGTTAGAAAAGCTACCGAGGACCCAAGACACCTCTTCCCTTACATCGCAGAAGGAATTAGAGAGTGCCAACCTAGAATTGTTTTCCTCGAAAATGTTGAAGGAATCATCTCAGCAAAAACCAAAGATGGAGAATCAGTTCTCAAATATGTCCTCCGAACATTGGAAGGATTGGGTTACAGAGCAACGGCGGGAATATTCTCAGCGAGCGAAGTTGGCTTTCCACATCAAAGAAAAAGGGTCTTTATCTTGGGGTACTCCGAAGGAACAAGATTGTCGAGCGAAGATGGAGGATCGGGGGAAACACAATTTAGGGGAACAAGTACAAGGGATGTACAACAAGGAGACATTTCCGACACCGACATCGAGAGATTGGAAGGGAGCGTATTCAAAGGAGAGCCAAGAGAACAAACCGAGGAATCTTCTTCCGGATGCAGTCGGGGAAAATACCCAGCGAGACCTAATGAAGAACAATACGAATGGGAAGCCCCTCGTGTCGTTGAAGCTAAACCCCGATTGGGTGGAGCAACTAATGGGTCTTCCAATAGGGTGGACAGACTTCGACTTCTCGGAAATGGAGTAGTACCACAGACTGCTGCTAAAGCATTTGAAACATTAATTAAAAGAATACTATGAACAAGTACGAAATAATTTACAAGCACTTTGATATGCACACCGACTATCGTGGATACCAAGTGAAGTGGGCTAGGGACAAGGCACAAGCATTAAAGTATATATCCCCTACTAAGCCAGACAAAGATGGTTACGCTACAACTAAGAAGGGAGCAAGGATACAAATACTAGAAGTCAATGAAGTACCCACGGATTAAATGATAAACCTTACTAAATTCTGCAAGACTTGTAACGAAGAGTTACCACTAGATCAATTCTATGGAAATGGTAAAACTCCTAATGGAACAAAGAAATATAAACCAAGTTGTAAAGCTTGTGAGAACTCAGCCCAAGTGAAAAGATATAAGGATATAATATCTAATCATTTCGGCGGATGGAAGTGTAACAGATGTGGGTTTGAGGGAGAGCCAAGACAGTTCGACTGCCATCACATTGATCCCAGTACTAAAGTTAAAACTATTTCCAAGTTAAGAAGCTACGGAACTAAATTAATAGAGGAGCTACACAAGTGTGAACTCCTATGTGCTAACTGTCATAGACTAACAGACGATTACTAATGAAATATTTACCTCAATCTAAGCTCGCCGAGTGGCGTAAGGAAAATGCACCCAAGAAGTGCCCACTTGTTGAGTACAAAACCTCTAATTGGGTAGTGGATCACAACCACACCAGTGGCTTTGTACGGGGCGTTGTGTCCTCAGAGGGTAATGCCCTACTTGGTCGTATAGAAAACGCCTTTAAGAGGCTTTCTCGTGGTGCTAAGAAGGCTTCTCTGCCTACCATCCTAAGGAATATGGCTTCGTACCTTGAGCAAGATGACTTAACTTTACTACATCCGGAAGGATTCAGACAGCTGTACAAAAGATTTTATTCACTAAGTAAGGATTTACAGCTTGACATCCTCTTAAAATTTGGCACAAACAGAGACGACATCTCGAAATGCAAGAATGCAAAAGAGAGAACAGAACTCTATAAACAAATAATAAAACAATGACAAAAGAAACAAAAGAAGTAAACATACTTAGTTCCATTCAGACGGAACTAAAAGCTCCGAAAGGACAAACTAATAAATTCGGCGGGTACAAATACAGATCAGCCGAAGACATCTTAGAAGCTATCAAGCCTCTATTGAAGAAGTACAACTGTGACTTAACTATATCAGACGATGTAGTAGAAGTCGGAGGTAGAGTATATGTTAAAGCAACTGCAATGCTTTGTGATCACGATGTGATAGCAGAAGTATCAGCCTTTGCTAGAGAAGCAGAAACTAAGAAGGGTATGGACGATGCACAGATTACTGGATCAGCCAGTTCTTACGCTCGTAAGTACGCCCTCAATGGTCTCTTCGCTATTGACGATACCAAAGATGCGGACGCTACTAATGATCACGGCAAGTCCAGAGAGTCCCAACCGAAAGCCGTTGCTAAATCTAAGACACCAACCAAGGCAGTTCAAAAGACAGATGCCTTCGATGGTTTAATGTAATTTTTAATATATAATAATAATAACAATGAGTAAATACGATAATACAGATAAAGGTGCCCTATTCAAAAATGATAAAGAAAACGAACGTCAACCAGACTTTCGTGGAACTATCAATGTAGGAGGCACAGACTACCAACTAGCCGCTTGGGTAAAGACAAGTGACAAGGTTGGCAAATACTTCTCTCTATCAGTTTCTGAATCTCAGAAGCAGACTAAGAAAGAAGTAGTAGCATCCGAAGAGGATCCGTTCTAATGAGCGATTCCTTACCGGACTCTGGAGCTAGGACCGCCTTCGATACGGGGGCGGTTCGAGACTCTATGCAAGGCAAAGGATTGCCTAGTATGATACCCACTTGTGCTATTACTGCTATGGCTAGACGCTTCGAGGACGGAGCATCTAAGTACGGACCAGATAATTGGCGTAAGGGTATTCCTACTTCAAGATACTGCGATGCGGCGTACAGACATCTTATGCAATGCAGAGATAATGACACCACTGAAGATCACTTCGGGGCAGTACTTTGGAATATGGCTTGTTGGCTATGGACACTTAAGGCTATAGAGGACAACAAGTTACCACAAGAATTAAACGATATACATAATTAAAATAGACTCAAATGATATGATAGTACTCTATGACTAAAGAACTTCTCAACAACCTATACGATGCAGTTGACCTCGCAATACACCTACAAAAAGAGGCAAATGAAAACAAAATTGAAACAGAAAAAAAGAACCACCTTAGGTATTTAGGTCAATGCCTAAGAGTTATGAAAGAACAAATTGATGATGGAAGAAAACGAATTAAAGATACCGAAGAATGTGGATGCCGAGGAGAGAGTCCTTGCTCACTGCCTAGCTGATGGAAGTAGTGACTTCTATGACAGCATAGCTCACAAGATAAATCCAGAAGACTTTTATCTTTATAGACATAACTTAGTTTTTCAAAGTGTCAGTTCTCTCGCCAAAAAAGGCGAACCCCTAAACGAAATCTCATTGGTGGAGGAGCTCAAACGTTCCTCTACCTTTGACGATGTTGACGGGATGACAATGATTACTACTTTAATGGAGAAGCACACATCTACACTAGATGCTAATAATTGTGCTAATGTTGTGAAGGAGAAATCAAACCTTCGCAAGATGATCAAGACATTCAAGGTTGCTCTCGAGAAAGCCGAGGACGAATCCGAAGAAACGGATACTATCCGTGGAGAGGTGGAGGGTTCTTTACTTAATCTAGAAACCAGTACCGGTTTTGATATGACTATAGATACCGCTATTGATGAAATCCAAGAGAAGTTTGAACAGCAGTTATCTGGAGAGTGGAAGGATGATGTAGTCAAGACTCATATTCCACACTTAGATGACAAGCTAGGCAACGGTGGGATAGGGGCTGGAGAGGTTGTCGTAATATCGGCACCTACCTCTTGTGGTAAATCCCAGTTAGCTCTTAACATCGTAGCTCGTTCAGCCTTTAAGGACAACGTAGGGTGCGGCATATTCAGCCTAGAGATGCCTAGAAGGCAAGTACTTGAAAGATTGATTACAGCCAAGTCCCAAGCTAACCTACGCCAAATTAAGGACCGAGTGATAGATGAAGAAAGAATGGAGAAAGTACGCAAAGGATGTGAGAGTCTCAAGGGTATGCCCATCTATACAGTGCACAGCATTAAGAACATTGGAGAGCTTTGTTCTCACGCTAGGACTATGGTTCGCCGACATAAGGTAAAGCTATTAGTAATAGATTATTTACAATTGATTCCTTTCAATTCTAAGAACCAATCAAAGAACGATGCAGTAGCTAATATATCTCACACCATCAAGCAACTTGCTCTTGAGTTAGACGTAGGTATCTTGTTACTTTCTCAAGTAAACAGAGAGGGAGCTCGCCGAGAAGGTGGTCTAGCCATCTACGACTTGAAGGATTCCGGGGATATTGAGAACGATGCAGATGTAATCATTCTTATGTGGGCGGAAAATGGTGACATAGAAGAGTCAAAAAGACTTGACGGATTAGGATCTTACATCAGTATGAAGTACAACGTAGCGAAGAACCGAGAGGGTGAACGAGACGTTAAAGGTAAGTTCAAGTTTTACACTAGCCGAGGTATTTTTACTTAAATTATTTTGACTTTGATGTAGGTAGTCCGCCTATTAAGATGGTGGTGGGTTCAATCATATTCCCTTTCGCCGCCTACATCATTTACTTTATGAAAGACAAAGAAAGAGCAGTCGCAAGAGGACTCGAAAAACTCTACCCCCAACTTGGTAATCTGATAGAACCAGAGGACCAATTCAGTCCATTCGATTTCGAGTGCGACAAGTACCTCATTGAAGTTAAGTGCAGATCTCAAGCTTGGGATCCGTGGTTCATTGAAGCATTGAAGTACGACACTAATATGGAGATAGCAAAAAGATTACAAAAGGACTTTATCTTCTTGACGGAAGTAAACAAAACTGTTTATCTTTACAACATAAGCAAATTAACACGGAACAAATACGATTTTAAATGGACTACGAAACTATTACCGAACTCCACAGAGTTCACCAAACAAGGCAAGTCGGAGAAACCAATAGGATACCTCTCGGCAAAGGACGCAACTATTTTACATTTATGAGATTACATATATTCAAGGTTCCGGAAATCTATATCCTTCCATCTATCTTCTTAGAAGTTGATGGACTCAAAGGGGACAGAATTATTTGGCTATCAGTGGGTTTATTTAACTTTACCCTAAGCTTACAGATAACTAAAAAATAATGAAGGAGAACTTAGAGAGATTGCAAACTAGGATCAACCTCGTCAGAGAAGAATCCAGAACTATTTCTTACAGAATAGAAGCTCTTGAAGAACGCCGCAAGGAGTTACAAGAGCAGAAGAAACACCTCAAAGAATTACTTTCTAATATGTCTTAGTTCAGTTAGATTCAGTTATGTTCAGTTAGGTTTAGTTAAGTTATTGCTACTATTATCTACCCATAAAAGCCCTCACCGTTTGTTTGTTTTCCGGTGGGGGTTTTTTTATTCGTATAAACTCTTTAGGTTTATTCCGTTCTGAACGGCTCTTATGCCAGAGCGGTTAATCTTACCTTTTTCAAAGTCTTGTTGAAGCATCTCAAGTACCATACTTGAAGGCATCTCTGAACCGATGTCGATATATCTTTCAATTTTCTCAGCTCTTTTTCTTCCGCTTAGACCAGATGATATACTCAAGTCCGGAACTTGCCCCATCATAAGCATATCTAGTTCTGGTTTACTTAACCCTAGTCTTGTTATTATTTTGCTTCTTATTAAATCATCACTAGCACCCAAGGTTCGGTAATCATTTATGTGAACCAATGCTTTATTTAATTTATCCTTGTACAATCTATTAGCGCTATTGTATTGGTTTAATAAATCTACCCTTTCACCTTTAGTTGCCCTAGATGTTTCCCTTACGTAATCTGTACTTATTGTATCTAAATCATCAGCGATTGCTTTCATTTTAAAGAAAGCACCCTTCTCTAGTTCAGTTATATTTCTTCTTAATCCAAGAACTGTTTCTACAGCTTTAGTTGTTGGTGTTTTATCTTGTAAGAATTTACCCTCTATCAATTGCTTACCTACACTTGGAGTAAATGCTTCGTAAGAATATCTCTTAGCCATATTCTGCACGTGTTCAAACCCATCCGCCGCAGATATTTGATCACCAGTTCTTAAATCCCTATTAGTGAACGCTTCTGTTATTAACCTAAGATTAATTGTTTGACCCAATCCTTCACCTTGAAGTTTACTGAATATAGCCTTCATAGCATTGGTTACAACCTCTTCGGCGTTCTCGCCTCTCATAGCGGCGTTAGCAACTTCCATCAAATCAGTAGCTGGTATCTGATAGGATGTATTGATCTCGGAGTACTTACCGTCTCCAAGGTCCCTTATTAATAAAGGATTGAACTCATTCCATTCAGCTGAAATAGATCTTCTGTAAGCATCTTGCTCATCGTTATTCATACCATTGATTGCATTAGAGGCTGTCGTAAATCCAGTTCCGAGCGCACCTAAATACATCGCAAGATGTCCGTACTTCTTAGCGCCCTCCCTTGCTAATGCGGCTTGATTAAATTCTAGTCCGTACCTATCTTCGATTTGTTTAGCAAAGTTTCCATCCATAAGGTTTTTTGCCATAGCGAATTGATTGTACTTAGTTCTTAATTGCTCAGATATATATGATCCGAACTCATTGACTGCACCGTACCTAGATAGTGTTTTAAATAATGGTGATACCCTACCGTAATTAGAAAACTGCGAGTTGGCTATTTCGGCAGCAAGTTTCTCCACCATATATTCGGCGGCTTCCTCTCTGATTGCTTCATCGGATGCTTTCTTTCCTAGCTTGGATCTAGCAAAACGAAGAGCCTCTGGGTCCCTACCCATTCTAAGTACTGATTCCTTTGATGCTTGTCTACGTATGAAGTTTTTGTAGTGATCAAATACAATTAGCCTCTGAGTGGTATCGAATACATTATAAGCTTTACCGAATCTAGCTTGAAACTTTTGCACGGACTTTATGTCGAAACCATTCTTAATAGCTTCGGCAACATCACCAGCAAAAACACCTTTATCCATTAACTGAAGTTCTTTCAGTCTGTTAATTCTAGCTATATTTGGTTTTCCAGATTTCGTAAAACCAAGCATATTTGATACGAATTTATTTCCGTTTGATGTACTATTAAAATCATTGAGAGCGAACTCGTATCTACTCTTATTAAATGATTTAAGTGGATTAATTCCTAGTGCCAACATATCCATAGTATTACTTATGAACTGCGAAGGATAATTTAAAGGACTGAGTACAACCGCAGAAAATTTAGTCAAACCAGTTGTTGTTCCAAGTAACTTACCGAATGTATTATCAATTAAGTTAGCCCCCTTGATTCCGTAATCTTGTGAAGTAGCTACGTTGAGCGCTCTCTGTATATTTTTTGTTACGTACAGTATTTGACCTTGAGAATTTCTTTGAGCATCTGTCTTTCCTCCTAATCGAAGTGGAACGTAATCATCACTAAGTCTTTGTGTTGTGGCTACATTTGATCTAAGTAAATTATTTTTTACGTTAGCATCCCCAATTTCTCTGGCAGCGTATCTTCCCAATCCCTTGAGAGTAGCCTCTATCTTTTCGCCGGGTCTAGTATATACGCCCAAGTACTCTTGTAGCTCTTTTGGTAATTCTTCTTTCTTTTTCAAGAAGTTTTTATTAGCACTTAAAAATTTAAATCCATCCGCTGAAAGTTGTTGAAATATACTTTTATTTGATCTTCCGAATTTTATTCCATCTAGGTTTACTAAGAACTCTTCAATTTCTTCTAATGTTTTTCCATCTTTCTTGAAGGAATTAATTAAATCATTTCTAGCTTTTTCGGATGGTTTGTAATCCGCGTCCTCAAAGAATTTATACGTTGTTCTTTTGTACCCTCCGCTCTTTATACTATCCTCGATGGATTTTCGAAGCAATGGATCTAAGTTAATATCTCCAGCTGAGTCTAAGTCTAGTAAATCTCTTTGTGCTTTCTCTTGTAAAGCTCTAGCATCTGTTAAGGTTTGTTTAAGACCGGACACTTCATCTACTAGTTCATCTGTTTCACCTCGTATAAATTTATCAATAGAATCTTGTCCATCCTTAGATGCTTTATTATAAGCGTTGTCAACAATCTTACCAGCTGTCATAGCTGAATCCGCGGCTGCCTCAAACTTTGATTGAGCTTCTCTTATTGCCTCCGATGTTCCTCTACCAAGTAACTTAGTTGGGAGTACGTATGAGTTTACGGTATCTATTAATCGTTTACCTATTGTTCTTGGGTCTCCACCAGTGACACCATCTACTACATTTACTGTATCTACATCTCCCTTTTTATAATTGGCGTTTACTTCATCTTGGGTTTTACCAGAAAGTTTTTTAGAGTAGCTACTAGATAAAGCATCACCGGCGGCACCTAGTCCTATGTTCAGAACTCCACCAGTTGCGGAAGCAACTAACAATCTGTCCATATCTATTTCGCCTTCATCGATTAACTGCTGAGTAGCTGAAGCTGTAGCACCAACTGCGGCACCAGCGCCACCTCTAATAGCTAACTTAGGTAAAAGCTTTGCTCCCTTTGCGGCTTTACCAAATGGAGGTAATGTGTTTAATAAAGTATCGCCGGCTACACGACCCCAGCTGTATTCGTCTCTACCTTCGATTCTTTGAGCTGCTAATGAACCAGTGATACCACCGACCAACGCTCCGATTCCGTAACCGATTGCTGCTCCCGGAAGACCTCCGACTAAAGCACCGGCTGTAGTAAGACTGTATTTCAATCCTTCACCTAGTGCAACTTCGGCGAGAAGACCTTTACCTACAGTACCGAGAGAAGGTTCTTCTTTTACTTCTTGAGGTTGAGATACTCTGTCGAATATATCTTTTGGCTTTGATTTAACTGTATCTAAACGATCAAATACATCGCCGGATTTTTCAGAACCTAATCTGTCAAAAATATCAGCCATTATATTTAACTAACAGTATATCCTTGTTCTTTAGCTAATCTACGCGCTTCTTCTTTATCGCCATTAGCTTGATCTAAGAATTGTCTAGCGAGTTCATCAGTAAGAGTTAAGCCGCTTCCTAGTGTACTAGCTTCACCTATACGACCTTTGGCAAGTATAGCTTCTTCTGCCGCTTGAGTTAATGTTCCGTCCGGATTTCTAAATGGTACACCAACTAGTCCAAATCGTGATTCAATGTCTGCTAAATCCTTCTCTACAGTAGTAGCCTTTGGCGCACCACGTGAAGCAATCAATGCTTCGGTAGCAGCAATGTCTGTTTCAGCCTTCTTGGCTTTTGTTTCAGCTTCTTGTTGCATTTGTTTAGCCATTGCATTTACTGCGGATCCCTTCATTCCAG
>CAACVD010001372.1_pt1 | contig 11716 bp, 6 predicted proteins | sample 2381771 | NCBI WGS metagenome assembly CAACVD01 (sample SAMEA5211965, study PRJEB30684) | marine metagenome | biome: Marine; feature: Epipelagic; material: Water | collected 2015-10-15 | depth 15 m | reverse complement strand
GCAATGTTGCCTGTGAAACTTGGTTAATCGGCGGTTGTTGTGCTGTAACTGTTTGAGCAGGAGGTGCATCTGTTTCTAACGCTGATTGATCACCTGGAGTAGTTGCATCAATAAGTTCATAGACACCATCTTCTTTACGCACATCCACTAAACTATCCAGAATATTATCTAATAATAGAGTGGCACGAGTAATACGTGCTGATTCTTTCAAAGTATACATGCCTTTCAACTGAGCTACTGAAGGTGTGGAAGCCAGTATTCTTGACAAATACTCGTTCGTAAAAATGGTTTGTAGAGCACCTATTGTGTTTTCCATACCTTGTGCTGTAACAGGTATACCAACGATAGCCGCTCTTACTTCACCTGCTTGGAAAGCACCACCAACATCACCACCCTTAACCAGAGCATTAGTGTAATAGCTCATGTTTTGTAAAACTTTTAGAAGGTTGGGGTCTGCTTTTACTTTACCACTTTTGTCTACTTTCCCAAATAAGGGCTTAAGAGCTTCGTATTTCCCACCACCTTTGTTATTTAACGCTCGTAAGAGTAAAGACATTTCAGTTGCCATAACCGAAGGATTAACACCTACCTCCCCTACGATTATGTCATCGACTTTTGTAGAACTTTGTAAAATATTACGAAATAATGCCGCTCTTAATTGCTCTGCCCTTTTACCATCAACACCACCATTTTCATCAATAAACTTTTGCACAGCTAAGTCACCATCGGGACCTTTTGACTTATTTATTATGTAAGTTAAAGCATTTGCAGAGTTAGAAGATTCTTGTTCTAATACTTTAGTCACAGCGTCACTACGTAATTGTTTATGCACATTTAAAAAATTGTTTGTTGCTGACCTAAAAGCAGGGTTTGGAAAAAGTTGTTTGAAAAGTTTACCACCATCTCTTGCAAGTAAACTTTCTAACATTTGCACAGGATTATCAGTGGCTATAATTTCATTGATTGCAAATTCCCTAATATCTTCATCAATTATTTGCTTTTTCTTAGTTCCTAATTTACCGCCAGAAAGTTTTGCCATTGTCTGTTTGAAAAGTTCAAATTCTTCGGCTCCAAAATCTCCTTTTAAAACTTTAGAGGCAAGCGTTTGTGGTAAAAGTGTTTTATCAGATTCTAACTCTGTGAGTAATCTGCCTAAACCATTTATACTTTCAGCTTTTTTCTTAGCCCCAAATAATTTTCCTGCTTTTTGATATTCTGTTAAGAACTTTTTACCACCAGTGACTAATCCTTTTTTGTAACCGTTTATAATTAAATCATCAAAACCTTCTAGCAAATTTTTCGCCGCATCACGACTAAATTGATCTAACCTATCATCGTAGGCTAAATTAGCCACCTGATCACGTAATGTTTTTATCTGCAAAAAAGAACTTTGCACGTTTTGTAAAGATACTTTAGTGTTAGCAGAAATATTAATCGCTGATACTTCATCAGCAAGGTTAGGTATCCGATTGAGTAAGTCTTCTAACCTAGAATCTAACTTTGTTATTGGTCCAGGTGTTCCTTTAACATCTCTTGCTACGATAGGTTTTTTTAATTTAGTGGCTAGTGCTTTAATTTCACTAATATTGAAAACAACACTCTCAGCATCAGACATAGAAAAGGCTTTTTTATAGGCTTTATTTATAGTCGCATTTAAACCATTTTTCATTTTTGTTGTGTTTTTAATTAATCGCTCTGCAGATTGTAAAACATCTTTGTTTACTACACCATTTCCTGCAAAAAATGCTTTGCCATAACTTTCAAATAAATCATCTTTTAAAGAATCACCACGGAGGGCTAAGTAAGTAAACAACTCTTGTTCACTTAAAGTATTGTAATCTCCACCCTTTGATGCCACATGTTTATCTAAACCCTCTAAAAATTTTGATTTTTGTTTCGAAACAATTTTTGGAATAACACCTGAAGTACTAGAAATTTGGTTAGCAATACCACGAACAATTAGCCTACCGTCAAGTTGAGCGGCATTCAATAAGGGCAGATCAACACCATACTCAGCAAACATATTTCTTAATTCTTGTGCCGATGCTTGTAATTTCCAAGCATTTTCAGCAGGTTTACCGAATCCTAAAGTTTGCCACCAACTGCCTCCTGCCTGTTTTAATCCTGTAGTAGGGTCTATGTTTGCTCCTGCTAAATTACTAGCAGTACGCTTCAAAGTTTGTATTGCTCCAGGAGCTACTTTTGCAACAAGGGCTTCAATACTTGACCATAATGCTCTGTCCCCAGATAAGACTTTTGCTTTAAATTCTTCTTTGCCTAATGCTGATTGGTCTGCTAAATCATCTAAATAATCACCAACATAAGCTCCAAGGTAAGTACCTATAAAAGGACTAAAAAAACTTCCTACTACAGCTCCTGCTGTTTGATAAGTAGCAAAAGTTCCTGAAAATTTACCCACATCACCTAAAGAAAATATATCATTGTTTAAACGATACACACGACCGTTAGGGCTTGTTTGATACAAGTCAACCATCGTTTTATCACCAACTTTGGCACTAAACAGCTTACCCTCAGGAAACAGTTTTTTAAACATTGTTTCTCTTTGCTTACCTGCATCACGACGCATCAAACTATCTACTTGTGAAAGAGTAAGTGGTCCCTCAACTTTTGTACCCACATAGTTAGGAACAGTCTCAAACAATACATCTTCTATACGTTTTTTCTCTACTTGGTTGCGTGTTTTGACAGCTTCAATGAGTTCTAAATCCAAGCTACCTGCCACACCATCGGCTCCTGCTATAGGTATATCTTTATCAACAAACCCTGTGCCATCTAGATTTAGACTATCATCTATTTTTTGTTGAAAAATATCTTTGCCGATAACCTTTTCTAACTCAGGTTCTTTAGGCTCTGTTTTTATTGTTGTTTCTTTAAGCGAGACCCCTCCAGGAGTTTGTAGATAGGGCATTGAGGGTAAGACATTTGTCTCTCCTTGCCTGAGATCTATTTTAGGCATTGAAGGAATTACATTACTCACTGCCCGAACCTTTCAACTACGTTTGCCCCTTTTAAGGCATTGTATATTTGTCTCATAATATTGAGTTGATCTGAGTATTGTGGGCTACCTCTATCAACAGGTGTATAAAATTGTGGGTTTATAGAACTAAACTCACCATTACCAAAAGCATTTATAAACTCTTGAGCTGAGCCGTACTCTTGTACTTTGGGGTATATTTGGGTTTGTGTAAGATTAAGTGCAATAGGTGCATTTTCGCCAGTTTGTATACGTATTGTGCCTTCCACCAGAGGTGTTTGACTACCTTCATCACGTACTCGCCCTGCAATTTCTTCTGACATTCTTTTAAGTTCTTCAAGGTTTTCTGTTTCAAGCTGTGTTTTTCTTTCATCCATAAACCGTACAACTTCTTCTCGTATATCCACGACACTTTTATTTTCTTTGTACATATCTTGCACTTTATTAGAAACTTCGTTGAGAAGAGTTTGATTACGTTTTGCGGCTCCTGCGTATATTTGATTAATAAGTTTAATTGCCTCAGGTGATTTGAGTAGGCTTGGACCAACTGTTGTAATGATTTGTATTTCTTCTCTGTTTAAGTTTCCTGGAAAGTTTTCTGCTAAACTAATAGCTATAGATTTACCCACAGAATCTAAGACTTCTGCACTTACCGCACTTCCACCTAAGAAGTTTTCTAACGAACCTTCGAAGTTTATTCCCAAGCTCGCTAGGCGGTTTTTGACTGCATCATCCAACCCAAATTCACGAGCAAACCGTGCAACATTTGCTCTAAACTCACCAAATTTACCAGTTCTAAACTGTTCTGATAATAATTGAGCTCTAGCTGAATCTGTTGCCACAGCAAAAAGGCTATCTGTTTTAGTTCTTAGCTCATCTGTAATTTTATACAGACTTTCTGCGGCTTGTTTCTTAACTGCTTGGTTAGAATCATAAGCACTAGATTTGGTAGTTTTTGCAGTTAAATAATCCTCTGAAGTTTTTGCTAAGAATTTTTGTTTTTCTATTTCTGCAATCTCAGGACCTGATACAGCATTTATAGTATCAAATACTCTATCTGCTTGTTCATTCATTATTCTTTCAAACTCGGTATACCCACTTAATTTTCTGCCAAAAATATTAATAGACTCTAATCTGTTTTTGTATTCTGCTGATCCCGGACGAAACAGTGAGAGTTCTTTCTTTGCTTTTTCATAAGCCGCAATTTCTTTTTCAAAATCTGATAAACCAATAGCTTCAGGTACAGCAAGACCTAGTTCTTGATTTATAATTTCACCTTTACCTGTTCTATCGCTATACCGTATTATTGCACCATCAAAATTGTAAAGTTTTGTTCCTTCTTGACCTATCCTTTCTAGGGATATTGCATCAGGTAATTTTTTCTCCATTTTTTCATAATCAATTTTGAAAATATCACCATTAGGTGTTTGCATTATTTGGAATTTACTTTCAAAAGTTGGGCTTCCTAAGGTCTTTATAACAGAATTTGTTCTTGGGTCATACACAGCATGTTGACCATTACCCAAGTTGACATATTCATACTTACTTTCTTTATTTACTCCAGGAGCATCATTTATTTTGTAGTTGGGGTCGCCTAACCTACTCATGTCTATAAATACAGTTCTGTCACCTAGATCAGTAGCTTCATACTGAGCAGTTGGGTTATAATCAAACTCCTCTACTTTTGTGCCAGTGGTTTTGTTTAACACTAATACCTTCTTTTTTGCCACACCGTTTTCGGTTACGTCTATTTCTTTAAACTCAAAACCCTTACTGGTTGTGGAGGTTGGGTCTTCTATAATGTCATCAAGAACAGAAGCTAAAATAGAGGCTTTTGTAGTGTCGCCTTTGGCAGATGCTTGAGCCGCTCCTAATCTAGCCGCTGATTCGGCTTCAGCCGCTTTGAGTTTTGCTTGAGCTTCAGCTTGTGCTGTACCTTGTGCCATTTGCAATAAAGGGTCTGTGACCCCTTTTATGTTTTGCGGAGCTAAAACGTTGGAAATTAATTGCCCTTTTGGAGCACTCGCCACAGCTCCTGCAAGATTTAATGCGGCGATTAAAGGATTATACTTAAAGCCTTTCTGAGCTGATTGAGCATATTCTCTATACGCATCTACCATTGGTTGCTGTGCAGAAGTATATCTTTGTAGCAAAGTATCATATCCTGGAGCACCGCCAATATCAAACTCACTCATTACTTTTTTCACTAAGTCTAATTTTTTGTTGTATCTATCCATGGTGGGGTCGGTTGAAGCAATACCAGTAGATTGATTAGTTGTATCAGTAGTGAGTATCTGATTATCAAAAGGATCAGGACGACCAAACTCACCGAACATATTAGTGCCTCGTGATCGTTTCACAGGTGTTTCACCCATCGCTATACGCACAGTTGCTTCTTCTGTGCGAGGAGCCTGAGTCGTTTCTGCCATGTCCAATATAGCAAAGGTGGGTTGTAGGAGTGTAAGCACCGACTCAGGCGTTTGTTTAGCGTCGGGTTTACCTACATAACTAGCTAGCTCTGTACGACGCTCCTCCACAGACTGATTATCACCACGTAATACATTCATAATACCTTCAGGTGATTCAGCACTGTCTATACCTTTATTTACAGCATCCATTTGACCTGCAACTTCACCAAGCCCAGATGTTATACCAAGACCTTCGGCATCAGCCTGAGGCATTGCCCCTTGAAACATTTTTCTTTGTAAGGTTGGGTCTATCAACTAAGTGCTCCATATATGCCTGCTCCAGCGATACCACCACCTAATAATTGATTAAACACTGATGGATTAGGGGTTGATTGCATACTAATCGTAGTTTGTGAACTAGGCACTCCCTGTAATATATCACTGTAAAAACCAAGTCGTTTGTAAGGTTCATAAATATTCGCCATTTGTGTTTGGTAATCGGCTTCAAGTCCTGCTTGATCTGTTTTTTGCTGTATACCACCAAGACCTGCAATTTGCCCTATTTCGCCACCCTGTAGTTTTGCTAGTAACCCACCAAGCCCTGCTTGTTGAGCTCCTAGCCCACCTATTCCTTGTGCTAATGCTCCTTGTGTAGCACCCAGTTTACCTAGTCCTTGAGCCGCCATCAATGATCGTGTGAGTTCGTTTTGAGCGGCTTTTTGCGCTTGCATAAAGTTTTGTGCTTGACTTTTTGCTAACGCAGATGCACGATTACGGTCTATTTCTGATTCCATCACTGCCGCTCTACTACCACCAAAAGCCGACGGACCACCTGCTTGTCCTGCTGATCGGCTTCTTGCCTGTGCTAATTGTTGGTCGTATGCCCTATTTATTTCTGCTGATACAGCATCTTGGTAAGGGTTCATATACCCTTCCATCATTTCTTGTGTAGGTGCTCCAGTACCTAAACCATACTGTGCCGCTCCTTGTCCTATCAGACTTAATCCACCTTGGAAGGCAGGTATAGCTGACCCCATAGTAGTAGATCCTGCTTGAAGATAAGGAGAATAACTACCAATACCTGCTTTTGCTAAATCAAAAGCTGTTGTTTGTAAGTCACTTGGTCCTGCCGCTTGGACATCAGGTAATCCACCTGTTGGTGGTTGGCTTGTAAGAGCTTTTGCTTGGTCGAGTATACCTAAATAATATGCCTGTTTCTCGGGGTCAGGGAGTATTTGCTGTATTGTTTTTGAGACTTCTGCCATTATGCCATCGCCGATTTTTCAAATTCTTTCATCATATCGTACATACGCTTTGCTCCTGCTTTACGGTCGCCTTTACCTGCTCCTCGTACAGATTTTGCATTGAATACAAACTCACCATCACTTAACATTGCAGGTATAGAATCACTGGTCGGTGTTCCAGGACCAATTATCTCACCACCATCATTAGCTCTTACTGGTTGAAAAGCAGAATCTTGGTAGTAAGGGTTAGTACCAAAGAAGTTATCACCTAACCCATATCTACCTAGATTAGCTAAATACATTTTTCTAGGGTCTTGTAGCTCAAAGCCTTCCTCTTCTGGAGCTGACAAAGCATCAGCTACACCTGCTACGCCTAATGTCGTACCTGCTATAGGAGCATATTTTTCTAACATTGTTGGTTGTTTCGCCGCTTCTAGTAATAAGTTTTGAGCGGCAGGAGAACTTTCAGCGATCCCTGTTTTTGCTATTGTATCATATGCTTGTGCTATTTTTGCATCAGGCATAATACTTGGTCGGTTCGGACCTAATAAATCAGCCACGCCTTTACCTGCTGATTTTGTAGTTTCTGCTATGTTTTTCCCAACCTGCTTAGTTGCTCCCTCAACACCCTGACTTTTTAATGCTTCTATGCCTTGTTGTGCTTGTTGTCCTGTACCAAAAAAGCCTTTGCCACCTAAATAACTTCCAGCTCCTGCTGTTGCACCAGTCAATAAAGCACTCTTTAGTGCATCTTCTGGTGACGCACCACCAATCAAGTTTCCTGCAAAACTACCTATACCACTTGACAAAGCCAGTGGCATCGCAGGTAATAAATAAGGAGCGGCGATTGCCAATGCTATAGGAGCTACCTTTTTGACAACATCTTTCAACCCATCAAATATTTTACCTAAGAAAAACTCAGGCTGTCCTGTCTCAGGGTTAATACTGTTTAGCTCATTGCCTACTATATACCGCTCAGGCTCTAATCCCATCTCACGCATTTGTTTAAACAACATTTGTTTCATGCGTGGGTTAGCATCTAGCACCTCCATCGGCACTACTGTTTCACCTTCAGCGGCATGAACAATGTATGTATCGCCCTCTCTACCGTAGGTTGAAACTATATCAGCGGCTTCTTTTATTGAGAATATGCCACTTGTATCGTATGTTTTGGGTTCTATTTGCGTAATACCAGTCATTATTTCACCTTTGTATTAATGCAGGAGTAGCTAGATCCTGATATTCGCTTAACTGAACATTTTAATATGTAATTTTTCATATTGCAACCTAAGATATCGTAACAGAAACAGAACCTAATGTGGTCGTGCTTCCGTTACCCTGTGGGTGTGGAGCATTAAGTTTGCTTATTTTTACAAAACCATCTACTTCAAACAACGCTCCAGTTTCTAAACTTACGTCAAAATCACTAGGTAACGCGGTCATAGTCATTTTTGTAGCTCGTGCTTCCCCTGGATTACGCTGTTGTTCAACAAACACACCAAAAGCACGCACTATATCAGCGAAATATTGTTGTTGGTACTCTGTTGGTGGGTAAGGAAATAAAGGGGCTGGAACTTGACGTGTAGACATTACCGCCTCCCATCAGGGCGTACATCTATACGTGGTACTCCCAATCGCCATTGTGTGCCTGTAGCTGTGCTTTCTAAACGAAAAACAAACTGCCTGCCTCGTAATCGCACACGTAATTGATCAGTATATTGTTCTATAGGCGTTGTGGCTGACCGTGTTACATTACCACTAGATGTCTCATTAAAGTTAACTCCTGGAAAGTTTGTTGTTTTTACAGTCAAACTTGCCACTGGACTACCGTTTGTACTGTCTCTAAAAGTAACATCAGGTATAATTTTTTGTATTAAAGCAAATTTATCACCCTGATCTAAATCTATTTGTGCTGATTCTATATTCGCACTTATTGCTGAAACAGGATTTGTGCTACCATCATCTTGCCCAAACTCATGGTAATATAGTTTTTTGTCTGTGCTAGCGGCGATAGGGTATTGGTTGATTCCTCTGTCTACCCATGCTGTACGAGCTAACGTGCCGTAATACCATAATTTTTCTTGATAGTTATATATAACATACCTATCATTTGTTGTGCTACTGCCACTCGGATAGAACCACCACACTTCACCATATGAACTATTGTGACCTCCAGTAACTTTACCAATCTGATCTCTGTTAAAATCGCTGAACACATAATCTAAAACTGTACAGGGCAGTCGCTGTACCGTACCACCATATGCGTAAAACTCTTTTGAACCCATCCAAAATACAAAATCATTTACTGCGACGACGGCGTCAGGACTTGCTATTGTAACGTTGCGTGATATTTCGGATAAACCAAAAGTAAACGGTGGTCCTAGAAACTGTAGACCATGTAATGACACGTCGGTAAACACTAATATCTGCTGTTTTGTTTGTATAGCTACGACAATCTCACTGCCTGTAGATATACGTAATTCACCTGCTGTATTTGTTGTAAGAGTTTGCCATGCTGTGAGACTTTCTTGGTCACTAAAACGAATGAGCAATGGGTCTTGAGTACCGATACTACCTTCACCATCACACCCAAAAGCAATAATATGCCGTGCTTGGTCGCTCACCATAATTTGTTTTGCAATCGTGGGAGCTAAATTACTGCCACTTAAACTATTCAAAGCCACAGCTCGTGTAGCTGTTCCTGTAGTGCGATCCCAGTAAAATATCCCACCATTACGAGAGTTCATGAGTAAGTCTTCACCAAAGTTATCATGTGTCCAATTAGATATGTTTGCTCCTGCAACGGTAGTCGTTGCAGGCATACCCCAACCAAAGGTTGCTTCAATAACAGTATCATCGTCACTATGACTCGCGGCTGTGGTATTATACCGAGCACGAATAAGCCCTGTAAAAGTTGTTGATGTTTTACCTGTATACTCTATAATTTCGTCATTTATTTTTATAAGTCCAGTATCAGAAAAGTTTGTAGTCGCATCAACTGTTACTGTTGTTGCACTAGCCGTCAACCCACTACCATCATTTATCGCTGTAGAAGGCAGTGAGCCAGTTGTTCCACTAAAAACACCTGCTCCCCAACCAGTGCCAAAGAAGTTAGTGTCTAACCCTGTATTTATTTGATATTGAGCTACAACGCTACTCCCACCATTACCACTGTCACTACCAGAAGCTGTTGCAGATACAACAAATTTATAAGAATCATTACTTACTTTTTCCGTAATTTGGTGTTCACCATCTAACACCGTCGCTGTTATCTGATCTCCTAAAGAAGCTGTGCTTGAAAAAGTTACAAAGTCATTACGATTAGCACCATGAGCCGCATCGGTGACTGTGATGGTAGTTCCTGATGGTGAATTAGCTGTTGCCGAAAATGTTGCTGAGCCAGTTGTTGTTTTGCGTAATGGAGTAATATCATAATATTGACCACCATCAGCTATGTAATATTTAAGATTTGTACCCACTCCTAAAAAATTTGAACCATCAAGAGCAACCCAACTAAATAAAGCTCTACATGTTCCTAAGAAAGAATTAGTGCTATAGGCTGACCATCCCCCTATTTTTTCAGGATAGCCCATACGGAAACGTATTTTATCACCATCGAACCACCCACCTTCGTTAGAATACGAAGTGCCTTCGCGATTAATTCCAGGTTTAAATTTAAGAGCCGTCAGAGGCATTCTTATGTCCTAATAATATAATTTAAGATAATTGTAGGCTGTACGTTGTTGTGTGCCGAACCGCTACCTGCACTACCTGTAGTTCCGCTAATTGAAACAGAGATAGTGTTGCTTGATGAACTTTGTCCACTACCTCCTCTGTTAACTCCTAAACCATCATTTAAAAACGTCATAGCTGTAGTGCTACCCGAACCACTAAAGCTGTGCGTGTGTGACGCTAATTGTGCTGTTGTTAATGTATGTGTTTCAGAACCCCCTGTGTCTCCCAAGGTATCCCCATTAAGACCACCAGTTTGATCAGTAAGTCTATTTGCTGACGCTCCTCCCATATCATCTTGACCTGCTACAACTCTTCCTCGTAAATCTGGAAGAGTAAATGTTGAGGAACCATCACCTGAACCGTAAGTTGTGCCTACAACAGCAAAAAGAGCCGCATAAGTAGTTCGTGAAACAGCAGAACCATCACAAAACAAAAAACCTGTTGGAGCAGATGTGCCTGCATATGGTATCACAGATCCTGCAGGCATAATATAAGTTCGGAAATCACTAGCGGGAATTGTTTTTGTTGCCCCACCATCATTAACGACTACACCATCAGCATCCGCTAAAGTTATAGAACTACCCACAGAAGTGTCCCCATCTAACAAGTTGAGCTCTGCCGCTGTGGTTGTTACAGCCGTTGCGTTAATAGCAAGCTTATCTGTTACGATGTTAAACGTACCATTATCTTCTATTCTAGCAACTTCAGTCCCATCTCTTTGTTGAAAAATTATATCTTTTTCATCTACAATAGGTTTAATAATAACATCGTTTGAAGAATTAGTGACCTGTAATACCTCTGTACCGCTGATGTTGAATTTAACATCACTTGCTGATGTAGGGGTTATAATATTTTTAGCTGACAGCTCTGTGGTTATATCAATAACCTTTGGTGTTCCTGCTCCATCTGCATATATTATTGCGGAGTCGCCATTAGCTATAGTTATTGCTCTACCATTTCCTACAGTGCCTCCACTACCCTGATTAAAAGTAACTGTTTGCCCTGAACCGTTTTTCACAAAATATAATTTTTGTGCGTTAGCTGGAACAATAGTTATAGTACATGCTTCTGTTGCACCTGTCAGTTGTATAACTTTATACATACCATCTGACAAACTTCCATCACTTGTTGTGAGGTTGTGAGTTGCTCCAGAACTACCTAAGTTTACAGTACCAACACCATTAGTCAACCTATCTATAATATCAAAGTTTGTGTTTGTAGTAGTACCCCATGAGCCTGCTTGTTCGCCAAGCCCTATTTTTTCTATACCACCGTTATCTGTAAATGTTGATCCCATATTAACCTCATAAGTCTATATTCGTCCATGTTGGCGT
>CAACVD010001370.1_pt1 | contig 11720 bp, 9 predicted proteins | sample 2381771 | NCBI WGS metagenome assembly CAACVD01 (sample SAMEA5211965, study PRJEB30684) | marine metagenome | biome: Marine; feature: Epipelagic; material: Water | collected 2015-10-15 | depth 15 m | reverse complement strand
ATTAGACCTTAGAGAAACAGGTGGATTTATTCCTCCAGTTGGTGTAAAAGAAAAAGCAGATGATATCCCAGCGATGTTATCTAATAACGAATTTGTATTTACCGCTGATGCTGTAAGAAATGCAGGTGGAGGAGATATTAATAAAGGTGCTCAACTTATGTATGACACAATGAAAAAACTAGAATCGAGAGTAGTATAATGGCTGTACAACAAACACAAGTATTACCACCAGAGTTTATAGAGGCAGGCGGTAAAACTTTTTTAGACATGCTTTCAAAAGCAGTCGGTGGTTATTCAGGTGCTGATCTTTCTAAAGTATTTGGTCCACAATTTGTAGCAGGTAAAGATAAGTTACAACAACAAGCAGAAAATTTAGCTGTTTCAGGTATTGGTGCTTATCAACCATTTTTAAATCAAGCTCAACAAGCTCAACAACAAGCAGGTGTATTAGCAGGACAAGCAGGTCAGTTTATGGGACCTAGTGCATACAAACAATTTATGTCTCCATATCAACAAGATGTTATTGACACAACTCTTGCTGAATATGATGTCCAAGCTCAAAAAGGAGCACAAGGTGTACCAGCAGCAGCGATTGCAGCAGGTGCTTTTGGTGGTGGTAGAGAAGGTGTACAAAGAGCAGAATATCAATCTACATCAGATAGAAACAGAGCAGGTATACAATCACAATTATTACAACAAGGTTTTGGCCAAGCTCAAAATGCTGCACAACAAGCTTTTCAAAATCAACAACAACTAGCTAATCAACAATTAGGATTAGGTCAAGCTGCTTTAGGACTAGGTGGTGCGCAACAACAATTTATGGGTCAAGACATTGGAGCTCTTTCTAGTTTAGGTGCACAGAACCAAGCGCAGAACCAAGCACAATTAACAGCTCAACAACAATTATTACAACAACAACTAATGCAACCTTTAACTGCAGCTAATCAATATGGTTCAGGGGTAACTAGTTTAATATCAGGATACCCAGGACAAACACAACAAACATTCACTCCTACTCCTGGAATAATGCAAACAGCTTTAGGAACAGGAGCAACTCTAGCCGGCATATACAAAGGTTTTGGACTAGGGGGCTAATGAAAACATTAAGACGACCTATGTTTAGAAAAGGTGGTAACGTCGGTGACGGTATCATGACTGGTATTGTGGACAGAAGTAATTATAAGGTAGGATCTACTAACCCTGCATTAAACGTTGGAGAACAAGATATTGCAGATTACATTTCTTTAATTAGAGGTGGTGGACAAGACATGAGTTCTGATCCTGCTACAGACTTCTTATTACAATTTGGACCAAACTTATTAACTCAAACACCTCAAGGTTCAGGTTTTTCAGGGCTTCTACAAACTTCTGCTGCTGCAGCTAAAGACCCAATAAAAGATTTAATTAAAACTAGAAGATCAAAAGACAGTGAAAATATTGCATTAAGAGCTAAAGCTGTAGATACTTTAGGAAAAGATAATCTTTTAAAAATTAGAGAGCAAGCTAAATTATCTGTAGGACCACAAATGGAAACGGAAACTACAGAAGAATATAATGCAAGATTAAATTCTAAAATGAAAGAGTTTATAGACTCTACTTATAGAAAACCTTCTGATTTTTTAAAAACAGATTCACCTGAAGAAAAAGTATTTAGTTATGCGGAGACTATGGTTAAATCAGGGGACATGAAAGATATGCCTACTGCTAAAAACAGAGCTAACTTTGAACTAAGTGATTTTGATAAGTTAAAAGCCGCAAAAGTAAATATACAATTACCAAGAGCTAAAAAATTATTTTCAACTAAAAGACCTAATTTATTAAAAAGAAATGTTGCTCAAGGTGTATACTATGATGATATTACAGATACCTATACTAGAGTAATTGCTAGAGATGGTAAACTTGAATACGTAAGAGGCATTACATTTGAAGAACTAATACAAAACTAGGAGGCTAAATGGCATTAGAAAATTTTGATCCAGAAGGCTTCATGGGTTTAGCTGATGAAGAATTAGGTAATGAAAGAAATGCTTTTAGTGCAGCTCTAGCAGGTGTAGCTTCAGGGTTAATTAAAGTACCTGAAGGTGTGGTTTCATTAGGAGCAGAGTTAATTGACTTAGGAGCAGGTACAGATCTTGCAACAGACGTAGAAGTATTTTTTGATAAACTAAACCCATTTGAAGAAATAGCACAAGAAAAAGCAGCAGGTAGATTAACAGAAGCATTAGTGCAAATTGGTATACCTGGATCAATAGGTTTTAGTGTTGCTCGTAAGATGGCAACAAAAGCTTTATCAGGTAAAAAAGCAAATAAATATTTAGATCTTAAAAGGCCTGACTTATTAAAAGGTGCGGGTAAAGCTGATGAATTAAATAAAGCAGCTAGAAAAAAAAGATTTGCAGCAGCAGTTGCTGGAGGTGCAGCGGGGGAAACGCTAGTAGCAGACGTTGAAAGTATTGGAAGTATTGGAGATGCATTAGGAGGACCAACAGACTTAGATGATGAAGCTTTAGCTGATTCATCAAAAGATGCTGGTAGAAAATTATTAAACAGGGTTAAGTTTGGTGGAGAGTCTTTGTTTATTACACCGATTGTTTACGGTATAGGTACAGGTATTAAAGCAGCAGCTGCCACTGGTAAAAATATTGAGTTTAGTAATTCTAAATTAGATCAATTTTTTAATAAAATATTTAGTGCGGTGAGAGCAAGAGGTGCTAAACCACAAAAAATATTTGAAGAAAAGATGGCTGAAAAAGGAGCTACAATGGCTGATACAAATGAAGCCATGAAATTAGTCAAAGAGTTTGACAAACCTCTTAACAAAATGTTTCCAACTATAAAAACTACTTTTAATCAATCAACTGGTAAAGAAAAAGCAGAGATACTTGAAACTTTAAATGATGCTATGTTTTCTGGAGATCTGACTAAAGGAATTAAAGATGATGTAGTAATGGATCTTACAGAAAAATTAAAAATAAAAGGATTAAAAAGACCAGAGATTAATCAATTGTTTGGAACTTTAGGTAAAGCAAGAGAAGCGTTTACTACTCTTATTTCTACAGCCACTAAATTAGGCGGAGATATGAAAAATATTACACCATTAAAATCTATCATGGGCCAAAGAGTAAAAGATTATTTAGGTGGCACGTATAGAATATTTGAAGCGAAACCTATACTACCTTTTGTTAGATACACACCAACAGGAGATGCTTATAAAAATGTTAGAGAATTATTTATAAGATATGCAGCTAAATCTGGTAAACCATTTGCAAGTGTTAATCAGGTTGATGAACAGTTAAATAGATTAATTGATACAGCCATAGCAGCCAAGAAACCAAACTCTTTACCTTTTTTTAAATACACATCAAGAACAGCAGAAGCTGATGACACTTTAACTAAAAAATTTTTTAAACAAGTATTAGTAAAAGATGCTGAAGGTAAAGTGTTAACTGGTAAAAGAAGAACGTCAGCTTTGAGAGGAGCTGGTAAAAAAGGTGATATCATAGAACCTATTGGTAAAGGTAGTAAAATATTTAGAGAATTTTTTGGTGAGATGAATGATCCTAGATTTTCATTATACAACGGAATGACAAGACTATCTTCAGTTGCTAGAAAAAATCAAATGTTTCAAAGGTTAGATGATCAAGATTATTTTAGAAAACAAGCCGTAAGAGAAATAGAACAAGCTGGAGGAGTCGTTGCACCAGGGACCAAAGGTTTTTTCTTTGGAACTAGAAATTTAGCAGAGGACGCTTTACCTAATCAAGAAATTGTAAAACTAGATGATTATGTAGCAAACGCATTTAAAGATGATTATGCAGTAAACCCTTTAGCAGGTAAATATACATCGAAAGCTATTGCTGATGGTTTATCAGAGAGTGGTAAAATTTTAAAATTTTTATTTGAACCAAGAAAAGATGCAACAGGCGTCGAGAAACTAGCAACATGGGGTTATCGTAATTTAATTTTATTTCCAAAAGCTGCATCACAGGTAGCCAAAACAATTCTTGCACCGGTAACTCACTTTAGAAACATATTCTCTGCAACAGGATTCTCTGCAGCCAATGGTATCTTTTTTGAAAACCCTGCTGTAGTTGCAAAAGCATTTAATGAAGCTCTTAAAACAGTAGAACCTGGCGCAGGTATTAAAAAGTTTGCATCTAAATATACTCCATACAAATACAGTGAGAAAGATTTTCAAGAAGCGTATAGAAAATTTTTAAGACTAGGTGTTGTTAACTCACAAACAAACGTAAATGATTTTAGAAATATATTAGGAGACATTGGTTATGGTGGTAATTTAAATTTAGAAAAACCACTAGAGTCTATGGGTAGAAAACTTTTAGGTTCAGCTGGACGTGGAGCTAAAGCTGTTATGAAAGGTGCTGAAGATTTATATACAGCTGAGGATGATTTATTTAAAATAGCTAACTATGCTGTAGAAAGATATAGATTAAAAAATGCATATAGCAGAGCTGGTAGAGAGTTTACAGAAGAGATGTTAGATAATGAAGCAGCTGATATTGTAAGAAATACAGTTCCAAACTATGCTTATGTATCTGATACTGTTAGAGCATTAAGACGTTTACCTCTTGGTACGTTCATGTCTTTCCCATCTGAGATATTAAGAACAACAACTAACATTGGTCAAAGAGCTATTAGAGAAATAAAAGATCCAGCGTTAAGAAACATTGGTATTAAAAGATTACTAGGTATGACAACTGTATTAGCTGCAGCTCCTTATGGAATACAAAAAGGTTTCCAATCGTTGTACGATGTAACCAACGATGAGTTAGAAGCTATTAAAAGATACTTACCTAACTGGTCAAAAAACTCAACTATACTTCCAATTAGAGATGAAGATACAGGTGAGTTAAAATACATAGACTTTAGTCATGGTAATGCATATGACGTAGCTATTAGACCATTACAAACTTTATTAAACAATATTCAAAACGGAATAGAAGATGAAGAAGTTTTAATGAAAGGTTTGTTAACAGGTATGTCAGAGGCTGCTGGTGAACTTGCATCACCATTTATATCTGAATCTATTTACACAGAAGCTTTAACAGATTTAACATTAAGAAATGGAGTAACAGATGATGGTAGAGCATTATGGAATGACAATACTCCAGGTGGTGACAAAATTAAAATTGGTATTGATCATCTTGCACAATCAATGCTACCTTTTTCATACCCACAATTAACAAGATTGTATCAAGCAGCTATGGATAAACCATCAAAACGTGGTGAGTTTTTTGAATTACCAGATGAGCTTTTAGGTTTTGCTGGATATAGAGCTGTTAAATTAGATCCTGTAAGATCAATGGGATTTAAAATTGCTCAGTATCAAAGAGGTATTAGAGAATCTAGAGGTTTATTTACAGGTGGTGGACTTGGTGATTCACTATTATCAGGTGGTCCAAAAACACCTGTAGAAGTTATTGATAGATACATAAAAGCTAATCAAGCAAGATTTAATGTACAAAAAGAAATGTTAAAAGATCTTCAAGCTGCAGATTTATTAAATGCAGATGAAGATGAAATATCTAGAGAGTTTAGAGAAAGACAATTAAGAGGAGACTATAATGATATTATGAATGACAGGTTTGATCCTTATTATCCATCTAGAAATATTAGAAAAGAGTTTGCTGAAATATCAGAAAGAATTGGTGAAGAAAATCCATTCGAAGAAGCAGAAGATATTTTACAAGATATAAGAGATGATTTAAGAGACTTATCTTTAGAAGATAATTTTGATATTGATATTACAACATACATAGATGATGATATGTTTTCTGCAGGGATACAAACACCGCCTTTACCAGGTGATGTAACTTCAGCTATGCCTAATCCACAAGTAATACAAACAGCTCAAGCTAACTTAGGTAACGTGCCAAATAATGGAGGATTGACCTCAGTAGAGAATGCTTTATTATCTGAAGAAGAAAAACAAATAAGACTAAGACAACGTGGAATAATTACATAATGCCAAACGGACCAGGAGAAAAGATTAAACCCAAAAATACAAGAGAGCATTTGCTATCTATTTATGGCTACATAACAGGATTAAAAAAAGATGTTAAACACATGCATGATGGTATACACGATTTGGGCGGTAAGATAGACAAGATCTATTGGGTGTTATTGGGTACTGTTGGGGCAGTATCACTTCTGCTGTTAGAGAAAGCTTTAGATAAAGGATTATTTTAAATCCAATCTTTTAGATCTTCACCCATAATTTGAGTTGCAATATTTACTTTGTCACGAAGGGCCTTAACAATTTTTGTGTCAACTGTATCTTCAGTAATAATATCAATATAAGTCATCGGATAGTTTTGTCCAATACGATCAATACGTGCTTCTGACTGTAAACGTTTTTCTAAATCATAACCATTAGAAAAATAAATCATTGTACTTGCAGCAGTCAAAGTAATACCATATCCACCTGTTTGAGTTGTGCCTACAAAAAATCTACATTTAGGATCTTCTTGAAATTTTTTTATATTTTCTTGTCTCTCTTCTTGAGGTGTTAAACCATAATAGTCTACTACAATATCATCACTCTCATACTTTTTTCTAATAGTTTTTATAATTGTATCTACGTCTTTTTGATAGTTAGACCATATAACAGCTTTACCTTCTAACTCAGAAAGTATTTCCATAAGTTCTGTTACTCTATGATTAGGTATATCTAATATCTCTCCATCATCAGATGTATAGTGACCACAAGAAATTTGATGTAGTCTCATTAATTGAACCATGACATTATTAGTAGTTAAAGTCTTACCATCAAGTTGTGCCATTGCATATTTTTTCATTTCTTTGTAAACTTTTTCTTGTTGAGGTGTCATAGTAATTTGACGTTTCATAAAAGTTTTAGCAGGTAAATCTAAACAGTCATCTTTTAACACACGCATTGAAAATGGTTCAATTAATCTAGATAGTTCTCCAAGATTTCTATGACCTGTTACTATGTTTACACTTCTAGATCCGAGGTTAATAGATTTCATAATAGAATATCTTGCTCTAAAATCATAAAAAGAATCTGTTTTTAAGAGCCAGGGTTCAAGGAACTCACATTGACTAAATAAATCTAATGGTGAATTAGTTACAGGTGAACCTGTTAGTATTCTTCTGTACTTAGCAAGGGTTCTTAGTTTTAAAATATTTTTAGTTCTATTAGAAGTAGGTGTTTTGATAGTAGTCGATTCATCTACAGCCATTATTGCATTGTGTGAGTCTAAAAATCTACGAGCAAACTCTTTACCAAAGTCATAAGAAAAAGCTTCTACATTCATAATTAAAACATGCAACTCTGTACCAGTTTGTAACACAGAATTTATTTTCTTTTCTTGTCCAAGAGTTTTGTCAGAACTTTTCCAAAGAACAACTTTTTTATTTATATAATCTGGTAAGTGAGTAGGTATTTGATCTTCATACCAATTTTTATATACACCTTTAGGTGCAATAAGAAGTAAGCCATTTATTTTACCCTGATTGTATAAATAAGCAGCATTATCTATTAATACCTTAGATTTACCCGTACCCATTTCCATGAAATACGCAAAATATTTTTCTTCGCAAGAACGCTCTAATGCTTTTAATTGATGAGCATAAGGCTCAGTTTTAAATTTGTAGTTAATCATTTACTTTTCTTTCTAAAAGTTTATATAATGTATAGAAAGTATAAAGTCAATGAACAAAATTTATTTAGTACAAGACATTCCATTAGATAGAGAAACCGGTCAACCTAAAATTGATATTACGCCTGCAATAAAATATGGCGAAATTAAGGTTATGTTTCCAAGATTAAAACAAATGCAGTTTTCACCAGGACCATTGGTTTTAGAAATAAAAAATTCTTTAAAAGATTTTACCTCTGATGACTATTTGTTACTTTATGGTGACCCTGCTATTATTGGTGTAGTGTGTGCAGTGGTTTCAGAAATGACAAACGGTAAATTCAAATATTTAAAATACGATAGAACACAAAAAGGTTACTACCCTATTGAATTAAATATTTTTCAAAAGTAGTTGACAACATAAAATTCTCCTATATATACGATAGTGCAAATATAAATTTAAACTATTAAACTATTAAGGAGTAACATGACTATAAATCTTAGGGATCATGCACCTAGTCAGGTGACACAAACAGATCCAGAAAAACTTTCCGACGAAATACAAAAACTTTTAGACATTCAAACAAAAATAAAACATCATGAGAATCTTATTGAAGATTTAAAACAAGATGAAAAATATTTTTCTGAAATTGTAATTCCAGAAATGATGAATGCAATGAATTTAAAAACAATGAAATTAAAAGATGGTTCTGAAATAGAAATATCTAATAAATTTTATGCCTCTGCATTAGCTGAAAAAAAAGCAGAAGCATATCAATGGCTTCGAGATAACGGACTAAGCAATATTGTGAAAAATGAAATCACAGTAAGGTTTGGAAAGGACGAAGACAACAAGGCGCAGCAATACGCTGACCTTGCAAGAGGTCAAGGTTATGAACCGGAACAAAAAGTTGCTGTTCATGCTTCGACTTTAAGAGTTGCTCTGGAGGATCTCCATATCCGTGGTGGTAAGATTCCTTCAGAGTACTTCAGTACGTTTGATGGTTATAGAACAAAAATAACTAACAAACCTAAATCAACAGACTAACAGACTAACAAGGAGTAACTATGGAAAGTCAAGTAGCAAAGAAGACTAATGCAGGTGCATTAGCAACAATAAATCTCAGAGAGCATGCTGGGAAAGGATCAGAGGAAATTAAGAACGATGATGTTTCAACACCGATCTTAAAAATTCTTCATCAACTTTCTCCAGAGTGTAACGAAAGAGATGCCAAACATGTAGAAGGAGCTAAACCTGGTATGATTTACGCATCAGGTTTTGGTAAACTTATAGATGGGGAAGAGGGATTACAAGTTGTAATTGCTCACTCTCAAACTAGGTATCCTGAGTGGCAGGAGAGAGGCGATAGTGCTTCGGCTCCAGTAGGAACACATTTAGATATTCCTGCTGATGCTACGGAGGAAAAGAACGGAAGATATAGATTACCAAACGGTAACTATGTTGAGAAGACTGCATACTTTTATGCGTTAGCATTGGTAGATGGTGAGCCAAAACCTGCAGTAATCCCAATGAGATCTTCTAATCTATCTCCGGCGAGGGAGTTAAACAACCTTATCAAGAATCTTAGATTCACAGATGATCAAGGTCCGTTTAATCCTGCAAGTTATTCAGCTGTATATAAATTAAATACAGTTGGCAAAACTGCGGGCAGTAAAAGCTGGCATGTCTACAAACCATCAAGAGAAAGAAATCTTGATGTAAGTAACAAAGATGATGCATCTATATACGAGATAGCAGCAAAACTTCAAGAACAAGTTTCTAAGGGTACTGCTAAACCTAAATATGATGCTAGTCAAAAGAAACAAGACATAGTATAATAAGTTGTTATAACAGAGGCGCTGAAGGGAGACTGGAGGCGCCTTGAATTTATGAAAGATTTTAAAAAATATTTTAGTGGACTAGAAAGAGACTTTGGTTTCTGTAATGTAAACAATGGCTATCATGATCCACAAACAAACAAATTAAAATTTGATCCAGGTGATTATGGCTGGTCAAAAAGAAGTATATCTGAAAAAGATTACGAAGATCATTTAGAAGGTAAACGTGCAATAGGTATACAAGCATGTGATGATAATGGTATGGCTAGCTTTGGAGCAATAGATATTGATCCGTCTGATTATTCTAGTTTTGATATTGGCCATTATCTAAAAGTAATTGAAGATAAAAATCTTCCTGTGGTTCCTATCAAATCAAAAAGTAATGGTCTTCACATTTATGTATTCACAAAAGAAAAAGTACCTGCAACTTTAATAAGAGAGTTTTTACAAAATTTATTATTTTTATTTGGACTGTCATCAAAGACAGAAATATTTCCTAAACAAACACAGTTAGGTATGAACCAAGATAATGTTAGAACATCTGGATCATTTATTAATCTACCTTATTTTAAAAAAACAGAACGTAAAGCATTACTACCTGACGGAAAAGAATTAGAGTTAGAAGATTTTTTAAATGTGGTAAAAGATAATTTACAAACAAAAGAATCATTACAAGAAGTATCTAATAAAAAAGTAAAAGAAATATTAACGGGTGGACCAGAAGATTTGTTAGATGGTCCTCCATGTTTACAGATGATATGCAAACAGGTTCAGGAATCAGGGAACAAATTAAAAGATGAGAGAGATAGATTTTTATTTAACTACATGGTGTTTACTAAAAAGAAACACAAAGATGATTGGAAGAAAAAATTATTACAAGCAGCAAGAGATTTTATAGAATACGATGACACTTGGGGTGATGCTAAAGTGCATGAAAAAATAAAAAGTTGGGACAAAGATACAGCAGGTCATACATGTCATGACTTACCTATCTCTGCTTATTGTGCGAAAGGAACTTGTCTTAGAAGAAAGTTTGGCATTGGCAGTCATAAAGAAAGTAGTTGGCCTCAGATATCAGGTTTAATTAAAATAGATTACAAACCTGATCCAGAATATTTTTTTAACGTGGAGTTATCTGACAGTAAAGTAGTTCAAATACATGCAAAACACATAAAAAAAATAGCAGAGATGAAAGAGATGAGAGCGCTCATAGCAGACCAAACTTCAATATTCCCTCCCATCATTAAGAATAATGAATATCAACCCATCCTGGACGCTCTATGGGCCACTAAAGAGGACATTAAACCTCCTGCTGGTACTAATCCAATAGAAATGTTGAAGAAATATTTAGAAGATTATGTAAATGGACCAGAGGCAAAAACATATGCATCGTTTAAAAGTGGAGCTGTATTAAAAGATGATGAATATTATTACTTTGATTATGATAAATTTTATGAAGAGATAAAAAGAAATGAATGGACAAAAGATAGACCAAGAACAGGAACTTTAATTAAAACACATTTTAAAGGAGAGTTTGGTTTTCAAAAAAGATTTCCAAAAGGAGAAAATGAAAAATCATTTCCTGCAGTTAGATGTTTAAAAATACCTGCTGATGATTTGATGAAAGATAATATACCAGATGAAAAAATAAAAATAGAAGATAAGGAGAATATAGTATGACGAAAAAAGTACCAAGTGTATTTATATGTATGCCTACCTACGATACAATGCACGTAGCGACATGTTTATCATTAATAAAACTTTTTGATAAATTTACACAAGCCAAAATAAAAGTAGAGATAGGAACTTTTAAATGTCCATATGTAGGTTATGGAAGAAATGTTTTAACTGCAATGTTTTTAGAATCAGGTTATGATTACCAATTGTTTATAGACTCTGATGTAGAATTTGATCCTAAGGTTGTAGGTAGAATGATTTTGTCTGGAAAAAATTTTATATGTACACCATACAGAAAAAAAACTGAAGACAATACAATTAAATATTCTGTGGCTTTTAAAGACCCAACAGATATTAGAATAGATGATAAAGGTTTGACAGAGATAACAATAGGACCTGCTGGATTAACTTTAATAAGTAAAAAAGTTTATGAAAAATTAATGAAAGATCATCCTGGTTTAAAAATAAAACAAAAAGAAATTATATCTGAGAAAGCAAACTCATACTTTTATAATTTTTGGGATACTGTCTTTGATAAAAAATCTGGTTATTGGTGGGGAGAAGATACACATTTTTCTAATC
>CAACVD010001369.1_pt1 | contig 11721 bp, 14 predicted proteins | sample 2381771 | NCBI WGS metagenome assembly CAACVD01 (sample SAMEA5211965, study PRJEB30684) | marine metagenome | biome: Marine; feature: Epipelagic; material: Water | collected 2015-10-15 | depth 15 m | reverse complement strand
TCAGTTCCACGAATATAATTTTTGTTACCATTACCATTATTAAAATGAGTTATTGTTCCATCGCCGTTTTGACACCGGAATTCTGCATCAACTATTAATGTATCAGTTACATTTAGTTTCTTTTTAACATTTATAGTTGTTCCCTGTCCCGTTATTGAGTCAGTTACTAACTCATCAACTACTGCACCCCCTGATACTGATATATGTTCGACTTCTACCTCTCCATTTACCATTAAACCTGTGAGAGTTGTAAACCCGTGTATAGTCCCAAAACCATAACCACCAACAACTGGCGCGGTTACTAGACTATCTACTGTTGTTACTCCTCCTCTTATAGTTCCTGTTGTTGTTAAACTATCTACTGTTGTTGCTCCCCCTGTTATTGTTCCACGCCCGTAATTACCAACAACTTGTGCGGTTACTAGATTACCTACTGTTGCTGTTCCTGATGTTATTAGACTATCTACTGTTGTTGCTCCTCCGTTTATAGTTCCTGATGTTATTAGACTATCTACTGTTGTTGCTCCTGCTGTTATTGTTCCGTCAATATGTAATTTTGCCGTGGGTGTAGTTTTACCAATTCCAACATTTCCATCTTGTGTTATAGTTAAACCATCCGTAAGAACATTATTACAATTTATATGTAAACGTTTCTCCGATAATTCATTTAATTCCGCATTAATATTTCCGCACTTCACGCTTCCAACATTTAAACTTAATATATTATTGTTTGTTGTTTCGTTTGCTCTGATATTAGTACGACCCATAGTAGCATCACTGGTTCTTTTACACATTTCGTCATTATGGAACTTATCAAAATTGAGTCCTTTAACTTTATTAATATTCACAGTTCTACCCACATTGGAATAAGGTACACTCATTTATTAAATACCTAATATTTTAAATAAATATCTTAAAAGAGATTTCTTTGATTTCTTTGGTTCAGTGTCAGGGATGTCCTCTATGAAATAATGTTGGAATTCTTCATTCACACAAACTAAACGTGTTTTCTTTTTCATTATTATAATATTTAAAATATTTTAATAATAATATAAATGAAAAAATATAATTTCATCAAAATATCAAATAATCATAATCCATCTCAGGATTTTTTTATTGATATAACTACTATGCTATCAGTCACACTAAGAATGCAAATATTAAAATCGCAAATGTTAAAACACCAAAAAACAGGTGGTGGGTTATACAGACCTGCCTGGTACTATATACAGAACACGGATTACAGTTATTATAAAATTGATACACAGGAATTTGATACGTACAATGAAGCAAAAGCACATTCTGTTAAAATATATAATGAACAGTTTATTAAGATGAATAAAAATAACCCTCCTAATTTAACCAAAAATAAAAATATAATTACATTTGATTAGGGAGATGAAACTCATTAGTGTAAAACCGAGTACACGAAAAGGTAAGAAGTTTATGGCGGAATTTTGTGTATGTAAAGGCGAGTCCTGTTGTAAGAAAGAGGAACGCAAAATCGTACACTTCGGGGCGGATGGAATGACAGATTATACCATAGGTGCTACTGACCAACAAAGAGAATCTTATAGAGCAAGACACGCATCAGGAAAAGACGCTAAACCAGACACCGCAAATGCACTTAGTTATCATATACTTTGGGGTGATAGTAAATCACGATTACAAAATATAAAATTGTTTAAAAAGAAATATAATATATAATATATAAATATAATGAGTAAAATATATAAATACATCGTCCAGCAACTACCACAGGCACTTGACCCTTTATTTAGTTCAGTATCAGACCTTAAAAATGCAGATAAGGATGATATAATTATGTGCACCGTACTGTGTACACGTGCGAAAATATATAGTAAAGGAATAGAAGTGATGAAATTATTAAAACGGAAACGGTTTGCAGAAATTAAATTGATGATACCTCGTATAATCAAGTTAATATCTATTCATCGTAATCAGTTATATAAATTATCAAAAAAAACCGGTGTAGATTTAAAAAATTTTGTGTTTCTTAAACAGTTAAAAGATTTGTTTGTTGCTATACAGATTTCATTTATTGACCAGCATTAATATATTTAAAATTGTAGTTTTGGAGTAGCGTATCAATCGATGTACCGCGTCTCTGTGATATTTGGAATACCTCAGAGTACTTATTATTCATTAGGAAGTGGTGTACGACAATTTTGCATATTTCTGTTTCAGATAGTCCGTTTAATGTGTATTGTCGTATTTCCTTATCCGGTGCTTTTGTTTTGAGCAGTTTAGTATCACCCCTCTTATAAAGCGCCTTTACGAATTTCACAAATGTTTTTCCATTGATATCGAATTTTAATTGTCCGTGAGTGCTAAACGTTTTATAATCATTACGAACATATATTACCTTATCCCCATCGATTAACAAATGATTTCCACTATCTGGGATTTCACCAGAATATTCCGATATAGTTAAATCTAAATCTCTATTACGAACACAGTAGTATAACAATAGATAATTAATGATATAACTTATATTAGACTGTACAGTGAGATATTTTAAAAGGTCGTCATAACTTGCCATATTATCTAAGTCCATCTTTTCGTGCTTGTCTTTAATTTGTGAGTCTACATCACCTCGTAGTTTCTCGCGGGCGTCATATAGTTCTTTGTATTGTTTTTGGTCTACTTGTTTCTTTACCATAACCATTATATTTAATAAATTCTTTTTGGTATTTAGTGTAGTGTCTTTACCACCTTTTGTTTTGCTATTATCGACAAATTTTAATAGGTCTTTATTTGAAATATCTTTAATCGGATTATCAAAATTTGTCCGAATAGTCAAATACTGGGACTTGTATGATTTTAGTGTGGATTCAGTAGGTGGTCTATCCAGTTTAGAGATAAAATCGTTAAACTCAATATCGAAGTCTTTTGTTTGTACCATTTATAATATCACAATATTTTAATTTTAATTTAAATTAAATCTTTAAATTGGTTTATTTTTTGAAAATTCGGTAAATAATTAAAAATAAATAAAACCAAAATTAATTTAAAGATTTAATTTAATTTAATTTAAAAATAAAATGTTATATAATATAAAAGAAAAAATGCAGACTGAAGAATTTGTAAATATAGAATATGCTAAATATCTATCCAGTATCTCTCTTACCGAATTTAAGGAACTATACACCTCTAAAGATAAAGATTTAAAAAGTACTCATTCCTTACTGGTTAAAACGTGCAAACAAGTTCTTACAGTTAATCCTTATAAAAGAAATTTTAGTTTTTCAAGAGGTAAAGATTACGGTAGAAGGTTTAGTGAAAATGGCGGATTACAGGGATTACCTAAAATAATAAGAGGTGCATTATGTAAAGACTGTACTACCGATATTGATATGAGGAATGCACACCCTCAAATTTTATTAAAAATATTAACGGAAAATGAATACTCCTGTCCTAATTTAAAAGAGTATTGTAACAATAGAGATTTTGTTTTTAAACAATTATTTCAAGATGATGGATTTTCAAAAGAAGATTCTAAAAATGCACTTTTACGGTCTATGAATAAAGGAACACGGTGTGTATCTAAAACAGACCCTAAAATAAATCAATTCTTTAAAAATTTTGATAAAGAAATGAAAGACATACAGAATTTTTTATGGAGTTTGGAAAAGTACCATTTTATTAAGAACGACGTAGATACCACAAAAGGTAATACACGGGGCAGTTTTTTAAATTTGATTTTATGCAAATGTGAAAATGAAATTTTAGAATTAACGATAAATTACCTAACTGATATGGGTTATGAAATTAACACTTTATGCTTTGATGGATTACTTATAAAAGGTAACCATTACGATAATACCGACATTATTGAAAAACTTGATAATTTAACTAAAAACTGGGGGATTACTTGGAGTTATAAACCTCACGATACAACTATATCTATACCTAATGATTTTATATTTGGTGCAAAGGAAGAAGACCTCACAGAAAAAGAATATGCTGATATATTCTGTGAAACATATAAACATCAAATAATTAGAGGAATAAATAATTTATATAATATTAATGAATATGGTATATACACAATTGTTAAAAATCCCAAAGAATTTTTCCGTTGTAAATTACTTAATGAATATAACCATTATAAATTTTTACAAAAAGATAAAAATATAAGTTCTGTATGTAATATCATTAATACATTAATTTATGATGAAGAATTAGATGATAAAATGGATCAAAATGCAAATTTACTAGGATTCCTAAATGGCGTATTTGATTTAAAAGAATATAAATTTCGTAATGCTCTACCATGCGAATATGTATCAAAAGTTATAAACTATAATTTTGAACCGAGTGATTTTAGCGATTTAGAAAATTTATTAAGAACACTATTTACACCAGAAACTCAAGAATATAACTTATGGAAAATGGGTGATATTTTAAGAGGTTCTAATACTAAAACTTTTACTGCTATGATAGGCAAGGGCAACAACGGCAAAACAAAAGTAATGAGTGAATGTATCAAAACAGCATTTGGAGGAACTTTTAATCCACTACCTATACCACTTGTTAGCACAGATAAATTTAATGTATCAAATAGTACAGCAAATCCAGAGTTTCTTAAATTAAAAGATAGTAATATAAATATCGTTAGTGAATTACCTGCAAATGTCGTATTATCTTGTGCTAAATTTAAAAGTTTCAGCGGTGGTGGTGTTCAGCAAGCACGAAAATTACATTCCAACGATATTATTAATTTTACAGTAAAAGGGCAAATATGGATTGATACTAACTCTATGGGTGAATTTGATAATGTAGACCAAGCATTAGTAAATCGCATGGATATAATGGATTTTCCATATACTTTTAAAGAGAATCCTAATCCTAAAAACGAATACGAAAAACAATTAGTTCCAGACGTCCTTAGTGGTATAAAGGATTATCATTTAAAATTTATGAATTTAATGTTATACTACTACAATCAACCTAAACCAGAAATACCACAATCAATTTTAGACATTAAACTAAAAGTTTTACATAGTGTAGATGATGTTGCTAAATTTATTAGTAATTGCAATACAGGTGATAAGTACAGATGTGAAGCACGAGAATTATTTAATACATTTAAACAGGATGGAGGTTCATGTGACCAAAAACAGTTTAAAAATCGTATTGAAAGTTTAGGTTTTGAATATAAAAAAATTAGGGTTGATGGTAGAATAGTATGGGGATATATAGGTATTAAATACGACAATGAAGATACAGAAGACCCAGAATAGTCGTGTTGACAATTGTTGACAAAAGTGTTGACAATGTTGACAATGTGTTGACAATTGTTGTCAACAAATCATTCAGTCTAACTTTAGGTAGACAATCTATATTTTTTTTTTATTTTCAGTAAGAAAAATATAAATGTTGACAATGTTGACAATAAATAAATAAAGTATAAATGAAAAATTGTAAAAAAAAATTAAAAAATTAAGGATTACAAATTTTTTTTGTTGAAAAAATCTTTATAAATCCTTGTCAACTTTGTCAACAATGTCAACAATGTCAACCGTTTAAAAAACCAAAATAATATCTTATGTTTTAGTAAATATGAATTACTTCTATGACTTACCCGATAGTCTGCAAGAAAAAATCATTGATATGAAAGAACAAATAGAACTAGAACAACTATTAAACGAACAGTGTGAGTATATGAAGCAACGAAGAATAAATTCGTACAAATGGTTCGTATCAGTGTGGTATGATGATAATCATGAAGGACCTCCTCCCCCAAGTTTCCAAGACTGGTGTAAATTCTAATAAAGTTTAAAAATTAAAATAAAAATATATGATATTTAGTAAGAATGTCTGAAGAAATCCCTGAAATAAACGGCGATGAAATTGACGAAACTGTACCAGATGAACCTAAGGTAGAGTACACTAAATCGGGACGGGTCAAAAAACCAAGGTCGCAGGCACAGATAGATGCACTATTAAAGGCGCGTGAGGTATGGAAAGCAAATCAGGCAGGTCGTATAGTTAAACGGGAAGAAAATAAATTACAATCATTAAAAGAGCAGGTAGATACAAAAAAAGAGCGTGTTGCAAAAAAAGCGGAAATTGAAGTTGAGAATAAATGTAAGAAGGCGGTTGCTCGATATGAGAAGCAGAAAAAAATATTAAGTGAAAGGACTACCGTGATGCCTGAAGTCCCCGAGAATGAAGTTGTACCAGAGGTAAATGAAGTACCTGAACCCGAACCTGAACCCGAACCAGCACCTGTTAAAAAAGTAAGAAAGAAGAAACCTGTGGTAGTAGTTCAGGACGAGAGTGAAAGCGATTTAGAAAGTGATTCGCCGCATGTAATATTTGTTAAGAAGAAGGCAAAACCGAAAGAACCAGTTACCGACCCACGGTTTGCACCTAAACAGTCTAATCCATTCGGCAGACCTTATTTTTATAATCCAGGTGCTATGAGTTAAATAAAATAAATTAATTCGTGTTTTTTTTTAAAATTAATATGTTATTATAAATTAATATGATAAAGACATATTACTTTTACATTTTCTTAAATCTAAATTATCCCGACCATCTATACATCGGGTCAACTAACAATCTAAAAATGCGGAAAAGTTCCCATAAGTATAACTGTAATACCCCGACACGTCGACACCACAATTACAAAATATATAAAACGATGCGAGAGTGCGGGGGATGGGATGAATGGAGTATGATTTGCATTGATTCTGGTGAAATGACAAAGAAGGAATGTTTTAAATACGAAACTGAATTGATAGAGATGCATAAACCAAACATGAACACTATAAGACCGTGTCGTAAAAAACGGTCTATTATTTCTTAATTTTATCAGCAAGGTCTGTGTCATGATTTAATTTCCTTCTGCCCTCCATCTTATTTACGAATGAATATACCCTTGCCATTGCCCATTGCTCTTTGCTCATTTTTTTACTTAATGGTGCTTTGGGGTCTTTCTTTCCCGATTTAGTTCGTACACTCTCTGGGTTAGATTTATACGCCCCAACCCCTCTGTCATACACTTCATCAAGTATTTTAATTGGTATTGATGATATTTTTGATATATCTTTTTTACTTAGCGGTTCATCAGACAATTTATGCCTCTTTAAGTACTCCTGTCTATTTGTTGCCATTTATAATTATCAAATATTATATTTATATTATATAAATGACAGAAGAACTAACAGAGCAAATGGAAAATGTTAATTTGGATGAAGACCATTTTAGTAAACTACCACTATCAATTCGACAAAAAATATTAGATGAAGCAATTGATGAACCAAAATTACGACAAGAAATTACAGATGTAAAAACAATAAAAACTGGGAGTATGACAGAATTAAATAGCAGAATTAATCGTGTAACCGAATTAACTAATAGAGCAAATGATTTAATTGCAGCAGGTGACCCAAGTCATTTAAGTGTTCTACGTGTTGCTAATATACAGAACTCGTTTGTAAATATATTACTAAGAGAGGTAGTAGAAAAAACAGAAACACTTAATAGATTAAAAAGTATTTATTATTTTTATGATTTAAATCTTAGAAGGTCTCGACGAGAATACTAAACTTTTATGAAATTATAATAAAATATTTACATTATGTAAATGACGGAAGAAATAACAGAGCAGACGGAAAATATGAAATTCGATGACCTACCCAGCGACGTTAAAGAACGAATATTTAATGAATCATTTGGGGGACTGCCCGAACAAACAGAAGAGATTTTTAAAAAAAGAGACAAGCGAGATGAAGAAGAATATGAATATAATAAAAGAATTGGTGAAGCGATGCGTCTAAACAATGAGGCAATGGAAGCATTCGAACAAGGTAGTATATTCCACAGGGCAATGCTAAATGCTGCGCGATTTAATTATGCTTGGGCAAATAAAGCAAAAGATAATATGATTAAAATGAATGAAGATTTAGATAAATTAACAAAGATATATTACTTCCATGATATGAATTTACGCTATCGGTTTGACAAAGGATTATAAATTAATACTAAACTTTTATGAAATTATAATAAAATATTTAGTACTAATAAATGCAAGAGATACAACAGTATGCTCGAATGGGACAACAAGCACGAGATTACTACAACCGAAACTCAACTCAACCCGAAGTTAAAAAAGAAGAAAAAGAAGATGATAAAGGTGCTAATTTTGCAACGGTAGGTAAATCATTTGTCGATGTTATATCGAAAGCAAAAAACCCAGTGTTCACATTCGACAAGAGTTCCGGTGTTAAAATCGCTGGTGCTATATCCAACCCAATGGAAGCATCACTTAAAACATTAAATCCAAAGATGAAGGAATACGCTGAGATGGTACAAATATCCTCTACGTTCCACAAGCAGGGTCTTGATAAAGCAAAGGCGAGACTTAATGCTTTTGATAAGAATTATACATTAGACACTGACCTTACAACCGACCACTATGCGGTGATTAAGAACTCTAATAATAAAATTATAATTGCATTCCGCGGAACAGACCCCAAGGCAAAGATTAAGTCTGGACTAGGTAAAAATATAGCATCAGAACCATTACAGTGGATTGCGATTCAGGCAGGTAAAGAAGATATTTTCGACGAACATAAACTGGATAAAATTAAAAATAAGATTTTAACTAAATATAGACCCGACCAAATAGACCATATCACCGGTTATAGTATGGGTGGTACAAAAGCACATAGACTTGGTGATATGATGGGAATTGATACTCATTTATTTAATCCTTACATCGGTAAGAAGTTCTTCGATAACCCAAACACTCCCAATACCAACCATCAAATAGTTCGTACAACTGAGGATATTGCATCAGCACTTCGTGTATTTAAAAATAAGAAAATGCCTAAAAATGTCAAAGTGGATTCTATTGACCCAATCAATACAGTTAAGATGACTGCTAAAAAGATATTCTCACAGGCAAAGACTGACCTACAAGCATTTAATCTTTTAGATAATCACAACCTCGAACATTTTACATCCGAAGGTGACCGTAGTTCATTACAACGAGAACTTGACAACCAAATCAAGGCACGAAATGCTAAGTTTAATAATGATGTGCGTGGTCTAAGTAAAAACTCCACAGAATATCAAAGACTACAAGAACAAATGATAGATGACCTAACACCAACTTTAAAGTTATCCTCGCAAGAAAACAAACCATTAACATCTCGTGCTAAGATGTTTAACTCTCTAAAACCCAGTAGTGTTATAACTGCACTCGCGGGTATAGGGGGTGGTGCTGGTATAGATAAATTAATCGGAGATATAGAATCTGCTAGTGGTATTCCTATTGACGAACATATTACTACTGCCGTATCAGGCGGACTAGGGGCACTACCACAAGAAACAGTAGCACGATTCCTCGGTGGAAAAATCAACTTTGCTCGTGCAGTTGGTAGTGGTGTTGCTGGGGCATTAGCACAAGAAGTAACCGCGGAAGGTACAAAAGCAATTTTAGAGCGTTTTGGTGTTGACGAGACTACTGCGGAAATTGTCTCACAAACGGCAGGTGGTGGAGTTGGTGGTGCGGTAACTGCCGGTGGTGCTGGATTAGCAAGACAATTAGCACTTAGATTAGCAGCAAGAGCAGCAGCACTAGTTGGAGCAGAAGCAACGGCAACAGCAGTAGGGGCAGAAATCGGGTCAATTGTCCCTGGGTTTGGAACGCTGGTAGGTGCTGGTATAGGTGCATTAGTATCGTTAGGTTTTTCTATATTTGACCACGAATCAAGAAAGAATGCTCCTATTTCACCCGAGGAGACTGATTATTTAAATAGTTTACTAGGAACAGTGGCGGGTGGAGCAGACCCCGAAGAAATATTAAAAGACATAGACGATGACCTCGAACGAGATAGATTAAGAACTTTTATCAATGACCCCAGTTATCAACGAAGGGTAGATAGTATGCGACAAATACAGTACAATGATATGTTGCTGCAACAAAATAGACTACGTCACGGAGGAGCAACAATAAGTGAAATGAACAGTATGAATGATTTTATAGAAGAGAATATCCCCGGATTTGCGGAGATGAATAATGTACAACGAAATGCAGCATTTAGAAGATTAGCAAGTGACCCACGTAAGAGTGGATTTTTCGAACAATACGTCACATTGCCGACGTGGGATGAAACCATTACTGATAATTTTGGTCGTATGACAGCAGGTTCATATACCAAAGTACCAAAAGCAACTATATTATATCAAGGACAGAGAGAACGCGCCCGCGAAGAATACGTTAATTCACCTGAATATATTGCCCGTCAAGACCATCTAACGTGGTTGACTGATAAATTAGATAACGACCCCGACTTTGTAAATGCGAGAACAACCACTGACGCAAATCGCAGAATATATGAAATATTAGATAATCTCGCGGGTGAGTGGGACACGGCAACACAGCAATTCACAAACGTAGGTGCAGATGCTGAAATAGCAAAGGATTTTATTACATCTGCGACCTTTGCCCATCTAATCCCACAATTTGATGATACGGGAGATATGATACTGCGAGACTACTATCAAGGTGTATTGGAGAGCGATTATACACCTCCTTCGGTTGCAGACCGCGAAAGATTACCTCCTCCTGTTGCAGTACCCGAAGGATTGTACCAAGATATTTTAACTGCTCGTAGTGGGTCAAGGGGTATAACCGCAAAAATGATTAATAAAGACCCAGAAGTCCAGAGGATGATTACTACTGGTGATATAGATGGTATTAATAATCGCATACGTGACATTTTTAATGAACGCTCTAATGTACGTGCCTTTGGTGATGCAGCGCAATACGACGACCCCGATTTACCTCAATTTAATGCAAAGGGTGAGGTTGTATATCAGAGAATGTCCGAACCAGCACCAACTGCACAACCGGCACAACCGGCACAACCGGCACAACCAGCGCCAGCACCACCAGTAGCAAACAAGAGTTAAATGAATTATATTAAAATATAATGTAATTATAAAATGGATATACACTGTCCCATCGATTGTATAGACCGAGGTTTAATTTGTGATAGTCCACCTGACTTCCTTGATAAGCATAGTTCATTTGTTATTACAATTATTGGTTTAGTCAGCGGTAGTGTAGGAGTTGTTTTAACTTATTTTTTAAAAAGTAGGTGTACCGAGATTAAATGCTTTGGTATGTTTTGCAAACGCAAACCAATAGAAACTGATATAGAAACGATAAGTGTAGCATCTGTTTCTGCAACAACAAATTAAAATATAAAAATTTAAATATAATATTAATGTAAAGACCATATGAAAACGTCTAAATTGCAATGTTACTCGCAAGACCCAGAATGCGGTGTTGATAATGTATATCCTACACCTATTGATTCGTTTAAACAACCAGCACTACATATGGTTGTAGGTCAGCGAACAAGTGGTAAATCATTTCTTACAAGTAAGATATTAGCACAGGCAAAGAAAGACCAAACCTTCGATAGAATATATATCGTAACACCATCCTTTAATAGTAATAAATCTTATTTTGGTAAATACATCTCGGAAGAGGATGTGCACGACCCAACCCGCGATTCTATATCAAATGTAATAAAATCCGTAGAAGCAGACAGAGATGAGTTTGAGGCATTCCTTGCTAAGAAAAAGATGTATCAAGAGTTTAAAAAAAACCGTAATAAAAGTGTTAATAACATTGATGAAGATGATTTACTTTATTATTACGAACACGATTTC
>CAACVD010001368.1_pt1 | contig 11721 bp, 18 predicted proteins | sample 2381771 | NCBI WGS metagenome assembly CAACVD01 (sample SAMEA5211965, study PRJEB30684) | marine metagenome | biome: Marine; feature: Epipelagic; material: Water | collected 2015-10-15 | depth 15 m | reverse complement strand
CAGAAAAAATTCAAGGAGATGCAGCAGATCTAACAGTGAACGTTGAAAGGGCAGCCAATTGTTTAGTCTACACAGACGGAACACAAGGTTGGTTGTTGAAGAATAAATAATTATGGCTACTTATAAGGATATACAAGGAACGGCAATACAAGATAAAACAAGCACTGGAACTATTGAAGGTGAAGTTTTTTATGATACAGCATCTGATACATTTAAAGTAGTTGGAGATAGTGGAGTAGAAACTTTAGATACGGATTAAGGAGAAAAATATGGCAAATTATCAATATTGTGTAGCAACTAACTGGGGTTCAGGATTTATAACTGATAAAGATTCTAGAGAAATTTCACCTATAGAATATGTAGGTAATGTTTGGAGAACTCCTATTAATAATCAATATGCAAATAGATGGGTTGTTTCTGTATTAGGTGAAAGAAAAACTTTAGCAGAAGCACAAGCTATTGTTGATTCAGAAATAAACACAGCACAAACTAATTGGGATAACAATAATGTTGAAGGTGAAACATCTAGTCTTAAAATTGCTAGACTAGGTGCTAGACCTGAAAATATAGTATTGGAGGAATAAAATGGCAGACTATAAAGACATTGCTGGAACTAAAGTACAAAATTTTTCTTCTGATCCTTCAGATCCTTTGTTAGGTCAAGTTTGGTATAATACCACTAGCACAACTTTAAAAGGTGTTGTTAATCAAACAGCTGCATGGGCATCAGGAGGCAATCTAAATCAAGGTAGACACTCTCACGGAGGTGCATGTGCAACTAAAGATTCTGGTATAATTTTTGGTGGAAGAGGAGAACCACCTAATCCAAAAACATCAAACACAGAATCATATAACGGAACAGCGTGGAGTGAAGTAAATAATTTAGGTACTGCAAGATATGGACTTGGTGGTGCTGGTACTGCGACTGCAGGATTAGCTTTTGGAGGTGATTTAACCCCTGGAACTACAACATCATCTGAAAGTTGGAATGGAACTTCATGGACAGGGACTCCTGCTATGAATACAGGAGCAAGATTTGGTGGAGGTTGTGGAACAGCAACTTCAGCTTTATCTATTGGAAGATCTCCCCCTGGTCCACCTAGTACAGGAATTGTAGAATCATGGAATGGATCTGCGTGGACTGAAATAACTGATTTGAATACTGCTAGACCTAGTGGTTCTGGTCTCGCTGCTTCTAATGCTGCTGCAATTTATGCAGGTGGACCTGTTTCTCCATCCTCTGTGTTAGTAGAATCATGGAATGGATCATCATGGACAGAAGTAAACGATCTTAATACAGCTAGAACTCACGCTGGTGGACAAGCAGGAACTCAGCCAAAAGGAGTTGTTTATGCTGGATCTCCAACAACAGTAAATACAGAAGATTGGAATGGAACGTCATGGACTGAAACAGCTAATATGTCAACTGGAAGAGACAGAGCTGGAAATGGTAGTATGGGAAATGCTTCATCCGCAATGGCTGTTGGTGGTAACCCTCCTGCTGGTGGAAGTAATGCTACTGAAGAATTTACTGGAGGCGGAAACGCTACTAAAACATTCACAACAAGTTAATAGTTGAAAATTAATTAAGATAATATATATTCTGTAATATGAATAATAAGAAAGATGTGAAAGATATAATAGAAAAAGAGGAAACTCATTTAAATAATTTATTGGAAAAAGAAGATGTATCTGCTTTTAAAAATATGGTAGATGAGCTTCGTGATACATGGAATAAGAGACAAATGTATCGAACAGAAACAGAGGCAAGATTTTCTGTGTTGCAAGATAACAGGTACCCGACATTAGCATCAAAGTATTGGCAGTGTGTTAGAGAACAATCATCATATTTAAGTAACTTAATGGAAACATCATTTGATTATAGAAGAAACGAAGCAAAAATTAAATGGTTAGAAAAAAAAATTGAAAAAGAAGAGGATGAATATAAATTAACTAAATATCAAATAGATTTAGATGAAGCTAGATTTCATCAAGCGAATATGGAAAGAGATGCTAAACATAGAATGCGTGAAATTAAAATGTGGTCTAAATTAAAAAAAGAATTTAATGATGGATCTTTTGATGATCAAGATGTTAATCAACATCAACTAGAATCTTATGGACTAGAGTATTATGGAAAATCAAAAATGTTAGCTGAAAATTCTCCTGAAGCTGATAAAATTAATGTTTTAGGTCAATTAGAAACATTGCGAAGAATTAAAAAGTCTGGTGAATTAGAGAGTGGTTACAAGAAAGAACAAATAACCAAAGATGAAAAAAACAAAACGTAAACTATTTTTTTTAGTTGCATTACCAAGATCTGGAAATACTTTGTTTGCAAGTATTATGAACCAGAATCCTGAAATAGCTACAACAGCTAATTCTATAACATTAGATATAATGAAAGTTTTATTTTTATTAAAACAAACTGAAGTATTTCAAAACTTCCCTGACCACAAATCTCTAGATAACGTTTTAGATAATGTATATAATTTATATTATAAAGACTGGCCTCAAAGAATAATTATTGATAGAGGACCTGTATTAATAAGTGGTAAACCTGGAAACTTTGAATTGATAAAAAAACATTTTAAATATGAATTTAAATGTATAATTTTATTAAGAGATTTAATGGATGTATTGGCTAGCTATATGCAATGGTATACTGAAAACCCTGATTCTTTTGTAAATAAATTAGGAAACAATGATGAAGAAAAATTATTACAATTAATGAGAGAAGATGGTGCTATTGTAAAAGAAATTAAATCTATTCAAACTGCATACAAATATCCTGAAATGTGTCATTTTGTAAAGTATAATGATATAGTTACAAACCCTAAACAAGAGTTTAAAAAAATATATAAATTTATGGATGAACCTTATTTTAATCATCGCTTTGATAATTTAGATCAAGTAAAGATAAATGGCTTATCTTATGATGATAGGGTGGTTGGTAATAACATGCATAAACTATTTGATGGTCCTGTTAGAAAAGTGTACAACCCTTACATAGAAAAAATACCAGAAAGTATTATAAGAAAATATGAACACATTAAATTTTGATTATTATTATTTAGGTCAGTCGATAGGAAAGTATCAAGTCCCTTTAGATATTTTTGATTCTATAAATCATATTTATGAAACTAAACTTAGTAAATTAGAACCAGCTAATAAACAGCTTATTGGTAAAATTAAAAATGAACATTCTTTATTATATAATGGTAATAACGAAAGTGAGATGAAAAGACATAATGAATTACCAAAAAATATAACAAATTATTTTGAAGATGTTTATAAACATTATTTAGATGTTAACAAAGTCAAAGGTTATAAATTTTCTATTAGTTCTATTTGGGTAAATGAAATGAAAAAACATGAATATAACCCGGTGCATATTCATAGAGGAACTTTATTTACAGGTCTATCTTCAGTAATGATTTTAAAACTTCCTAACACTTTTGGTAAAGAATATTCTGTTGAAGATTCTCCAACAAACGGAGTGTTAGAAATAATGGGATCATCATCGGGTCAGTTTGCAAAGATGGATTATCGACCACCTTTAAATGTTAGAGACTTTTATATTTTTCCATATGATATGAGACATTGTGTTTATCCTTTTAATGGCACTGATGAAACTAGAAGAACTCTTGCTGCAAATTGTGATGTGCAATTTGATCCTACAAAAAATAGAGGTTTAGCATAAAATGGATTTTGATTTTAAAGTTATAAGAGAGCCACAATGGAAATCGTTTATTGTCATAACAAAAGATCCTATATTTACTCCTGAACAATGTCAAAAAATTATACATGTTGGAAGAAGTCTTCCAAAAGAAAAAGCTGAAGTAGGAGGCATTGTAAAAAGTGAATTAAATACCAACACCAGACTTTCTAATGTTTCTTTCATGCCATTTGAATCTTTAGTGCCTATGTACGAACAATTAAATAAAGTAATGTTAAGGTATAATAGAAACCATTTTGGTTTTGATGGAATGAAACTCACTGAGCTTGCTCAATACACTGAGTATTCAGAAGGTGATTTTTATAATTGGCATGTTGATAGTTTTTTAGATCATCCAAAAGAACCCCCTGTAAGAAAACTATCTATGAGTTGTTTACTATCCCCTGACAATGAATTTGAAGGAGGGGGTATGGAATTTTTTACTGATGGAAATGAAGCTAAATTAAAACAAGGTCAGGCTATTTTTTTTGCTTCTTATATCAGACACAGAATAAAACCTGTTGAAAAAGGAAATAGAAAATCTTTAGTTGTATGGTTTGGCGGGCCTCCTTTTAAATGATTTTTAGAGAATCACATTTTCCAACTTCAATTTATATTAGTGATCTTAAAGATCAAAATTTAAATAAAGATTTAGAAGAAAATATATTAGCATGGGCTAATAAAGATAAAGGTATTACAAGAACAAATATTAAAGGGTGGCATTCTACATCTAATATGCAAGATAAAATAGAATATAAAAAATTAGTTAATTTATTATATGAAGCTCAAAAAACTATTTATGAACAAGAACATCTAGCCTCTGAGGCTTTTTTAGGTAATATGTGGGCTAATATAAATCCACCAGGTGCAATGAACAGAGCTCATCAACATCCTAACTCATTATGGTCAGGTGTATATTATATTAAAGCACCAAAAAATTCTGGACTATTAAGAATCGACGACCCAAGAGCAGCTGCCTCTATGAATAGACCTAGAATGAAAGAAGGGACTCCTCCTGCAAGATTATGGAGAGAAGTTAGTTACGAACCAGCTCCTGGTAAATTAATTATGTTTCCATCTTGGTTAACTCATTCTGTAGATCCAAATGAATCTGATGACATAAGAATATCTGTTTCTTTTAATTTTATTCAAAAGTGTATGATAGATATAGTTTTGCATTAGAAAAATATGAATTTATCTTTGCACATTCCAAATAAAATTTGGCATATAAGTAATTTTTTAGATTATGATAGTTACAAAGATATTCATAATTTTGTTATGAGAAATCGAAGTAAATTAAATATACATGACTCAAAAAAATTTTGGAGTAAGGTGCTTTATAAAAATATTGAAACACCTCTAAGATGTTTTGTAGATATAGATTCTAAAAAGTTTCAAAAGTTTAAATTTTTATTAAATTATAATTCTTATTGTAATTTAGATACTAGTGATACTAAAGGTTTTGTAATTCATTATATGAAAAAAGGCTCGGGAATTAATTGGCACGATGATGGTAATTGGAAATACGGTGTAACTTATTATATAAATAATAGATGGAATGATAGTTGGGGAGGTGAGTTAATGTTTAGAGACGAAAAAATAAATGGTTTTATTAAACCAATAAAAAATTCATTAGTTATTATAAAATCTCCAATTCAACATAAAGTTGTTCCTGTTTTAAATAACACAATACCTAGAACCACAATACAAATGTTTTTAAAATGAATTTTAATTATATAGATAAATTAGATGTTGCAGGTTTTGCAGATAAAGTTAAAAAAATTAATATTTGGGATAACTATAAATTTAGACAAGAAACCTATGAAGCACATCAATATACTAAAACTATACCTTTAGTATTTGATGAAGATTTTAGACACACTGATCCTACTTATCATAAAACATATTTTTTATTTGAAAAAGAACTTAAGGATATAGAAAATATTTTTATAAAAAAATTAGGTGATGGTTACACTATAAGAGCTATTCTAGTTTCTTTACTAGCAAATAAAAGTATACCTGAACATATTGACGGAGGAGATAGTTTGCATTTTTGTAAAAGAGTGCATATTCCAATTACTACAAATGATAAGGTATTTTTTAAAGTTGGTGAAGAAATAAAAAATATTAAAACAGGTGAAATGTGGGAAATAAATAATTCAAATAAAACACATTCAGTTAAAAATTTAAGTGAAGAAGACAGAGTCCATTTAATTATAGATTGGGTTTTAAAATGATTACTTATACAAAACTACCTATAGAAGAAATTGAATACTTAGAGAGGCCTGAGTTTCATAAAGATGAAGTTGACTTTAAAAAATTTCTTATAGATTCAATGAGAAAATACGGTATGGTTGATCCTATATATGCAGAATATGGTCATGATTATGGTAAAAAAATTAAAGTTATTGTTGGAAATAATAGAATGGCAGTAGCAAAAATTTTAGGTTTTAAAGAAGTTCCTATAATAGTAAATAGTTATGATCCTAATTTTAGACCTAAAGGTAGAGAACTTAAATCAGATGATGAAATCAGAGCATTATTTAAACTAGGAAAAGATCTACAAATAAGAAGAAACGCAGATGGTATGATAGATCAAATTATGCCGCCTTGGTATCATAAAGTAAAACACGAATATGTTTAAAATTTTATTTACATATCAAGCTTATACTGAAATTTTAAATTTTAATAAAATAAATCAATTAAAAGATTTTTGCATGGAGTTAAAAAAAAATAATATTAGTGTAACAAGAAGTAATGTTTGTGGATGGCAGTCACAAGAGTTATTTGATGAATATGATATAATAAAAGAATTAAGACACGTTATTGATAAACATATTAAAATAGCCTCTAAAAATTTAAGTTTAAAAAAACAAATCAAAATAGATAATCTATGGGTAAATATAAATGAATATAAAGATAGCAATATTCAACACGTACATCCATCATCAATATTATCAGGAACATTTTATGTTCAAACACCAAAGGATTGTGGAGGTTTAACATTTTGCAATCCTAATGAAGCGCTTTTAAGTTCTTACTTATTAGACAACATTAAAGAACTAAATCCATCTAATGCTTCAACACACACACTTAATCCAGTAGAAGATCTTTTAGTATTATTTCCATCTTGGTTAAAACATTTTGTTCAACCTAACATGAATAAAACAGAGGAAAGAATTTCAATATCATTTAACACTAGCTATGAATAATAAAATAATTTATATTGTAAAATATGTTTAAAGATAAAAAATACCACGTAATTAAAAAAGCCTTGTCTTATGACACGGCTAATTTTATATTTAATTATTTATTACTTAAAAGAGATGCTGTTCGTTTTATGTATGATCACAACATTCATGCAGAATCTTTTATACTTGGAAAATGGAATGATATACAGGCACCAGATACGTTTTCTTGTTATGGTGATTTTGCAATGGAAACTTTATTAGTTAAGATGTTACCTATAATGAAAAAAGAAATAGACTTAGATTTGGTACCAACATATTCTTATGCTAGAGCTTATAAAAAAGGAGATGAATTACACAGACACAGAGATAGACCTAGTTGTGAAATATCTACTACATTAAATTTAGGAGGAAACCCTTGGCCTATTTTTATAGATGGCACAGGTACTGTTTCTGTAATTAATGAAAAAGAAAATATCGTAAAACCTGACGCTCCGGCAGGTACAAAAATTTTGCTTGAGGTAGGAGATATGTTGGTATATAGCGGCTGCGAACTTGAACATTGGCGAGAGCCTTTTGAAGGAGATATTTGTGGTCAAGTATTTTTACATTATAATAATTTAAACGGTCCATTTGCTGAAAAAAACAAATTTGATAGCAGGCCTATGTTAGGTCTTCCAGCAGCTATAAAGCGTAAAAATAATGAATGACCACAATTAAAAGTTATATATATGTAAAGAATCACATACCAAAAGAATTGTGCAATAAATTAATAAATGAGTGTAATAAAGGTATATGGAAAAAACATACTTGGAATAACTATGCGTCAGAGACATTTGTATCTAAAACCACAAAAGAATTAGATGTGATGGATAGCACTAAAGAGCAACAAGAAAAGATATCACCTTATCTTATAGAAGCGTTAAATAAGTATCAAGAAAAACACAGCGTACCAGGAAATAATACTCAAGGACCATGGCTCAGTAAGTTTAGTCCAATACGTTTTAATAGATACGTTGTAGGCACAATGATGAGAGAGCATTACGATCATATACATAGTATATTTGATGGCCAAAGAAAGGGAGTTCCAATATTATCTATCGTAGCTAATCTAAATGAAGATTATGAAGGATCTGAATTTTATTGCAGAGGAGAGAAAATTGAGTTAAAAACAGGTGATATATTGTTATTTCCATCTAACTTTATGTATCCGCATGAAGTTAAAGAGACTACAAAAGGCACCCGTTACTCCTTTGTAAGCTGGGCTTTTTAATATATAATGAGGTTATATGTTACAAAAAATAGGATTTCAGCCAGGTATTAATAAACAAATCTCAGAGACCACAGCAGAGGGTCAATGGGTAGATTGTGATAATGTTAGATTTAGATATGGCACACCTGAAAAAATAGGTGGTTGGAAGCAATTAGGAACCGATGATTTAACAGGAGCTGCTAGAGGATTACATCACTTTGTAAATAGTTTAGGTAGAAAATATGGAATCATAGGAACAAACAGAATTTTATATGCATACTCAGGTGGTATATTTTACGACATACATCCTATTAAATCTACAACGACATTAACAAGTGCTTTTACCACGACTAACGGATCACCTACAGTTACTATAACTTTTTCTGGTGCACACAATATACAAGAAGATGATATTATTTTATTAGATAACTTTTCATCAATTACTAATTCTAATTTTAGTTCATCTGATTTTGATGATAAAAAATTTATGGTAACTTCTGTACCATCAACTACAACTTTAACAATAACAATGCCCTCTAATGAATCAGGAAGTGGTGCAACAACATCTGGTGGTATAAGAGTCCAACACTACTATCATGTTGGTCCTCCAGTTCAAGCAAAAGGATTTGGATATGGATTAGGGTCTTGGGGCGGTGAAGCTGCTGGAGCATTCACCTCTACATTAAATGGTGCAATTAATGATTCTGTAACAACTTTAACATTAGCTGATGCTTCTTTGTTTCCTTCTACTGGAACTAATTTTGTTATCATAGGATCAGAAGAAATCTCTTACACTGGAGTTAGTGGTAATACATTAACAGGTTTAACGAGAGGAGTTGCTGGAACAACAGCAGCGTCTCATAGTGATGGTGCAACAGTTACAAACTCAACTGATTATATTGCATGGGGTGAGGCAGCGTCTGGTGACTTAGTTATTGAACCTGGTATGTGGTCATTAGATAACTTTGGTGACAAAGCTATTTGTTTAATTCATAATGGTAGTGTCTTTTCTTGGGACTCTTCTTTATCAAATGCTACAACTACAAGAGCAACAATTATAACTGGTGCACCAACAGCGTCACGTCACATGTTAGTATCTACACCAGATAGACACTTAGTATTTTTTGGAACAGAAACAACTATCGGAACACCCTCAACACAAGATGAAATGTTTATTAGATTCTCAGACCAAGAGGATATTAATACTTATACACCTACAGCAACCAATACAGCTGGTACACAAAGACTGGCCGACGGATCACAGATCAGAGGAGCAATCAGAGGTCGTGATGCAATCTATGTTTGGACAGATACTGCATTGTTCACTCAACGTTTTGTTGGTCAACCTTTTACTTTTGCATTTGCACAGGCTGGAACTAACTGTGGACTTGTTGGACAAAATGCATGTGTAGAAGTCGATGGTGCTGCATACTGGATGTCAGAGAATGGTTTCTTTAGATATGCTGGTAAATTAGAATCACTACCTTGTTTAGTAGAAGATTTTGTTTATGACGATATAAATTTAGAATCTGGTAATCAGATGGTATCAGCAGGATTAAATAATTTGTTTGGTGAAGTAATATGGTTTTATCCAACATCAACATCTTCTGTTGTTAATAGAATGGTTTCATATAATTATTTTGATTCATCACCACAAAGACCTGTTTGGACAAATGGCACATTATCTAGAACAATGTGGAAAGACTCTGCTGTATTTGGAAGTCCACACGCAACAGAATATGATGCAGCTACAGATACATCTTTTGATGTTGTAGGTAATACAGAAGGTAAAACAACATATTATGAACATGAAATAGGAACTGATCAAAACAAAAATGGAGTTATAACTGCTGTAACAGCAAATATATCTTCTGGAGATTATGATATAACGCAACAAAGAGCACAAGGCACAGGACAATCTACAGGTGTTGCAACACTTAGAGGAGATGGTGAATTTTTAATGAAGATAAGAAGATTTGTTCCAGATTTTATATCACAAACAGGAACAACTAGAATTACATTACAATTAAAAAATTATCCTAATAGCACACAAGCTAGCTCACCACTTGGACCATTTGATGTTACTACTTCTACAACTAAAGTAGATACTCGTGCAAGAGCAAGAGCAATAGCTATGAAAATAGAAAATACAGCAGCTAGTCAAAGTTGGAAATTAGGAACTTTTAGATTAGATATACAACCAGATGGACGTAGATAATGGCAAAAATAGTACAAGTATTAACAAGAGCTAGTAAAGATTATGATGTTACAGTTGCAGAATCACAAGTAAGAGATCTTGATGCAATTGTAGAAAAATTAAATACAACATTTCAAGAAGAATTAAAAGATGAGGTAGAAGCTAGAAGTTTCTTTTTAGATTAATGGCAAATAATTTTATAAATAAAAAAGTAGATTTAACTACAACAGATCTTACTACACTATACACAGTGCCTAGTTTTAAATCTTCTGTTATAAAATCTTTGTTAGTATCTGAAGATGCTGGATCAGGAACTACAATAACAATAACATTAGTTAACGCTAGTGGCACTATATTTAACTTATTTAAAGATAAAGCTATAGCATCTAAAGCAACTACAGAACTTTTAAGTCAACCTCTTATTATGGAAGAAAGTGAGATATTAAAAGTACAAGCTGCTGACGCAAATGAGCTTCACGTTATAGCCTCAATATTAGAAATACAGCCAAGAGAGGTAACAACATAATGCAAGTATTAAAACCAGCAAAAGTAGAAACAACGTACAGACACAAGGAAACTGGAGAGCTTTTTAAGGAAAGAAAAGACTGGGAAGCTAAAGGTTATAAGCAAGAGGACATGGCTCAAGACGTAAATGTTATTATGCCTAGCCTTGATTTATTTGGAAAAACAAAATAGAATAGATAAATGGCCATTACAAGATCACAACAAGCAAGACAGATGTTAAACAACGCAGGTGCTGTAGAGCAAGACGGTTCTTTAAATTTTATAAAAAACTCTGAATCTGTAACCGTACCTAAAGAATTTAAAGCTAGAGAAAATGCACCAGCAACAAAACTAGCATACATTACAGCTGCTGAAGCTAAAATGTTAAAGAAATTAAAAAAAGGTACACCACATAAAGGACCAAAAGGTATACCTAGTTATGATTCGTTTGGATCAATAGATTCAAGTGGTAAAGACACAGGACGTGCAGGAGGTGAAGTAAGCGCTGCAGAAAGTGGTGATATAGGTGCATTTGGTAGAGATCCTGGAGCAATGCGAGAAGCTCAAGATTTTAGATCTGCAGCCATTGCTGCAGGAGCAGGACAAAGAGTTAATCCAGGTTTTTTTGATAGTAGAAATGTTGTATCCCCTGCTGAGTTAAGAGCTGCAAAAGCATTTGCGCCATCAGCTTTTGCAAAAACAAGAGGCGGTCTTATGAACTTTATCTCAGGTGGTGGACTTTTAGGAAATGTAGTAAGAGGATTGGGACAAAGACTTGGTTTTGGAAAAAGATTTAATCAACCAACCTATGATATGTCTCAATTTAATCAATTAGGTTTGATGGGTCAAGTGCCAGAGGATT
>CAACVD010001367.1_pt1 | contig 11725 bp, 12 predicted proteins | sample 2381771 | NCBI WGS metagenome assembly CAACVD01 (sample SAMEA5211965, study PRJEB30684) | marine metagenome | biome: Marine; feature: Epipelagic; material: Water | collected 2015-10-15 | depth 15 m | reverse complement strand
CTTTTATTTGTTTGCCTCCCTCTTGAGCTTTTACCCCTACAATTGCAGGAGCTTCCAGTTTTTTTGTTTTTGCACGAGACGAATCTACAAAACTTTTATACTCTTTGTTTTCGGATAATTGTACTTGATTTTTTTCTCCATATTTTATGTCATAAACATTAAATATATTTGGAGTTACTACTTTGTCTCCTGCTACATTTCCATCAACTCTAAGCACAAGATCTTTTTCACTCTCGTGACCTCTCATAACTATATCTGTCGGACTTGCTTTCATTTCTATTAAAACAAGATCCTCATCTTTTTTATCACGTCTTCCGCCCGCACTTAAATATCTAAAACTTAATGCTTCTTTTGGACTTAAAGAAAAACTAAATGCCTCTCTTGATAACGGTGTTTCTTGACCCATCATATCTATAATTAAATCTTTATAAACTTCGTTGCCTTCTTCATCTTCTTGTAATCTTTTTATATTAGGAAACTCTCCTTCCGTTAACATTCTTATTGCGTCATCCTTTTCCATCAATCTGTAAGCTTTAAATTCATTGCCTAAGGTTTCTCTAGCAGCATTTGCTAAAGCATCTTTATAATCTTCCATATATTCTTTATGTTGATCTAACATAGTATTTTCTAATATTACCGGAATACCCGCGTCTCCTAAATCATTAAGACCTCCCGTATAATTGTCTTCTAATTGTCTCATTCTGGATAATTGATCACTATCTAAAACTCCCTCAAAAATACTGTCGTCATATAATTTATCAATAGCTTTTTCTCCTTTCTCTTGGCCAACAGATCTTCCAACTAAATCTTTTAAATTTTCTGGTGAGTCTTTACTGTAAGTTATTATCGGAATATTTATTTTTTCAGATTGATCAGGGAACGATTCTTTTGTCTCTACATCTATTTCTGGTTGAACCGGTGGTTCTGGTTTTTGTTGTGGCTCTGAAGGAAATGTTTCAGTTGTTATTGGTTTAATAGGTGTTGAAGTTATTGGTGGTTTAGTAACTTGTTTTATTTCTTCTTGTACCTTTTCTATATCTTCAGCTTTAGGGCCTAAAGTAATTCCTTCTCCTGTTAAACCAGGTGCTGATTTAGATATTAAATCTTCAGGTCTTTTAGGCATTGGTTTTGTTACCAAATCAAAACTCTGTTGTTCCTCGGGTTCTTTTTTATCTTCAATCTTTTTGTTTATTAAATCTTCTTTAATCTGTGTGCCGATAGCCTGCGATGGCATTAATAATGCACGCAACATTCTCAACTCTGGTTCCTCAAAATCTTTTACATCTATGTTTGCATCTTTTAATGATTTTTGAGCTTTATATCCTACAGCTCCACCAACACTAATAGTGCCTAGTGCTTGTAATAATGCTTGTAAACCTAAAACAGGAGCGGGCATTTTATATCCTTGTTATTAATTCAAAAATAATCCAAGCCATGCCTGCTAATAATCCCCCTGCGCAAGCAATTAATATTCTCTCTATTCTTAAAATAGATAATTCTATTTTGTGTATTCTGTCATGAGTTTGTTTTTGCATTATTCTGCATAGTTTTTCGTGAGATTCTATTTTTTCTAAAGCTGTTTTACTCATTATACAGTGCCCCTTTTAGCTAAAGCTGCACCTATAGTATCTTGAGGAAATAATGATTCATAATTTTGTCTAGCTTGTATACCTTCGAGACCACTTGATTGTGCAGGTGTAGGAATATTTGGTGGTAAAGCAGCTGTTTGTATAACCTCTTCTTGTGGTGTTTCTTCTTGAATAGGAGATCCTTGTTCAACAGCTTGTGTTATTTTTTGTGAATCTACTATATCAATCATAGTAGGAGTATATTGATCGTCTTCAAAGAATTTTTCATCAAAAATATAATAACCAAATAATCTTGAAATAGTTTGTTTTGCAAGTTTAGAATCTTTTTTTACATTTTTTAATTTTAAAAGATCTTCCAATCTTTTTGGATCTGTAATTATTTCTGCTAATTGCTTATCAACATCTGATCTAACAATTTTTTTTAAAGCAGTAAATGTTCTACCAGCCACTGTAAATTGACCTAATCTTGCTCTAATAATATCGTTAAGAGCGGTTTCTGCTCTACCAATTGTTTTTTGTGATGATTTTCTAGTTGTTATTTCTAAGGCATCTCGCATCATTCCTAAATCTTTTACGAATTGAGGATTGTCTGCAAATGTTCTATCTAATATTTGTTTATTGTTTTTTAAATAATTTGCAAAATTATCAAAACTAAAATTACCTCTGTTATCTGTAACTTTAAATAACAGATCATCTTTTGCAACTGTTTGAAATGCATTGTATAAATCTTTATCTTGTCTTATGATAGTCATTACTTTATTCAAAGTAGTTGGTGATTTATTGTTATATAAAAATTGAAATATTTTATCAGGGTCCATAGCTTCTATCTTACCCTCAGTAGACTTCCCAAGTTGTTTCATTATTTTATCTCTTTTCAAAGTAGCTGCCTCAACATTTTTTGCTAAAGCTCCGATGGTCTCTAATTTTTTAGCTCCGGCCTTACCACCAAAAAATTTCTCTAAAGCATAAGAGTAATCATTTAAAAATCTTTGATGTGCTACTAAATTTAATTTACCTGTATTGTTAGGGTCTACAGCTTGTTTATATGCTCCTAAAATTTGCTCTTTGTAGTCTGTAATTAGGGACGGTCTTTTTTTTAATATTGCATAGATATCATCTATTCTTGTCATTTGACCAGCGCCTTTTTTAAAAGTTTGCTTGAATAAATCTTCATTAGCAATTACAGGTCTACCATTTTTTGTAGCAATGATGTTAGCTATTGTGCCTCTATATAAATCTTTATTTTTTTTATAAGCTTTGTCTAGTTTTAAAAACTCTCTGTACCAGACATCATCAGTTCCCAGATCTTCAGCAAATTGATTTTTAATTGATCCTATTAATTTAGAAATAGAGCCCTCTACGGGAGAACCTTCAACTGGAATAATACCTTTTTGAATTTCCCTATCGAATCTTCTTAAATCACTTAATGTATTTTTAAGTGTATTTATATTTACTTTTGTACCTTTTGGTGTTTTAAAAAAGCTCGCAATATTCGGGTATCTTTTAAATAAAGTTTCTTTTTGTCTTTTATTTAAATCTTTGACTGCAGCTTTAATTATATCTGTATTTATTTTACGTCCTTTACCAGTTTCAAATAATGCAGTATATTTTTGTGTGTAGGTATCTTCAAAATCATCGTATAACTCATCAATTACATTTCTAATTTTTACCCCCGCTTCTTTAGTACCGCCATCGGGTAATTTTATAATAGCATTTGTTAAATCTCCTTCAGCATCTTGTAAGGCTTTTGTTAAAGCTTTTTGTTTTGGATCTAACCTTTTAACAATTGTTTGTTGAATTTGTTCACCTAATTCATCTGACAAAATATTATTTTTTCCTGATAGACTTTGAAAGTTATATGGACTTGATATAAGATTCATATAGACATCTAAAGCTTCGGCTTGTTCTTTATTAAATGTATCAAACATACCTTTAACACCGTATTTAGGATTTGATTCATAAGCATTTTGTAAGGCTAATAATTCTGGATCATTACCTGCTTGTCCTAATGTAAATTTTAATTTTTTCTTTTCACCTAATTGAACTAGTCTATCATTGATATCCATAACTAATTTATTAGCTTGCTCTGCATCTTTAATTCTACCACCAAATTCAGATGCATTTATTTTACCAAATCTTCTTAAATCCTTAACCATTCTATAAAGTTTAGGAATTGTAAAACCTGCTTGTGTAAGAACACCATTTAAAACAGCTAAATCTTTACCTTCGTTTTTAAGATAATCAGTAAATCCTTCTTCTGTTTTATTAATTCCATAAAGTTCATTACCTAAAGCTAATCTTGCAGTTTCTAAAATTGCCGAAGTTCCAGCCGATGTCAGTACAGCACCAGTAGGACCTGTTACTCCAGCAGCAAAAGTTGTTGCAATAACTTCTGGTATTATAAACGCACCAAAACTTCCAAATTTTGCTAAATCACCTTCGTCTAAACCATAAGCGTTTACTAATTCATAACCACCTGTTTGTGGATTTAAAAATTCTAATTCCTCAGTCTCAGTTCCATATCTTATTGGTATGTCTTGATTAAAATAATTACTTAATACAGTTTTTGCTGCTAACGCTTTGTCTTCTTCATCTCTTGCCAAGGATTGAGCAAATCCAACTTCAGCTAAATTTACATCTGTGTTAGGGTTGATACCTCTTATTTGTGCGATCTCTTCAACTGTATATTCAGTATCAGGTATATTTAACATAACTATGTTAAAATCTTCTTTGACTGCTTCTTGCAAATCTTCTTCTTTTGGTGCAAAAACATTAACAAAATCTTTAAATCTAACTTTACCTTTAGTCTGTAATTCTTCGTAAGCTTTATTAATTAAATCAGTTTCATTAGAATCAACATCACCTATCTCTGTTCTATAGGTAGATATATTAGCGTACTTACCTTGTGGATTAAAAGCTTTATAAAAAGCATAATAATCAATATCTGCTTTACTAGACAATTTTTGATAAATTGCTTCTGTAAGCATTTCATCTGTAATTGGTTTACCTAATTCTTTTTCTCTTTCTGCAAGTGCTTCACCATACATTGCTTTGTATTCTTCAACATTTTTTGCATTTAATACACCCATCTGTTCTCCTATAAAGGTAATTTACTCGGATCGAGTTCATCTTCTTTTATTTCGTAACCACCAAAATACTTAAAATTATCCAATAAGTCTCTATACTTGTTAGGGATATCTTCTTCTAAAATATCGTAAGCGTTTTTATATTGATCTAAAGCATTTCTTGTAATATCTGCCCCGGTTCTTTTTAAACCAGCTAAGAAACTTATTTTGTTAGAACTTTGTCCAATTGATTCTAATGCTAATTCGATATCAGGAACACTAAATCGTCCTCCAGGTTCTCTAGCTTTCGCAATTAAGTAAGATAAATTTATTACAGAAGTTTTTAAACCTTGTGAATCTGCAGCTTTTAAAAATCTTGTTACCCTTTCATTTACTGTTTTTCTACCTGCTAAAATAGCATCTATCTCTCGTCTAGTCGCATTGATGTCATTGTTAAAAACTTGCATGTCATATTTTTTTTGTCTATTGATAAATTGATCTACAAAACCTGTTGTCCCTGTTATTATACTTGTAAGATCTGCAGCCTTACCAGTGAATGCACCTTTAGCGATATCATTTTCAATCATACGAATAGTTTTAGCTGCTTGATTAGCTGCCACCATACCTGCATCAGCATCATTTTTTTGTTTTTTCATTCTATCGATGTCTCTTATTTTCATCATCATCTCAATATTTCCCTCGATAGGTTTGTATGATTCAGGGTCAGCCAACACATCACCCTTTCTGTAATATCCTGCGCTTGTCGCAAATTCTCCATTTTCTTGTATCTTATAAGCTCTTACTAAAGATCCTTCATCACCCACTGGTGCGTATCTTAATTTTTCTTGATCTTTATCTGTATACTTTGTGGTAAGAACATCATTTGGATTTACAAATGTAGTCACACCTTCTTGTAAATCGAATACTTTCATTGGTTTGACTTGCGCTTCTTTGCTTGGCACAGGCACAAACCTAGGTGTGCTATCAGCATTTACCGTATTTTGAATATCAAACTCTGTTTTAAACACCACATTATTAGTAGCTGTATCTAAAACTTGTTTTGTTTTAGATATTTTACTTTCTTTTTTTCTATCTGCCCTTTCTTGTGCAGCATCGTCTATTTGTTTTATGTTCATTGCGATCTGCGGAATTGGTTCAATCCCTTTACCAAAAGCTCTCGCTAATGATCCTAATTGGCTTTCACCTGGCATTGTTCTTGCTTGTAATAATGCTGAAGTTATTGGAGTTAATAATAAATTTCTTCTTTCAGTTTGAGAAAAACCACCAACTTTAAATTTTTTTACTTGTAATTCTTTTTTACTCTTTGATAGATAAGCGTTTCTAAACAAAGGTCTCATTAATACCTTGTTCATTTTAAGTCCCCTGTATTCCTGAGAAAGCTTGGAAAGCACCGAGACCTGCACCGACAGATTGTGCAAGTGGGTTAGACTGTGGTGCTGTAGCCATTTCTATTTGTGATTGAGTTTTTGGTCCTGCTGCATAAGTTTGTGATAAAAAACCAACTCTTTGGAAAGGTTCATAAGCTTGCTGTAATTGTGTTCTACGTTGTGCATCCAAAGTTGCTTGAGCTAGTTGTCTTTGTACACCACCAGCTTGTAACAATTGATTAATATCTCTTTGCGCCATTTGTTGTTGACCAGTTCCGATACTTGCTAACTGTTGGCCTGCTGATAGTTGTGCTCTTTGTTGGTTTTGGGCTGCACCTAATGCAGTTTGAAATCCTGTAGCTTGTGCTCTTCCGATTTCTCCTAATGTTCTTGCCTGAAGTTCAGCTTGTTGAACCCCTTCTCTACCTCCACCAAAAGCACCTCTATTTACAGCTTGGGCGGCTAACTGGTTTTGTGCCATCTGACCTCTTCTTGCTATTTCATCAGTGACGTATGATTGATAAGGATTAAAAAATTGTTGAACGTTTGGTCCCGCAGCGCCTTGCAAAATTTGCCCAATGCCCGCAGTTACTGTTGGTGCACCAACACCGGTTTGTCCAGCTCTTGTTAAACCTTGTTGCTCTAACGCTGAAAGTTGTGCTACCTGCTCAGCAGGAATAGTAATAGGATTTTGTGCGACTTGTCTCGCTAAATCCATTAACTCAATTTTTCTTTCTTCTATACCAGGGGCTTCTCTAACTACCTGCGTTGACGTTGCAGGTGTAGAGGGTGCCGATGATCTTCCTCCGCCAAAAAAACTCATTTATCTAACCATTTCTCTAATTGTACATGTTTCTTTTTCCATCCCCATTGTTTGGAAACTTTTTCCCAACCGGGTCTGGCCCAAATACAAAGTCTTTTACATTTATTTAACTTTGCAAATTCTGTAATTGCAGCAACAAATTGATTCTCCCACAATTCTCTTCTCTTACCTGTACATATCACAATTTCTAATTGTTGATAGTTTGGTAATTCTTGTATTCTTGTAATTCCAATACCGAAAACTTTGTTTTCTTCCATTTCATCAGATCCAAAAAATATCCAACATTGCATCATATCTTTTTTCAACATATCAAAAATATCTTTAGGGTCAGCATATTTACCAGAATAATCTAAAGCTTGTTTGACCATAAATTCTGCTAAAGGCCAAAAACGCTCTACATCATTTGGCTCAACAGGAATTACACTTACAAGTGGTTTAATTTTTTTTCGTGTCGATGCCATTGGACTCCTTTAATAAATCAAAAACTCTTTTATATCTTTTTTGTTGTTCGTAAAAAAACGCTGCACCCTTTTCCCTCATATCTTTCATACTGTTTGGATTACCTCCATTTATAATACCTGCACCTAATACACCATCAGCTCTTGTAACAAACTCTCCGTCTGCTAATTGAGCTAACATCGTATCTTCATCTTTGTCTCCTACGCCCGCCCCATCTTCAACGTAGCCGGAAGCTCTTTTGTAATTATTAGAATCGTTTTCATCGTGGGTCATCTTTGAAGGAAGATAGTTAATGCCCCCTTCGTTAAATTTTTTTATTTCTGCCAGTCCACCAGTCTTCGCTTTGAATGTAGTTCTTTCTACAGCATAAGGACCTAATTGTGCGTCACCTCTATTTTTAGGATCTGCTTCAGGTATGTATATTTTTTCATAAACCTTTTCTTGGCCAGTAGCGGGATCTATATATTTAAAGTCTGGTCTATTTGCAGCTAAATCTGCATATCCCAGATTGTAAGTAGGTGTAAAGATATCTATATCTTTTGGTTTAAATGCTCCTGATAAATAACTTAATGCCCCAATCCCTACTCCTGCTGCCATAGGATCTATTTCTCTTTCACCCGTTATCACTCCATCGACAACTCTTTTTCGTGTAATTAAATTTTTGAGTCTTTCTAAAGAACCACCTTGAGTTGGAGCTTTATAATTTGGATTAGGAACTAAGTTATTAAATTTATCAACACCTAAATTTCTTGGGTTTGGTGTTCCAGAAATACTTGATCCAACAAAAGGTAACCCTTGGACCGCTTGTGTAAAAGGTGTGAAGCTTGATTGTGCCGCTGAAAAACCTGGTATTCCTAAAGCAGATCCGCCACCTAAAACGCCTTTTCCTCCATAATACCCGGCAACCGCCCCAGTTGCACCACCTAGTATTCGTCCTAGCCCTGATGCTCCTGAATCTTTTGCTTGCCTATAACCTTTATATCCACCAAATGCTGCCATTGCGTAAGGTAAAAACTGTAGCATATGTTAAATTCTCCTTTTAAGATCTTAAGTATTAAATAATACCATTTTACTTAGCTGATATCAACTCATCATAAAACCTGCCATGGTACTGATGCTCACCTACATGCACTATAGAATCGTTTACATAAGCATAGCATTTACCACCTAGATCTCTCCATAACTTACAAAATGCAAAATCTTCGCCATTATAAGTTTTCTCCTTTGGGTCATGCAGTGTATCAAAAAAGTTCCACATATTAGGTTTGTTAACAAACTTACCATTTATAACCGTCTTTTGAATTATCTCTTTATCTGGATATTTTTCTATCATTTTATCTATTACACCTCTCTTAATAAGCATACACCCGGTCGGTGAATCTGTTACTTCCATGACACCTTTATGTAACTTTATGTCGTTTGGATCAGGCACTTTCATAGGATATGTGTGTAATGATTTTCTAATATCATCTGGTGTTTTAATTTTACCCTGTTGCATTTTTTCAAAAGCTTTATCCCACATCAAAGTTTTTAGTGGATATGGTACAGAAATAATATCTTTGTCCGCTTTCAGCATAGAGAATATTGATTTACCTTGAAAATATATGTCAGAATCAATAAACAATAAATGTGTTGCTTTTGAACCTAAAAAACCAGCAACAGATAAATTCCTACCTTGTGTTACTAATGAAGATTTTATTAGATGAAAAGATACTTTAAGTTTTTTTTGAAAACATTCTTGTTGGAATTCTATCAAAGCTTGAGTGTAGTGTATTGAAACTTCACTATGAACAGGTGTTGCAACAAATATTTCTATATCTTTAAACTGGTCTTTATCTTCTTTCCATAACGGCTCTATCGCTTTTTCATAATCAGATTGTGTTTCTATACTAACCTCCTGTAATGTTTGGTAGGTATCTTCGTTTACATATTTATTGCTTGACACTTATGGCTCCTTTCAAAAAGTTTTCCCATTCTATAGCTTTTTTATCCCAACTATAAAAATTTTTATAATATTTTTGTTGTTCATCTAAATGATTTTGTATCGTATCTGTATGCAGATACTGTCCTGCTATTTCAATTGCCCCCGCAACACTTGTAGCTAGTAATTCAAAATTTTTAGAATAATTGACATATACAGGCCACTCTGCACAAGTTTCAGGTAGCGCTCCAAAGTTTGTTGTGATTACATGAACACCTGCAGCAAGTGCTTCTAATGCTGAAGCACAAAATGTTTCTTCAAATATTGAAGGGTACACAAATAGATCATAATCTGACATATGTTCTAATATATATTCATTTGGTTTATGACCTATGTAATTTACATTTGGTAATTTTTTTGCTTGGTTTATTAAATCTTCAGTATCTTTGTTTACTTTGTTTGCAAATTCACTGCCGTATACTTCATTCGAACTATATACATCTAAGGTAATATTTGAATTTTTTATGTATTGCATCGCTAACAACAAAACATTCAATCCTCTCCAAGGAGTGCAATGATGTATAATTTTAATAGGATCTCCTTTTTTATATATTTTTCTTTTTGGAAAATGACTTGCTCCATTCTTTATCACAATACATTTATCTTCAGGTATTTGAAAAAAATATCTAAACTTCTCGTAGTTCCAATGTGAGTTAAAAACATACCAATCGTAATCATTATGTTTTGTTTTGTCTCTAAAAAACCATTGAAAATTAGGTTGGTCCCAAGAATTCTTTTGCCAAAGTATATTAATTTTATTTGGATCTAGTGGTACTTTACCAGGTATTGATGTGCATATTTGAAATTTATCTAGTAAGTCTTTAGATACGTATTTTTCAAGCAACTCATGTTGTAACTCTGTTGCTCCTCTAGGTTCCATTAATTTTTGGTTTTGGCACCTATATTTCCAGCCCTTGTAACTTTTATTTCAAGGTCTTGTCTAAAATCATCTTGAGTAGTATCAGTGTTGGGATCAGCAACATCAGCATCAAAATCAGCTTTAGTATCATATACTTTTCCCGTTCGTTTATGTTTGATAATCTCAATTGCTTCCGCAGGTATTTTTGGTAAATCACTCATTGTTTACGTCCTTGTCTATTATATTTTTTATTGTGTTGCAACTTCTTTTTTTTATTAACGCTTTTTGTGTGTTGCCTTATACGTTTTTTTGGTTTTGGTCTTGGGGTGAAAAATTTAAAGGTTCTTTTAGCCATTTTCCTGTGATCGATCTATTAAAGCATAAGAAATAATACCTTGTATTTCATCAGCCGTGCCTGCCGTCATTTTTAATATATCACTAGCTTCCAAAACAAGAGTATGATTAATGATGTCTTTAGTTGTAGCGGCTGCAACTTGTTCGTTAAAAATTCTAAAAGTTGATGTGGCTGATGTATCAGTTATTTGAACACTTAAATTTACAACACCACTCGATCCATTATTAATTTGTATTTGTTTAATCAAAACGGTTGCATCGCTAGGCGCAGTAAAAACACTAATTGTGCCTGTAGAGTTTAAATTGAGTCCTTGATTTTTATATCTAATTGTCATGATAAAAAAAATGTAAATGTGTCTTGTTCATTTTTAAGTTCTTGTTGATACGAAGTGTTTAACTTATCTTGCATCGTTCGTAAAGACTGATTTATTTGTCTTTGGTTTTCTTCAGTGTATTTAGGTGAAGGTTCTGGAATTACTATATCGACTCTAGCCATTATTAATATCCACTATGTAAACCACCTATACCAGATGTTTGTCTTGATTGTGTTGGAGCAGGTGCTGAAGTTGCTTTTGTTGAGGCTGGAATATTACCACCACCTCTTGCAATATCTTGTGCACTTGGTTGCATGTTCATAATTTTTGTTGGAACTGTATTAATTGTGCCTTGAGGATCCTCTCTATTATTACGTGCTATTGCCTTCTGCGTTCTTTTGTTGGATAGATAATCTGATATACCTAACGATCTACCTGTTAATGCTGAAGCAACGGCTAATGGAGCAAACATATTAGAACCCACTCCTAATAAACCTGCAACTCCTCTTGTTATATTTTCATTTAAACCTGCTTTGCTTGCAGCAAGTTCAAGAAGTTTATTTCTAGCTGCAGTAGTGACGGCACTTCTAATATCAATTCCTTTGTTTCCCTCTGGTAATAAAGGTACAATTCCAACAGGTTCAACACTTTGCATATCTTGTTGCACATTATACGGAAAATTATCTGGTTCCATTATCCCCTCATTCCGTCAAGTTGTACGTCAGCTCTAAAAGTTCCAAATCTCCAGTTTTGGTCAGTTGATGTATTTGCAATTTTTAAACTAGCAAATCTAGCTCTTGCTCTGGTGTCAACTTTTTGTGTTGATCCGGTGACCGTGAATGGTCCTAATGGAGACGATACTTCTGTATCGCTTGGAAAGTCTCTTAATAATA
>CAACVD010001366.1_pt1 | contig 11742 bp, 12 predicted proteins | sample 2381771 | NCBI WGS metagenome assembly CAACVD01 (sample SAMEA5211965, study PRJEB30684) | marine metagenome | biome: Marine; feature: Epipelagic; material: Water | collected 2015-10-15 | depth 15 m | reverse complement strand
CGTTGGCAGGCCGGAGTGACGGTAGCACTGCATCCTATTACGAGTTACCTGCTGGGGCGAAAGAGCTACAGGATCTTATTTCGTATAAGAACATGAACGCTCAGATCGGTGAGATTTTCCGTGCGTGTATGCGTTACGGCGAATCATCCCACAGTGATGAGTTACGTGATGCTAGGAAGATCAAGTTTTACATTGACGCTGAGATCAAGCGGTTGGGGGGTTGATATGGATAAGGGTGCAGATCTAAAGGTGTTTTACGTAACGATTGAAGAGACCATCTCAGTGCAGGTGGCAGTGGAAGCGAAGAACGAAGAGGAAGCACGATACCAAGCCGTAGATGACTGCGGCACGATAGTTCGTATACCCATAACCACAGGTAAAGCTGTTATAGCTATATCTGAAAGGGAGCGGGTGTAGTGCAACTAATAACTCTAGACTTTGAGACTTATTACGATAAGGACTTCTCACTGTCTAAATTAACCACAGAAGAATACATCCGCGATCCTCGCTTTGAGGTCGTGGGTGTAGGAGTGAAGGTGAACAATGGCGCTACAGAGTGGGCGAGTGGGACGCATGAAGAACTTAAAGAGTATCTTCACGAATTTGACTGGGCCAACAGTATGGTACTCGCCCATAACACTATGTTCGATGGCGCTATATTGTCTTGGCTCTTTGATATTCGTCCTCGCGTTTGGCTTGATACTTTGTGTATTGCCCGTGCTCTGCATGGGGTGGAAGTTAGTGGAAGTCTCAAAGCACTTGCAGAAAGATACAACGTGGGCGTTAAAGGCACCGAGATACTGAACGGACTAGGTAAACGTCGAGAAGAGTTTACTGAGGATGAGTTAGATCGTTACGGCGACTACTGCATCAACGACGTAGAGTTGACCTACAGGCTGTTCAGTAACTTTATGTGGGAGGGGTTTCCAAAGAAAGAGTTGCGGGTTATCGACTGCACACTGCGTATGTTCATACATCCGCTGTTAGAACTAGATTTGAATTTACTGGAAGAGCACTTAGACCAGATCAAAGAACGCAAGCATAAGCTGTTATGTGATGCGGGGGTAGAGAAGGAAGATCTGATGAGCAACAACAAGTTCGCAGATTTGTTACGCTCGAAGGGTGTAACACCTCCCACCAAAATAAGTGCAGCCACAGGCAAAGAAACCTACGCATTCGCTAAAACCGATGAAGGATTCAAGAGCCTTATAGAACATTGGGACGCAGACGTACAGACACTGGCCGCTGCTAGGTTGGGCAACAAAAGCACGTTAGAAGAAACTCGCACGCAGCGATTCATTGACATATCTAGTCGCGGGACTCTGCCGGTTCCTGTGCGGTACTACGCTGCACATACGGGTCGCTGGGGTGGTTCCGATAAGATCAACCTACAGAACCTACCGAGTCGTGGGCCAAACGGTAAGATGTTAAAGAGAAGCATCATCGCGCCTGAAGGATACATCCTCATAGACTGCGACTCATCGCAGATCGAAGCACGGATACTGGCATGGTTCGCAGGGCAGAATGATTTGACTGATGCGTTCCGCAAAAAAGAAGATGTGTACGTCAAGATGGCCTCGCGTATCTATGAGATACCCGAAGATCAAGTGACAAAAGATCAGCGGTTTGTTGGTAAGACTACGATTCTCGGTGCTGGGTACGGCATGGGCGCAACCAAATTTCAGGCACAGTTGAAATCGTTTGGAACTGAAATAGATTTGGATGAAGCAAGACGCATCATTAACATATATCGCCAAACAAACTGGAAGATCGGTCATGTGTGGCGGGAAGCACAGAACATGGTCGTTCGCATGGCACAGGGTGACTCCTACCAGTTTGGCAGGAAAGGTGTGATAGAAGTTATAGGAAACCGGGAAGCCATCTGTCTACCGTCTAAGCTCCTAATGCGTTATGAGGATCTTGCAGGGGAACAGAACGCAGAGGGCATTGAGTATACGTACAAAGTACGCAAAGGTCGGAAGCGAATCTACGGTGGGAAAGTCATAGAAAATGTTTGCCAAGCCCTAGCACGTTGTGTGATAAGCGATCAGATGCTATTGATAAACAAGAGATATAGAGCAGTGTTGACAGTGCATGACTCGGTTATCGCGTGTGTACCTGAACCTGAAGCGGAAGAGGCGCAACAGTATGTTGAACGGTGCATGAGGTACGTACCGTCATGGGCCAAAGGACTGCCGCTAGAATGTGAGAGTGGTATGGCATACGCATACGGGGACTGTGAGTGAACGCAGCGCCGTGGTCATTCAGTAGGATAAAGGCATTTCAGCAATGCCCTAAGCAGTTCTATCACGAGAAAGTAACCAAGCAATATCCGTTCAAACAGACTGCGGCGACGATCTACGGCAATCAGTTTCACAGAGCTGCTGAAAAATACATACGTGACGGTGAAGAGTTAGACCCTCGCTTTGAATATGCACGAGGTGCTCTTGATGCGTTAAACGCTAAAGAGGGTGAGAAGTTATGTGAGATCCGCATGGGGCTAACAAAAGATCTAGAACCCTGTAGGTTCGGTGCGAATGACGTGTGGTTTCGTGGTATCGCAGACTTATTGATATTAAATCGTGATAAAAAGTTAGCATGGGTTGTTGACTATAAGACTGGTAAGAATGCAAAATACGCAGACAAAGGGCAGTTAGAGCTTATGGCTTTGGCTACTTTTAAGCACTACCCCGAAGTGGAGACCATTCGGGCTGGACTGCTGTTTGTGGTGAGCAATGATCTGATAAAGGATCGTTACACCACGGAAGAAGAGGAGAAGTTGTGGACTAAATGGTTCGGTGAGTACAGCCATATGGAAACAGCTTTTGAGAACGATACGTGGAACCCCAACCCCAGCGGACTATGTAAAGCATGGTGCCCAGTGTTGGAATGTCCACACAACGGAAAAAACTGATGCCGTATAAAAACCCAAAAGATCGTAAGAAACAAAAGAACCCGCCTGTCGGCAGCAAGGCGCATGAAGCACGGATGGAGAGACAGCGTGCGCGACGTGCTATGGACAAGGCTGGACGCGATGCCAACAAGAATGGCAAAGCTGACAAACGTGAAGGCAAAGATGTCAGTCACAATAAGATGTTAAGTCGTGGAGGCAGCAACAAGGATGGTGTTCGTGTGGAGAGCAAGAGCGCCAACCGTAGTCGGAATGGAGAAAAGCCTTTGAGAAAAGCTACCGCTAGACCTCGACGCAGGCAGTGAGCGAAGAGATCAAAGGTGTTTTGGCTGGAGTTGGTATTGCTGCTGGCATATACCTTACAGCGTACATTTTATATTTAGTTTCTAAGTGAGGGGCATAGGGGTCGGGTGAGTGGTGGCGTCCGACTTTTCCTCGTAGATGTAGTTTGGTTCTTGTCTGAAAAATGACATTGCTATTCTCTACGTTAAAGAAAGGGTGAGATGAAGTGCGTTCCCTCACACATCGTTTGAACGGAGCGATGGAAATGAAGCGCCAATCTCACCAACCACCACAACCAGTTTCGGGGTATGACCCTTTAGTAATAGGGGGTCTCAACCGGATGCTCGGAACAGGCTAACCCTGTTGCCCTGCCCCATTTTTTAACCGCGTGTAGTGGATAACCACTTCGCGCTTTTTTGCATGAAGGGGCAAAACATGGGTAACAGATTTACAGTAGCAGATTTCCAAGCCGAAATAGCGTACACAATGCAGAAGCCTTTTCTGCGGATCAAAGGTGTGACGCTTCCTACTAAGCCACTCTTAAAAAGAATGATAAACGATGCAGCACCCGCTGCGGCTAGTCAGTTATTGAACAGCGTTGTTTATGAAGTATCGGAAGACGTGGTTCTAGACATGACAACCAAAATCAAAAAAAGCACGCGCAGACAGATGGTCACTAATTTTTGGAAAGCAAGAATCCCACACGAGGAGATGTTTATAGCATGGGAATTGCCTAAACCTGTCGATATGGAGGATGGAGGTCAGCAAGTGTTTGAAGGCTGGCTGATAACCAAAGTGCAAAGAGAGCAAGCCCTCACTATACGTGTCGATGGCCCAGTAGAAACACCAGAGACGTTTTACCGTTATCAGTACTATGTCGGTGAAGCAGGTGCAGATGAGAAGAGGTTAAATATCACCCACCTTCCCACGTCTATTGTTAATGCAGGTTACTCCGATGACGTACAAGAGGAACCGTGGGCGGGTTACGAAACTGAATATGGCACCGGCATTAAAGATGAAGCAGGGCTAACACTCTTTGAGGTATTGAAATGCCTTATTGCTATACCTAAGTGGGGTGTTATTGATCCTATAACGGGTGAGACCCAAATAGATTATAACGAATGGGCACAGGAAATAAATTCTGATGAAAAACGTATGGTCAATCAACTCTCTGTCATGCCAACCACGTTTCCAGAAGGCGACTTCGACCCTCATCTTGGCGCTATGAGGTTCGCGCAGGCTGCTATTGAAGAAGAAGATCCCTATGCGATGATTATGGTTCAGTCTTTTCCGAAACTCTTGGGGTTTATAGCCGCACAGAATTTTAGCTGGGTGTTTACAGAACCTGTGCCTCGCGGCAAGCACACAAAGAACATTAGTAGTCGGATGCAACCTCGCAACCGCCATTACAAACTTGAAATCAAGCTGCCCAAAGAGAAACAAGTTATAGAGGGTAAGCAGACTAAGCGCACCCGCGAGTTTGGTAACGCACTGCATGAGGTGAAAGGCCACGAGAGAGTATACAAAAATGGGCGAGTGGTATGGATTGACGCGCACCGACGCGGCGATGCGAAGTATGGCATCGTCACCAAAGACTACGTGTTAACGAAAGATAAGAAGGGTGATAAATGAAAGTCATAGACAACAAGGCGCTTCTACTGCGGCTACGTGATCCAGCAAAAGTCACCGATGTCATACCAAAGAGTAAGGAGTTATCAGGTAACCGTGTGGTGGTTAACTGGGGTGTGGACGAGGCCCACGTACTCAAGAATCTCGACATTCATGCCCCATCACCCATCGAAGGCAAGTATAAATGGACGGGCAAACACCAACCGTTCAAACACCAAAAAACCACGGCGGGGTTCCTAACACTCAACAAACGTGCGTTCTGCTTCAATGAACAGGGTACAGGCAAAACCGCCAGTGCTATTTGGGCAGCAGACTTTTTGATGAACCAAGGACGCATCAACCGCGCTCTCGTGGTCTGTCCTTTGTCGATTATGGATTCCGCATGGCGAGAAGATCTGTTTACTTTTGCCATGCACCGCAAGGTGGATGTGGCTTACGGTACAGCAAAGAAGAGAGCGCAGATAATAGAGAGCGATGCAGAGTTTGTCATAATAAATTATGACGGTGTGGCAATCGCATCTGAAGCTATCGCCAACGGTGGGTTTGATCTAGTCATCGTGGACGAAGCAACTCACTATAAAAATGCACAGACTGACCGCTGGAAAACACTTAACAGTCTGCTCGGCCCTGACAAGTGGCTATGGATGATGACTGGCACCCCCGCTGCACAGAGTCCACTGGACGCATACGGTCTGGCTAAACTTGTTAACCCGAAAGCGGTGCCACGCTTCTTTGGTTCTTTCCGTGACCAGACCATGATTAAGGTCACAAACTTCAAATGGGTGCCTAAGCCCAACGCTACAGAGACAGTCTTCAACGCATTGCAGCCAGCAATACGGTTTACCAAGGAAGAGTGTCTTGATCTACCTGACATCATATACACAACTCGTGACGTACCGCTCACTCGTCAGCAGGATAAATACTACAAAGAACTAAAAAATCGTATGGTCATGGAAGCTGCAGAGGAAACCGTCACAGCAGCTACAGCGGCGGTCAACATGAATAAGCTGTTACAGATAAGTTCTGGTGCGGTGTATACCGACGATAACGAGGTGGTGGAGTTTGACATCAAGCACAGATACAAGGTTCTGCGCGAGGTGATTGACGAATCCAGTAAAAAAGTTCTGATATTTGTGCCGTTTAAGCACACGATCACACTGCTTGCCGAGAAGCTACGTAAAGACAAGATACCTACCGAGATTATCAGCGGGGCAGTCAAGGCTAGTGATCGCACCCGCATCTTCAAAGAGTTCCAAGAAACAGATACCCCACGAGTGCTGGTCATTCAACCGCAAGCGGCAGCGCACGGCGTTACGTTAACCGCTGCGAACACAATCGTGTGGTGGGGGCCAACTAGTTCGGTGGAGACTTACGCACAAGCGAACGCTCGTATTCACAGAGCAGGACAGGATCACAAATGTACGATTGTACAGTTACGAGGATCGCACATAGAAAAGCGCGTATACGCACTTCTAGATAACAAAATAGACACACATACAAAAATTATTGATCTTTACAAGGAAATACTTGAATAACGCATAGTTCACCACTATATTGTCTTTCTCGGCAATGGAAGGACGAAAACATGGCTGATGCGAAGAGTGTGGGTGGCATACCCTTACCGAAATTGACCAGAGCTTATCTGAAAATTAAAGAGGAAAGGGATCGAATATCCGCTGAATACAGGGAAGCTGACGAAAAACTTGTCAGCAAGCAAAATAAAATCAAGAGCGCGTTACTTGGGTATCTGAAAGAGAACGACATCAAGAGTGTCAAGACGGATGCTGGTACGTTTTATCGTACGGTTAAGCAGAAGTATTGGACTAGCGATTGGGAACACATGCACGAGTTTATTCTTGAGCATGGTGTACCTGAGTTCTTGGATAAGCGCCTAAATCAGAAGAACGTACGGGAGTTCCTTGAGGAAAACCCAGATCTTCTGCCAAAGGGCTTGAACGTCGATTCCGAGTATGCGTTAACCATAAGGAAAGCATGATGGAGCAATTAGTTCCGATTGAAGATGTTGCGAAGCATTTTGGTGTGTCATTATCCACGACCCGTAAATGGGTGCGGGATGGGGTCATACCAGAGAACACATACATCAAAATAGGGCACACCCAAAGGTTCGCGTTGGCGAGTATCGCAGAAGCTCTGTTGAAAGGCAGTGCAGATGAGGAAGCACCGGCGGAAGAAGGGTTTAACCCGACTGATTTTGACCCTGACGAAGATGTGTAATGCGTCGAGTCAGTTTACTGGGTAACAAGTTTACTGGGTTAGATCACCAACCGGACAGCAGGTCAATAGACGTAATCATCGTGAATGCAGCAGGGGTATCCCGCGCATACTACAAAGATGCTTTCGATCCAAACGCCAAACGCTTTCCGACTTGTTGGTCTAGCGATACTCAGAGACCCGCACCCGAAGTGCCAGATGGACAGAAACAGAGCGCACGTTGTATGGACTGTGCTAACAACATAAGGGGATCTGGCGACGGACAGGGTAGGGCTTGCAGATTTAGTCAACGTCTAGCAATCGTTGAAGAGCGTGCGTTAGATACGGTGTACCAACTGCAAGTACCTGCCACGTCGATATTTGGTAAGGCCGTAGGTAGAAGCTCCATGCCTCTACAAGCGTACGCCAAATTTTTATCTGGGCATGGAACGCCCAGTGCAGCGGTGGTGACGAGAATAAGTTTTGATGCGGCTAGTGCTGTGCCAAAGCTGTTCTTTTACCCACAACGACCATTAGAAGAACAGGAACTGATTTTAGTTAGAGAGATAGTGGATGCAGATGACACGTTAGCGGCAATCGCTTTCGACATCGCACCACACAACCGTGAAGGTTCGCCCTTCACTGCGACTGAAGGGTTCACGATAGCCAACTAGGAGACCAATATGGCTGACGATTACAAGTACTACACGATAGAGAACGTCGAGGCTCTATACCCAAAACTCGATACCACATACAAGTTCGATCAAATGGCTAATAACGGCAAAGGTGCTTCTGTAAAGTGCGATGCTTTGGATGACAATGCTGCATACGAAATGTCCTTTGTCATGGATGCAACGAAAGCTAAGGCGCTACATAAGGCGATGGCTGTCGCTTACAAAGCTGAGAAAAAAGATGGTTGGCCTGATAAGTTTCCTAACCCGCTGAAAAAGCAGGAAGATGGTCGCTGGGTAGGTAAGGCCAGATTGAAAGGCGCATACGGCAGCGACAAGACAACGCCTCCACTGCAAGTCGATGCTCAAAACAATAAGCTACCGTCAGACTTCCAACTGACCACAGGCAGCATTGTAAACGTGGCATTTACGTTTGTGCCATACGCTATCAACGGTTATGGCGTTAGTTTGAGGATTAACGGCGTACAAGTCATCGACTACAAGCCTTTAGCGGCACGTTCGCCTTTCGGCGTCGTAAACGGCGGCTTTGTAGCGCAACCTGATAACCCGTTTAGTGATACAACTCGTAGTACGATAGATGCGCCTGAAGATGATAGCGATGACATTTTCGGTGACGAACCAGACACCTCTCAAGTAGAGGAACCAAAAAAGGTCGTGAAGAAATCTGCCCCCGCACCCAAGGAAGATGACGACGATCTGAGTGCCATTGTTGAAGGTTGGGATGACTAACCACTAACAATCACTCCGCTGTGACTAGGGGTTCTCCTTTCCCCGAAAAAGATGCGCCGACATCTCTGTCACAGCGTACTCTCGGCATTGGGTGCAAGCATGGATACGATAGAATTTTTACACTGGGTGCTACCCCCAGAGGGGACGTATGTCCTCTTTCGGAGCAACTCAACATTAGGCAGACATAGGCAAGTATATTTTCAGTCGCTAAATGAACTAGCAGAGGCGGCTAACTACTATGACTCAGAAGGTTGGGACACCTATTTCGCATTGGGCAACTTTGCGAGAGATACTCGTCGAGCAGAAGACGTTAAACAGCTTAAATCTTTTTTCCTAGATCTGGACTGTGGAGAAGATAAAGCAGCCGAAGGCAAAGGGTTTGCTACACAGGGGGAGGCGCTACGCAGACTGCAAGATTTCTGCACATCTTTGGAGTTACCAAAACCTCTTATAGTTAACTCTGGGCGCGGTGTGCACGTCTACTGGGTTCTATCAGAATCTATACCAGTAGAGCAGTGGAAGCCGGTAGCCGAACAGTTCAAACGCAAGTGTAGAGACTTTGGATTAGAGATAGATCCAGCAGTGCCAGCAGATGCTGCGCGAGTGCTACGGGTAGTGGGCACACACAACCACAAACCTGAAACGCCAGCGCCAGTAGAACTCGTCAATAAAAAACCTGACGCGATTAACTTCGATTTCTTTGCTAGCAAAATAGGTTTGGACACGATACCAGTGCCCCAGAAACGCATAACTGAAGAGGGGCCAGCCAACCTACGCGAAGCGATCATCCAGAACCTCAAGTACAGTTTCAAAGACATTCTCTTAAAATCATCTAGCGACAAAGGGTGTAAGCAACTAGCTCGTATAATCAAAGGTCAAGCAGAGGCAAGTGAGCCGATGTGGAGAGCAGGGTTGTCCATCGCTAAGTTTTGCGAAGACGGTGACAAAGCCGCACAGAAAATATCTGAGAAGCATCCCGAATATACGCCAGAACTAACGCTCGAAAAGTTGGATCTAATTAAAGGCCCGTACCGTTGCACTACATTCGATGAAAACGAAGGGGGTATATGCACTGACTGCCCACACTGGGGCAAGATCAGTTCACCGATTACACTGGGACGTAGGGTATCAGAAGCAGAAATTAACGAAGACGGTACATATGCAAATGACTTTCAGGATCAGCAACTACAAACAGGTCAAGGTACGCTACTTGGAAAGTTGGCATGTCAGGATGTTTCTACACAACACGTTATACCTTTATACCCTCGCCCATACTTTCGCGGTCAGAACGGCGGTGTGTACGTCAGGAACATAACCCCAGACGGAGAGGTCGATGAACACGTCATATATCACCATGACGTATACATAACGCAACGCTTACTGGATGCAGAGGCAGGCGAATCTGTAGTTTGTAGAATACATCTGCCCAAAGACGGTGTGCGAGAGTTCACGATGCCGCTTACGGCGATGACTTCTCGTGAAGAGTTTAGAAAGAACATGGCGATGCAAGGTGTCGCCGTCCCACGAATAGACGACTTGATGCAATATATGATTACTTGGGTAAACGAATTACAAGCTACCGTTACAGCAAATACGGCACATCGACAATTCGGTTGGACTGACGATAGCATGAGCGCCTTCGTTCTAGGCGACAAAGAAATACACGCAGACCGTATTCAACATAACCCTCCCTCTACAGCCACCGCTGCTTACATCTCGTACTTTCAACCAAAAGGCACGCTAGAAGCGTGGAAAGAGATGGCTAATTTCTACAACACGCGGCCTGAGTTGGTAATGCACCAGTATGTCGTGTGTACAGCATTTGGTTCTCCCTTGATGAGTTTTTTGCCTCAGAATGCTTGCGCGTTGCATATACATAACAACTTGAGTGGGTGCGGTAAGTCCGCAGCCGTACGAGTAGCGTCCTCAGTATGGGGAGCTGAAAAGGGTATGATGACACCTGAAGCTGCTACTGATGCGTTCAAATTTAACCGTGCAGAACTGTTACGCAACCTACCGTTCTATATAGATGAATTGAGTAACACAGAAGGAAAGCAGCTAAGTAATTTGGTTTACCAAATATCTGCTGGGGAACAACGTGGTCGCATGTCCAGCGGCTCTAACCAAGAACGCCTCCGTGGTGAGTCATGGCACTTCTTATGTGTTACCACTGGTAACGCAAGTGTTGTTCAACGTATTGCGGCGGATAAGCAAGCGCCGAAAGCAGAGGCACAGAGGATATTAGAGTGGAGAGCGGAGCGTGTATTTAGCGACACTGAGAGCAAAAAAGACACCGATGGTTTTGATATGGCCCTTACGAATAATTACGGACATGCGGGGTTAATCTACATTCAATATGTCATACAGAACTTAGAAGATGTTAAGAAGCTCGTGCTTAGGTTTCAACGCATGGTTGATGAGAAAGCAGGGCTTACAGCAGAAAATCGTTTCTGGTCTGCCGGAGCAGCCACCACTCTAGCTGGCGCGTATATCGCTAACAAACTAGGGCTGGTGAACTACGACATGGGAGAGTTGTTCAAGTGGACGATCAAACTACTCAAGACAAATTTACAATCCATGGAGGATATGGGCACATCAGTGGAGCAGACGTTGAGTGACTATCTAGCTGAAAACTATAACAACATATTGGTTCTCAAAAGCACGGATGATCTACGTAGTACCTCTGGTAACGGACTAGATAACATCGTCATACCTGACGCATTACCACGCGGAAAGCTGATAGCACGTTATGAGACAGATACAAAGAGAGCATACATAGTTCCAAAGTTTTTGAAGTCATGGTGCGCTGCACACCAAATTGATTACAGTGCGTTTGTAGAAGGTATGATGAAAAACATGGGTGGTAAACGTGTGCAGATGCGGCTCGGTAAAGGCACTCATGCAGGATCAATGATGCCCAACACCAGAGTGATAGCTGTTAACTGTAACTTGTTTGGAGATAACGTCGCAGGCGAGGATAATTTATACGACGCCGTGGATTAGATGTCGGATATAACGCTCAAACTGTATGACGTAAATCCTGATGGGGTACGTATCGTTGTGGATTGGGGCGCTATGGTAGTAGGTAGTTCGATATTCATACCGTGCATCAACACAAACAAAGCGTTGCAGCAGGTTAAGCGTATCTGCGTGGAAGAGTTGGGGTGGGAGATTGTTGCAAAAGTAGTGATAGAAAAACCACTTTCTGGTGTTCGCGTATGGAGACTCGTATGATACGATCCGCCCCGATAAGGTCGGTCTCCAAAGGTCTTATCTTCTCTCCTGCCC
>CAACVD010001365.1_pt1 | contig 11742 bp, 18 predicted proteins | sample 2381771 | NCBI WGS metagenome assembly CAACVD01 (sample SAMEA5211965, study PRJEB30684) | marine metagenome | biome: Marine; feature: Epipelagic; material: Water | collected 2015-10-15 | depth 15 m | reverse complement strand
CAAATCCATTCGAGACAATATCGAAACAACTCTCACCGGCCTCACAACCACCGGCACGAATGTTTTCGCATCGAGGGTTTATCCAATACAAAGCGCCAGGATGCCTGGTCTTTGTGTCTACACCTCGAGCGAAACGATTGAGGCTCAAACGATTAAGCCGCCGAGAGGTCTTATTCGCTCGCTCGAGGTGTCAGTTGAGGTTTATGTTGAAAGCGCAACGGCGGATGATATTTTGGACGCGAGCGCGGCGGAAATCGAGGCGGCAATGGCAACCGATCGAACTCGGGGCGGATATTCCAAAGATACTCGCCTTATTTCGTTCGAGGCCGATTTTGCGGGTGAAGGCGAGAAACCTGTTGTTGTGGGTCGATTTATTTTCGAAATCCTGTATTCTACAACGGAAGCCGATGCAGAAACGGTCTATTAAGGAAAGGGCGTAAAAATGGCAAAGAGAATAGAAGTTTATCCACCGAGCGGCGGATCGCCGATCGAGATAAACGCAGAAGATTTAGCCTCTTTTGAGGCTAAAGGATGGAAGGCATCACCCTCATCCAAATCGAAGGCGGTGAAAACCGCAAAACCCAAAACCCTTGAAAGTGAGGATTAAAAAATGGCTACATTTAGCGGTAGTGATGGGGTGATCTTGGTCGGAACTGACCAGGTTGCCGAAGTTCGTTCATATTCCATCGATGAAACAATGGACACCCTAGAAGATACGTCGATGGGTGACACCTCGAGAACATATAAGACATCATTGAAATCTTTCAGTGGTTCGGCAGATGTTTTCTTTGATGACACCGACACAAGCGGCCAGGGCGCGTTGACGGTTGGCACAAGCGCAACTCTGAATATTCAGATGGAAGGCAACACATCCGGCGATCATAAGTTGAGCGGAACGGTTTTGGTCACTGGCCGGACAATCACCGCATCATTTGATGGCTTGGTTGAGGCATCAATCACATTCCAAGGCACCGGAGCGTTGACCGAGTCAACAGTTTCATAAGGGAAAAGAATTATGGCGGCTAATTCAAAATCAAATGGAATGAGCGTGATCGATCGCGCAAAGGCTCATTATCAAAACCAACCCATCAAGGAAATTGTGGTTCCGGAATGGGCGGATGATGATGGGAATCCTTTCGTTTTCTACACTCGACCATTTACATTGCAAGACCAAGGCAAGTTGCAATTCGCGGTGAAAAATCAATCCGAAGCGGATGCACTTGCCGAGGTTCTTGTTCTCAAGGCTCTCGATTCAGAGGGTGAAAAGATTTTCCAAATCAGTGATAAATCATCATTGAGGAATGGCGTTGATGCTCAAGTTCTTGCGCGGATCGCAAATCAAATCATGGGGTCGATGGCCGAGGATTTGGAAAAAAACTAAGAAAGAGCGAGGAACGTCAGTTTTTATTTTTTCTCGCTGAAAAGTTGGGCAAGACGGTTGAACAAATTGAAACCGAAATGTCTGTTGATGAGTTTATTGAATGGTCGGTTTATGTGCAAATTCAATCCGATCGACAAAAACAGGCGATGAAAAAGAATGGCAACTCAAAGGCTCGAAACCCGATTAACCGCTAGAGATGAAACGCAACGCGCGTTTCGAACTCTTAAATCAAATCTAAACACGGTCAACACGGCTTTCGTAAATGTTGCGAAAGTCGCGGGGGCATTGGGCGCAGTTTTTGCCGGTGTGTTCATTCGGGATTTGGTTGAGGTCAACAAACAGTTTCAAAGCCTTCAAGCCTCGCTCGTTACTTTCACCGGATCGGTTGAAAATGCCGACACCGCATTCAAGATTTTGCAAGATTTTGCAAAACAAACACCATTCTCATTGCAAGAGGTTGTCGGCTCTTTCAATATTTTGGTGGCTCAAGGTATTAAACCAACCGAGGCTCAACTCGGATCGTTCGCGGATATTGCGGGCGGCACATCCAAATCAATCATGCAATTCGCCGAGGCGGTGGCGGATGCCTCTGTTGGCGAGTTCGAGCGGCTCAAAGAGTTCGGAATCAAGGCATCGAAAGAGGGCGATAAAATCACCCTCAAAATGGGCGACATCACAAAGGTTGTGGACAATGACTCGGCGGCAATCGTCCAGGCGTTGACAGAGATTTCCGATGTTGCGTTTGCAGGGGGCGCAGCGCGTCAAGCGGCCACCCTCGGCGGTGCAATCACCAATTTGCGAGACAATGTTGACTCGTTCATGTTTGCGATCGGTGAATCCGGATTTGGCGCGGCTTTGGCGAGTTCGATCCGAAAGTTGAGTGATTTCATCGATGGCAATGATGCCCTCGCGGAAATGATTTCGGATAAAATGACAAAAGGTCTTTTGGTCTTTGTTGGCGCTCTTGATTTGGTTTTCTTAAACCTCGAGGAAATCGGAAATATTCTCGACATTGTTTTCGGGGTTTTGGTGATCAAAAAGATTCTCGCGGTCGGGAATCAAATTGTTAAATTCACTCGAGCGATTGTCACCTCTCAAATCGCATTGACTGCGATCAAGATCATCACAAAGAATTGGGTGGTTGCCCTCGGAACATTGGGAGCCGGTCTAGGTGCGGCAACTCTTGCCACCGATGATTTGAAAGACAAGGTTTCCGAGCAACTTGCCGAATTTGTCGAAACCCTCAAAATCACCAACTTGGTTGAGGGTGCGATGAATGCTCTCGGCCTCGAGTTTATCGACGTTGAAAAACAGGTTGAGCAATTCAAAAAAGAATCGGGGAACATGAATGCCGAGGTGGTTCGTAGCGATGCAACCTTGGCCGATCTTATTCCCACCATCGAGGGCGTTTCCGATAAGCTAGACGAAAGCACGATCTCAACATCGGATTTCCAATCCGCTCTTGATTCGATGAAAACTAGGCTTTCACCGGTTTCAGCCGCAATCACCGATTTGAAAGATGAAAAAGCCGCGTTGAATGCGATGGTTGATGCGGGTGTCATTTCGATTGGTGAAATGGATGGCGCGTTGAATGCGTTGGCTCGAGAGGCTCTTGGCCTCGATACAACCACCGATGATTTGGCGACTCGACAGAAAATCGCGAATGATGCTTTTGCCGCCGGTATTATCGAGGGCGATGAATATCAAAAGATTCTCAGCGACATCAAAAGCGAAATGATCGATTACAACGCGGAGAATGAAAAAACATTCGGCGCGGGTGCGATCAAAGGCGTCAAAGATTATTATCAGGCAATTTCCGACAATGCCGCGAATATGCAAGATTTGGTCGGGCAATCGTTTAGCTCACTCGAGGGAACGCTTTCCGATTTCTTTATGACCGGCGAGCTAGATTTCGGCACGTTCACCGATGCCATCAAACGCGGTCTCGCTGATCTTGCGGCAAAGGCGGTGATCACCACCGGTTTGAATTTCCTCGGTGATATATTCCCGAGCCTCAGTTTCGCAGAGGGTGGTTTGGTTCCTGGTTCCGGTGGGCCAAAGGCGGATGATGTTTTGGCTCGGGTTTCCTCGGGCGAATATGTGATCAAAGCCTCGAGCGTTTCAAAGTTCGGATCGGGGTTCTTTGATGCAATCAATGCCGGACAAATGCCAAGCGGCGGCGGAATGTCGATCGATTCCGGATTGATGGATTCATTGATGCCAGGGTTTTTCTTAGGCGGCATAATTAAGGGAATCGGAAACATCATCGGCGGGATTGTTGACACGATTGGCAATGTTGTGAATGGGATCGTTGATGCTATCGGTGATGTGATTGGTGCGGTTTCTGATGCGGTCAAAGGGTTGGTTGAGGGCATCATGGGCGGCGATTTGGCGACGATTGCATTGTTGGCGGGTTCATTCATCTTGCCTGGTGTTGGCCCCGCAATCATGGCGAATATGGGCGCGGGTGCAGGATTTGCGGCCAGTGTCAGCGGCGGCATTTCGAGTTCGTTCGCGGCGGGTATTTTGGGCAGTGGAAGCCTATCAACAATCGCCACATCGGTCGGCATCGAACTTGCCAAAAGCACTTTTGTCGATTCACTCTCGAGCGCGATAAGCGATAAAATTGTCGGTGTCACCGGCGGCATGGGTAGAGACAAAGGCACATTCTCACAAAACCGAGCGGATCGATTCTCAACTCTTTACAATGAAGCCGCGCCATATTTGGCGGGAATGACCGGTGCGAATGTTCATGCCGGTGACAATGTAAGAGTGGGTGAAAGAGGGCCGGAATTGTTTATCCCTCAACGCAACGGCACAGTCGCACCGATCAAGGGCAATGCGTCCGATCTCATTGGCGCGGTGAATGATATGAAAGAGGAAATTATCACCTTGCGGCGGCAACTCAGCCGCGCAATGTCAGCCGGTCAACTCGCGGGGGCGAGAGCGTAATGGTTGCCACTACTCTCGCGGATTTAGTTGCCGACCCATATGCCAAAAAGAAATATCTGGTTATTCTCAAGCCATATGATGTGAGCGGTGCGAGCGAATTGACTCTCTATTATTCCGGTGAGGGATTTGTCACCGAGCCAACCGATACACCGGCAAACACAATATTCGAGCCGAGATTGGTTGAGCCGATTTCATTCTCAAGGTCGATGTTTGCATCGGAGCGGCTCGGAGGCTTTTCGGTGCCTGGTTTTGGCGAATTGGTTTTAACGAATGCCGATGGTTTTCTCGATGCTTGGTCGGGATATGGATGGGATGGCCGATCGGTTGAGGTTCGAGTCGGTGAAGCCGGAGCGGATTTCCAATATTATTTCACCATATTCAATGGCGAGGCCAAATCGATCGAGTTCGATGATCTATTCATTCGGGTGATTTTGCGCGATCGACAAACCGATTTCGATGTGGATTTTCCCTCGGTTCTTTATGCCGGAACCGGTGGCAATGAGGGATCGAGCAACCTGGCAAACCAACCGAAACCGCTCTGCTTTGGCGAGGTTTTTAATATCGAGCCGATCTTGGTTGATGCGACAAATTTCGTTTATCAAGTTCACAATGGGCAAATCGAATCGATTGTTGCCGTTTATGATGGCGGGGTCGCGTTGACTCTCACAACCCATTACACGGTTGATTTAACGAATGGCCGGTTCACTCTGGTTTCAGCGCCGAGCGGTGTCATTACGGCGGATGTCAAAGGCTCAAAGCCATCGGGTTCATATAAAGAAACCGCCGGTGATATTATTCGCCACATTGTCACAGATTATGGCGGATTGGCCGATCCAGGCGATTTGAACACAACCTCATTTTCGGATTTAAACACCGACAATAGTTCAGCGGTTGGCGTTTATGTTCCGGATACAACCACCATCCTCGGGGTTCTCGATCAAATCGCAAACACGGTCGGGGCATATTATGGATTCGATCGATCGGGCAAGTTCGAGGTGAACCGGATTGAACTCGCAACCGGAACGGCGGCGGCGGAATTTGATTCGACAAACATCATCGAGATCACACGGCTTGCCTCGGCGGTTCCGAATTATCAAGCGCGGGTGAATTTTAAAAAGAATTATCGGGTGATGAGCGAAACGGATTTCGGTGCCTCGATCACAACGGCGCAACGGGATTTCCTGGTTCGTGAATCTGATGTTGCCATTGCCACCGACACGGCCATTCAAACGCCATATCCAAATTCCGATCCGCTCATTATTCCGGCATTATTTGCGGAGTCATCACCGGCGGCAACGGAAGCGGCAAGGCTTTTGACGATATACAAAACGCAGCGCGATATTTATCGAATATTGGTTAAAACCCAACCTTACACCCTCAAGCTGAATGATGTGGTAAAAATCACATTTAGTCGGTATAATTTGACAAGCGGCAAATTGTTTCGGGTGATTTCTATCGTTGAGGATGCGGCGGTGAATGAGGTCGAATTGGAATTGTGGGGATAAAACATGCCAACCAATATGATCATTTCCTCGACTAATTATTCCGACTCCGGAACGGTAACGGTTGATGATGCGGTCGGAACATTGCCGATCACCAACTTACAAGATCGGCAAATTGTAAAGATTTGGCGCAATACGCAAACCACCGCTCAAATCGATGTTGATTTCGGTCAAGGGCGAATTGTGGATTTCGCGGCATTGATTAAGCACACCATTTCGCAAACCGGCAAAATCCGGTGGCGGCTTTCGAATGCCTCGGATTTTTCATCAACGGTTTATGATTCCGGTTTGATTGATGCATGGCCGATCGTCGAGGAATTTGGAACATTGCCTTGGGGTGTGTTTTCTTGGGGCGGATATTTGAATATCACGGTGGCCGCTCAATATACGATCTCGACGTTTGCGGTTTTATCATCACCGGTTCAAGCGCGATATTTGCGGATTGATATTTCCGATCCGGATAATACTGATGGATATATTCAAGCCGGTCGATTGATTGCGGGGCCAGCATATAAACCCTCGATCAATTACGCCAATGGCGTTGAGTTCGAATTTGTGGATGATTCCAGAATCACCAAATCACGCGGGGGGCAAACCTTTGTTGATGAAATCGAGCGTTTCCGGCGGATTCGGTTTGAGTTGATCAATTTGCCGGAAAACGAAATGTTTCAAAACGTATTCAATGCCATCGATCGATTGCGCGGGGTGGCACAAGATATTTTGATCATTCCTCAACCGGATGAACCGACAACGTGGATCACACAAAATATTTATGGTAGAATCACGCAAACATCGCCGATCGTGAACTCGGCACTCAACTTTTATGGCCGACAAATCGAGGTCGAGGAACTTATCTAGGGGAAACAAAACATGGCATTTCCGGTCACTCTAAACGGTCGCACCTATACGCTCACAGATTTCGAAGGCACCAATTACGTTGATGGGTTGCCGGATGCCTTTGAGGATTTCGTCACCCATGCCGGTGATATTTATAATTCCACCAGGAAAATCCGAACGTGTGGATTTTGTTTGTCAAATTCACCCGCGAAATGATCAATCGAGGTTTCAACAATTATTCGGCCTATGCCATTTTTGAGCGTATCCGGTGGGAAACCGATGAAGCCGATGTCGATGGCAAATCGACGTTTAAAGTGAATAACAATCACCGGCCATATTACGCGCGGTGGTATATGCAAGCATTCCCCGAACATCGAGGTTTTTTCCGGATTCGGGAATTGACCAGTGAGAGCGAAACCGCAAAGAATTTGCCTGATCTCACTCCAAAGGATTTCCCATATGTCGATCAATAGCTCAACGGTTCAACGGCTCAACGGCATCGTTTTTATGTCGATCGATGGCGGTGAATATGTCGAGGCCATTGATTGCCCCGAATGCTTTGGATGGGGTGAGGTTGATATCGAACGCCCTCGGCCTCATTCTTTCGATCGTGATGTTGGGGTGATCGATGTGATCAAAGGCGAATGCGAAACATGCGCCGGAATTGGTGCAATACCAAAAGAGGATGAAAGTGATGAGTGATGAAAATCAAAAAAAAGAACGCAAGAAATATTCCGCGCCGGTGGTGGCTTCCGGCTTTTGGGTTGGCTTTGCGATGTTGGTGATTGCCTTTTGGGGTGAACCTGATTTGCGCGGTGCCTTGATCAAGTTCCTCGAGGCCAATAGTTTTAATTAATCAGTTTTCTCTCTGCCTTGAAAACTGACAACTTGCCCGCCATCCTTGGCGGGCTTTTCTTTTACACTCTCGAGCAATTTTAAAACCAATTCGAGCCGCTCGGATTCCGGCAAGAAAAAATGAACTATCTTTTTGCCACCGCTCGAGATCAAAACCTCGCCATCGTCGGTGACATCGATCTCATTCACTTATAGCCAACTCTCAACGTGAAAGCAGGGGCAAGCCTTTGTCGCGTAGGAATTGTGGCCGGTGACCTTTTCGATCGTCGGGAATTTGGCTTTATATTCGACGATTAATTCTCGCAAGGCTTCCTCTTGCTCCGGTGTGAAATTGTCGAGAAACTCATCATCGGCACAACCGCCGCGCCCACCGACCAGGCTCACCCCGATGGTGTTTCTGTTCATCTTGGCGACATGCGCCCCCGATTCCTCGACCGGCCTTCCATAACCCACCGAGCCATCGCGGTGAATGATCGCATGATAGCCCACATTTCGCCAACCGCGTTCCTCAACGTGCCACCGGCGGATTTCCTTGACCACATCCTCAACCGGTCGGTCTGCGTACCATTTCGAGTTGGTCGCGGTGCAATGAATTATGATTTCGTCGATGTGTCTCATTTCGTCAAACCTTTCTGCTTTTCATATGTTCTCAAACCGCCAATCCCGAGCATTCCGCCGAGAACGGTCAAGAGGGTTCCCATGTCAAATTCCGGCAATGGCGGGATTTCTGTTCCCGTTAAAGCTACAAAAAAAAGGGCAACAGGCTGACCAACAAAATGCCAACCAAAGGCAATAGCACAGATGTAACCCACGCTAGGACGCCAGCCACCTTTAAAAGCTGATCCACTTGCTGCTTCTGCCGTGTTGAGTTGTATCTGAGCGAGGGCCAAGTCTTGCGCGTGACGCTGTGACATGGTGGCAATCTCGTGCGCCAGTTTTGCCTTTTCGTCGGCATCTGGGATAAACTTGTCTAAAAGACCAGTGACGGGTGCTATTAATTTATCAATCATTTCCTACTCATCCATGCTGTTGCGCCCATAAACGCCCCAACAATACCCGCTCCAGAGATATAAAACAAATTAGAAATATCACTTAGAGCCTCGATGCGATCCACCGGCATTGCAAACATGGCGGCGGTAAAGGCTCCCATGCCAATTAAAGTCCACCGGGCTATCCGTAATTGCGCCAGATGTTTTCTTGATTGGTCTTCAAACTCGCGGATTTCTTTTGCCCGTTCTATTTCCGCATCCGTAACAATGCCATCCTGGTCAAAGTCATATTCGTCTAGCTTGCTGTCGGGCTGTAATTGCTTCTGTGCCATTTTACACCTCTATATTTACGTTTGTGCCTTGCGGCTTGGTTGCTTTGGTTGCGCCGCCAAATCGATCATATGCCTTCGCCAAATCTAGGCTCTGCTCGCGTATAGCGTCCAAATGCCTGTGGTTTTGGCGGTGTTGCTTTTCCACGCGCTGCTCTGTCAGATGGTTTTCTATCGCTTCCCGGTGGCGCGATTGCTGGTGGATATTGCTGGAAATATCAAAAGGCATTTGCCCAGCGCCTTGGATTCCGTCAGCCATTACCACCACCCCGCGCCAAGGCCAGTTAGCCAAGTGCCAAGGCCAATAATCGCCGCCAGCATGACCAGCAATAAAATAAGCAATAAGGTTTCAAAGAATGCGGCTTTGCGCTCTTGCTGCCGGTATAGCGTTTCTTCGCGCTCTTTTTTAATCTTGCGGCGTAGCTCAACCATTTCGCGCCAAGTTCCATAGCCGAAGCGGTTGTTTAGCATTTGCTGCAAGTCTTTTTCTTGCTCTGCCAGTTTTTTCTGGTGGATGATAATCTGCAAGGCTTCTTGCTCTACCGACCCGGATGAAAACAGCTTGGTGAAGATTGGCGGGTTTTTGCGTTGCTGTTCTGCGCGTCCCAGATCAGCGGCGGCTCCGTACCATTTGCCAAGTTGACCAGCTATATCTTCAAGCTCACGCCCGGCATAAACCAGTTTCTTGACCATATTATAGCTGGCAGTGGCAGCACTGATAGCCGTTATCGGATCGATCATTTTTTAACGCTCACCCACTTAGGACAAGCCGCCCGTGGGTGAATTATAACACGGTGGGGATAGTGATAATAGCGTTTTGAAACAGAATAAGGCGCATGATAGACACACGCCTTATATAAACCGCCGGGTTGAGAATGCCCAAATGCGGCAAAAGATAGATAAAGAATTATCAACCCATCTTAGTGAGAACCGCAACAAGCATTGCAATAATGGTTCCAGCCGCACCGATTAGGATAGCTTCTATCCGCTTTATTCGGGCGAATACTTCCTTGAACTGAATGTGAACCGTGGTTTCCAATTTGGTGACACGCGGTTCCAATTCATCAATCCTCTGGTGCGCTTGTTCCGACGTTCTCGCCATTGCCTTCCTCACTATTTAAGGACGCCATAAGCGCCTCACTGAAACCCTTTTTGCACATAATGGCCCGATCCAGTTCCATTTTCAGTTCTTGCTCTGTGCGCTGCGCTCTTTCAACCTGTGAGGCTAAATAACGCTGTTGATCGTTTAAATCGGCTTCGATGTCGTATTCTTTGCCGTTGATTGATATGGTTGCCGCCATTTTTTAGTTCCTTATGGGTTTTCATCTGCCGCTAATTGCGCCGCATATGCGTCTTTGATTGCTTGAGTGTGAACTGCATTGCAAACGCCTTGAACTTCCGCATCCTCATTCGCCAAATCAGCCGCGCTTATATCGGGCGAAACAACATGACGCACATATTCGCGGCTGATTTCCACGCCATCGCGTGAAATCACATTGTCAACGCGAACTTGAACGTGGCGAAATGGCCCCACCACTTCAATTTTTCCGATTTCGGTTGTTTCTGTTAGTGCCATCTATTTTATCTCCTTTGATGGTTGGACTGTCCGACCCCTATGGTGCGGGATTATGCTCTATATACCAATGTGGCATGAATGGCTGTCGATGTTCCGACTTGCGATATGCCGAAATTATCTGAGTTGCCTGACGTTGTTATTGTGGCAATATATAATTTGTCTGTTGCGGAATTACTAATGAAGTGAATGATATTATACATCGCATCCGAAGCATAAGCTGAAGCCACATTTTCTATCCTTACTGCACCAGTGGCTTGATGAGTTGAAACTTTAGCAAATGGCAAATCAAGAATTTGAGCATACCCAGAACCTCCCGATGCGGTGCTGAAATTCTGAAAAGTAAATGAAAGATGAACCATGTCTCCGATTCTTATATATTTTCCAAAGCCCGTTGTGGCAGTATATGTCCCCGCGGTGACGCTTCCTTGAATCCTTGGCACCCATGTGCCCATTTCATAATCCGACAAAAGTTCATTTTGAACAGTACCGGCGCTGTTAGATGTAGCAGAGAAATCGATGCCATATCCGCTATCGAATTTTAAATGCCCCCCGAAATGCGCTGATCTTGCTGACCCTGTATCACGACCAATAACAAATGGGGTGCCCGCTGTAGAGGGAACCCCAGTAATTCCATTTACTACGTTCGTTCCACCAAATGAGGCCGTTGTTGCACCAGATGCCGCCGCCTTGATTGTGAAGCCGCCAAAGCTGTCCAGTGTAAAACGATCTGTAAAAGTTCGAGCCGAACCCACCGCCGTGTTTGGACTGTGCCCAAAAGTGAGATCGCCATTGCCAACTAAAATTTTCAAAGCGTTCACACTGGCCGTTGAATTTCCCGCCTCGTCGGTGTTACTCATTATTGCGCCTACTTGTGTTCCCCCAATGGTGAGACTGCCATGTGAACTATAAGGCGTCCTGCCAAGAGAAAAGGACGGTACAGAGGAAGCATTGGAAATTTGAAGGTTACTATCGGGATCTGATTCCCCAATGCCCACCTTTCCATCGTCTTGAACTTTAAACAATATGTTGCTTGTATTGATTGCGGTTTGGTTGTGACCCACCGCAAAATATTCACCAGTTGCGCCATTATCGCTATCAATATTTATTCGCATTGATGCGGGTGAATTTATGACTCCGTTATGGCTTCCATCGTCATCTAATTCCAATACACCGTTTGAACTTACTAATTTGGCCGCTGTAAGTGTGCCAGAAAAAGAAACATCGGCGCTATCTCCAGAAACATTCAAATATCGCGTGTCGGCTTCGCTCTTAGAATAAACATCGATGTTCGTTCTTGCACCCGCCGCATCGGTTGCCCCTG
>CAACVD010001364.1_pt1 | contig 11750 bp, 8 predicted proteins | sample 2381771 | NCBI WGS metagenome assembly CAACVD01 (sample SAMEA5211965, study PRJEB30684) | marine metagenome | biome: Marine; feature: Epipelagic; material: Water | collected 2015-10-15 | depth 15 m | reverse complement strand
GACGCTTCTAAAAAATGGTATAAATATGTAATGGACCCCAAGCAGGAGTTGGCTCCAATTCGTAGATTAGGTTTCTGGTGTCCCTCTATACGCATCAGCTATAGTTTTATTAAATCTATTACCCGCAGCAAAGTTGCTGCTCGCTAAACCATATTGAGTAAGTCCTCTTGCGAAATCAGTACTATATCCTGGGATACCACCCTCTTGTTTACGAGGCTGTATAAAAGCACTATATCCTTGGACTACACCATTAGTAATATCAGTACCTTTATTTAAAGTGGTTTCTATTTCTTTTCTTATTTCATTATACTTTTCTTTATTAGTATCAGATAAGAATTGTGCCGCGGCATCTATTGTATTTAAGTCAGCTTGAACATCTGATCTTAAATCATTAATGGTAACTGGTTTGGTTTCAGATATAGTTACATCTGGGTTGCCCCCATACTTATTTTGCAGGGCTTCTCTAACTTCTTTTTCTTCATCTTTTTTAATAACACCAAAACGTACCTTATCAAACATTCTATAGTCTACGGTTTTGCCGTCTTTATCTTTTACAACAATATAATGACTGCCGTATCTTTGTAACGGTACATAGTCTGTCTTCGTAAAGTCATCATACTTCCTTAGCTCAGAAGTAAGTGCCAGCAATCCAGTCCCAGGTGCCCCCTCTTTATCGGCTTGACCTAGTAAAGTATTTAATCTAGCAATAACACCTTGACCTTCTTTAGCAGTTAGTTGTAAGTTAATTAATATTTCTGCATTATCACCTACAGCTTCTTTAAAGTCTTTTACTGCATTGGTTAATTGTAGTATATCGGTATAACTTAAATTTTCATAATCGTTTTCAGTAAGTTCAGTAATTGATTTAGTATTATTTAAAAATGTTTTAGCATCTACATCTATTGCATTTAAACTTATTAAAGTCTGGATAGTATCTGATAATAAATCTGTAGAAGAATCGTTAGCCAGTAAACCTCTGACAATTTCTTTATGCATCATCTGTACAGCTTCTTGTACATTTTCATAAGCTTCTGCTAAATCACCCTCTAATACAACAACCTCTCCCGCTTTAACAGTACTATCTGAACCATCACCATTTCTCTCAGCTCTAAAAATTATCTGACCATTCTCATTCATTCGATAGCGACCCTTGACTTGCTGGGATATTTCTAATGCTTTGTTAATCAGCTTAGCATATTCTGGGTTGCGCATTACTTTCATAAACTTTTTACTTAAAGTAGCGACAAATTGACTTTGTAATTCTCTAGACTTTTGGTCACGTAAACTTACAGCACTGAATAATTTTTCAAACACAGGATATTTTTTAGCCCATACTCTTGCATGTGAGAATACTCTATTAAGAGTTCCAATAGTTTCTGGTGACGCTGTGTTTGTTGCATCTGCTCTTGATTCTCTGGCAATATCATTTTCCATTTGGCGAGTAGTTGACCTCAGGTTTTGTCGTGTTCCTGGTATATACTCATCTATTTCTGGAGATGATGGCTCATCAATATATTCTTGCCCATAGTTAAATCCTGGTTGTGCTTCTGGTATATCTGTAATAGTGACAGACGGTGTACGTCTTTGTCTAACTCTTGTAGAAGGACCGCGTTTTTCTAAAGTTTGTTGCGTGTTATTAGCTACTGTATTATTTAGTATCAGTCGCTTACGCTCTTCCATTCTTCTTTTAAACTCACCATTATCAATTGCCTCAAACAATTGTGCAGGAGTTGTATAGCCTGTCTTGAACAATGCTCTTGATAATCCTAAGAAGAAAGCTTTTAATCTTTCAAACACTTGGGCTAATCTTCCTTTAGGAATATACTTTTTGTTTAAGTACGCACCAAATGCGGCAGTAATACCTTCTTCAATGATAACTTCTTCTGTCATTCCAGGTAAACCACTATAGTTTCTTCTTACATTAAAAGCATCTACCCAATGTTTTTTAGAAAAATCTTTTAACATTTTAAGTTCTTTATCTGTAAACAAACCACTTCTAAACATAGCATGCATAGCTTCATGTCTAAGTGTAACCATCAAAGTATTTAATCTACTTTCATAAGAAAGGTTATCATACTTTTTACCTAACACTTCTATGACTTGCGGATTTTGGAAGTTCATAGCTTCCGCCGCAGTATCATAAGTTCCAATAAATTTACCTAATCTAGATTTAGAATTATCTAACCATCTATTAAGAATAGATAAGTTAACATAATCTAATCCCATCTTGTCTAACTCAGCGCGCATCGCTACATAGATACGCATTAAATCTTGTTCAGCTTCTTTTGTAAATTGTGCTTTTTGTTCTTGTGTTTCTAGATATGCAACAACACCTAAGTCATTAATGTTATTAGCTAATTGATCTGGATTATAATCATCATCTCTTTTAAATATTCTACCAAGTTTTACTTCACCATTATTATATACAAAGCCATCAATATCTAAATCTAAATTAGTTAATATTTCAGGGTTTCCTTGTTCATTCTCTATAACCATATCTTGATTTTCAATTACGGCTCGTTGAATTATTCCTACAAAATCTCCATAGTTTCTTCTGCCTTTATATCCTGGAATGGTTGTATCATAAAACACCGCTTTTCTATTTTCATCAGAAATTTGTATTTGAATTGGTATAGGTTTATCTGGATTTAATCTACTAGCATATAAAGCGCGATGCCTGCCCTCGTGCCCAACAATACTTAAAACAGGTGTCCCTTCTGGGGTATATGTAAGTTTGATAAATAAATACGGCGGAGTAATACCATTTTGAGCGTTCTTACCATATTGTTCTTGTAATTGAGTTTGACGCTCTTGACTTGTATCAGCCCCCGTGGTAGCTAATCGTAAAAAGACACTAGGCTTAAGATATAAAAACGCAGACTTGCCTGAATCCAGCGTGCCCCCTGGGATGGAGCCAGCTCCTGTATTCCAGAATGTGTGTCCGATAGTTCCCCAGTATGTACCATTATCTAATGCTTTAATTTTATTGTCAGTAATTTCTTGGCGCAATTGATTCTGTGTTCTGGTAGTAGAATCATCCACAGACCAAACTTCCATTTGTTTCATTATAGGCTTTTCTCTTGTGCCTTGGTAAAGCGCGCGAATCTTACCTTTGTTAGGGAAACTCTTTTGTGTTATTCTATTTAGTTGTTGTCTTGTCAGTGGCTTATAACCAAAAGAAGAATATAGTATATTAAAATCTCTTAAGTCTGCTTCGGCTCTATTAATTAAAGATTGGAATCTATTTATCTCTGTAGTTCTATCTTCCTCAGTAATCCCTTTTCTTTTACGTAATCCTTCTATGGCTTTCTTGTAACCTTCGATTGCCGCAGGTGTATGTTTCTCTTGACCAATTCTATTAGCTAATATCTGCATATCTCGATACCTATTTTGAGCATCCTGTCGCATAGTATCACTAGAGGCTTTGTCTAAAATATCTCGGTAGCTAATTAGCTCTTGTCTTTTTTCTTCTGTTAGTTTTGGATTACGAAGTTGTTCACTTACTTTAGATATTTCTTTTGCTAGTTTTTCATCTGCTTGGTTGACAATCTCTTCCTGAGGGGTGGGGGGCACGGCGGGTGTGGTGCCGACTTGCTCCCTAATAGGTGAGGTACGCGGTTTATTTTCTACCTTATTATTTATTATTTCTTCTAGGATTTCACGACCAGCAGTCTTGCCTGTCTTTTTATTTACAGATATATTCTCTTGAATCTCTTTTAATGTCGCGGGAGTATAGATAGCTCTTGGTCCACCACGCGGAACTTCTAAAGAAAAATCGCCTTCTATTTCTTGTAAATAACCGAGCTGACCTAGCTGTTGTATTTCTTCTGGAGTTAAATAGTTAGTACCATTCTCTACTTCATATGCTAAAGCTCTTGGTCCTTGAGCTTCTATTAATTCTATTTGTGAATCTGTGTATCCTCTACCTCTTAAGATATTCATAAACTTTTCTCTTTTCTTATTAGTTAGAGGTTTTACATTTATCTTTTCATAATCTTCTCTCTTATCAAATACAGGAGTATCTTCGACTTCACCTGTTTGTGGGTCAACAGTATCTGCTTTTTTATCTTCTGTTGGTTTCTGTATTATATTTAAATTATCTAATACATCTATGTCTCTTTCAATAAAAGTATTTTTAGCGCCAGGAGTTAAGTCTTTTAGGAAAACTTTTCTTTTACCACCACGATCATACGTACCAACTACTTGAAATTGTGGTGTAATAATATTACCATCTTCATCTACTATATCATTGTCATCAATATCTTTACTAGAACTTATACCTGTAACAGTATATGTATTAGTTGTATAATCTTCACCTAACTTGTTGATGACAACAGGATCTTTATCATCATTAGTTCTATTGTCTTGATAAGCTCTAGAGTCTTTAGCATCAAGATTTTTGATGTCACTTATTTGATAACTTTTTACAGCACCACCAACAATACCAAATGGTCCACCACCTGCAGCACCTGCGGCTGCTGATTCGCCAATCTTTTTATAAAAGTCTTTGTCTGTGTATAAGTCTGATAATGATGCGATTATTTCTTGATCAGTGTTAAGAGCTTTTTCAATAGCTCCTGCAGATTCAACAAGAGCTTCCTGTGTTCCTTCAGCCAGTGATTCGCCTGCAATTGACTTTCCTGTTTCTTTACCAATAGTTTTAGATGTAGATTGTTTTATTAATTTATCAATACCTTCACGGGTAGCTTCTTTACCAAACTTTTGGTAAAGCATTCTTTGTAGAATACTACCAGCACCTAAGAAATATTCAGCTGCAGCATAAGGCACACCAATAGCTAAAGATAAACCCGCATTAGCTTTTTCAAAATCTGTTGCTTCTAACTGAGCTATTCTAGAATCACCAACACCCATACCATAAGCAACACCTACACCAAGTGCAGGGTTAACCATACTTGCTGCAAAAATAGGAATAGTAGTAACCAGACCTTGTCCTACATTAAATCCTAGCCAATCAAAGAAATGCGCGGCTCTATTCTCTTCAGTTAATATTTTTTCGATAGATGCTTCAAAAGGAATAATCTCACCATCTTTAGTTCTGATAAACTGATCTGCCATTCCCTGTATTTGATATCTTTGGATAGCATCATTGGTAGCTTTTTCTAAGTCTTCCATACCTAGGATGTCAGCTACAGTTCCTACCGCGCCTGCCCCTATCTGCTTAAGACCAGACCATCCGCCTTTTAAACCTTTTGTAAATGCAGTATCATCTAAATCGTTTGGATTATCATAGCGTTCGGCACCAATGCCATACTTGTATATGTAACCCTTATTAAATAAGTTTCTTTCTAGTTTAGGATTTTTTAAGTACGACTGTACTTCTTCTTTAGTGGCATCTTTAGGTACAGCCATGCGAGGACCGTTAGGGTCATCAGAAAGTAATATGTATTTTACGTTTTCAGGGGAAGAATCAGCTATTTCTTTTAGCTGTTCAGTTGTAGGCTTAGGGGAAGAAGATGTTCCTAATGAAGCTATGGCAGAACCTTTAGCTAATATGTTAGCTATATTAGAATCACTTATTGGTTTATATGTTACTTCTTCTGCCATGTTTTTTGTTACACTTTCGTGTATTCAAGAGCTAAGCTCTTTACTGTTAATAATCTTTATATGATTCAGTAATAGGTTTATTCCCTTGACCAACAGCGCCTGTAGTTGTGTCGCCACCCATCGCTTCTTGTATGGCTCCCATAGCTATCTGTTCACCCAAAGCTCCAGTAGTCAAAGGCTTCTCTTTATTGATAATCATATCCATCTTCTTATTAAGAATCTGGTAATATCTTTCTATTTGTTTAGTAGTTAAGTCAGGATTTTTAGGATCAATGCCTTCTGACAATGCTTCAAATTCTGCGGCTGACTGAGCATTCTTAACTTCATCTGTAGTTAATTGGCTTTGCTTGTAAGCAATATCCATTTGAGCAGTTGCGATAGTATATTCATCTAATTTTGTTTGACGAGCTCTTTCAAATTCTTGTTCCGCAATTTCTCTTTCTAATGCTTTCGTTGCTTTCCGCGCTTCGTTGAAATCTTCAAGACCACCTACTAATCCTTCGCCTCTGGCAATAGCACTACCTAAAGCAATAAGCGAATCTCCATCAGACATAATATCTTTTAAATAATCTTTTAAACCTTTAGGTCTTTCGTCTTCTTCTTCTTCAGTAACTTTAACACCTTCATCTTCAACTACGTCTCCATCATTTGAACGTACAGGAGGCTTGTCTTTCAATTCAATATCTAAACCATCATATAATCCTGGAGAATAAGCTTCATCACTTCTGAGAGCTTGCATCATTTCTCTATCTTTTTTAGATAACATATTTTTAGTAAACATATTATCTGTAGGGTTCAAAGTAATAATTCCTTGATTTTCCATGTCTCTAGCTAAATCATATAGTGTGTAAATATCATCTTCGCCAGGTTTATTGTATTCAGAATTATCCATTAAATTTGCCATAATGCCAGAAGCATCTCCCATAGCTTGACCTTGGGATTTAGAAAATTCAGCTTTCTTAATATTACCAACAATATCACTTAAAGCTTTATCTAATTCAGATTGACTGTCTCCCAGGGTGGGAGCAATTGTACTAACACTATTACTATTTAATGGTATGTTTAACGTCTTAGCTAAATTTAAAAAATCTGAATATGAATCTGCCATTACGCAAACGGTTGCCAACCTAAGTTAGCTGCCACTCCTAATCCTTGTATACCTAGACCCATCGCTTGTGAGAAGAAGCTAGGTTGTTGTACTGGTGTACCAGTATATGTTCTTGTTTCACCTGTTGGAACTCCGCGTAGAATATCTGAATAGAATCCTAGTTGTTGTTTTGGATAATCTCTTTCTTGTAAGTATGTAGAATAACCCACATCTAAAGCCTGTTGTTCCATTTGTCTTTGTAATCCACCGATACCCATCGCTTGCTGGAACTCAGCCTGTCTTGCCGCTTGACCTGCCTGACCAGTAGTTGCCATACCTAAAGCAGATTGTAACTGCTGTTGTCTTTCTTGTTGAGCCGCACCTAATGCAGTTTGGAAAGCTTGTTGTTGTGCTTGTGTATAGATATCAGAGATACCTTGTTGTAAATTTCTTTGACGCTCAGCTTCTAATACAGCTTGACGTGAACCACCAAATGCACCCGCTTGTGCAGATTGAGCCGCTATACCTTGCTGTTCAATAGCAGACTGTCTTCGCGCTTCTCTTGCCGCAATGTCCGCCACACTGGTCATGTATGGGTCCATGTATCGTTGGAGATCAGCTTGACCAATCGGTGCCCCCGCTGCTGTTGCTGCAGTGTAGGCTTGACCTGCTTGAGTACCTGCAATACCTGTTTGGGCTTGGGCTCTTGCTATTGCATCTTTTTCCGCTTGCGACATAACCGCAAGTCTTGGACCTGTGTAAGGTACAAATCCTTCTTTCGCTACATCACCTGCAGTTGCTACTAAAGATTCAGCAGCTTTCTCCATGTACTCAGGTAGCTGTACCTGAGTCTGTGATGTTTGTTGAGCTTGTTTAGTTCCGAATAAAAAATCTAACATTATTCTCTTTCCCTATCCATAGCTTCCTGAATGGTTTCTAATAGAGGACCATCACTACCTTCATAAGCTCTTCTAATAATATCTTCATATGTCATGGGTTGTCTAAATCTTCTGTAATAAGAAAAATATGGGAACTCCTCCTCTTCCTCTTCTTCTTCTGTAGTTTCATCCACTACTTCCGCTGGAGCAGATTGATCACCTCGCCCATCTCGGCGTCTTCTTTCCTCTTCTTGTTTTCTCATTTCATCTTGTTTGTTATAAAATTCTGTTAACTCTGCAATAGACATATCTTCTAATTTTTTACCACCAAATAATTTATTTAGCAATCCTCCAATACCTATATTAGAAAGAACATCCCCCGCTTTTTCAAAAAATGTTTTATCTCTAGGAAGTTGACCATAAGTTTTTGCAGCCCGTAAAATATTTTTAGTTTCGTCACCTAACGTGTAACCATCACCTAAACCGAATAAAGTTTTACCACCATAATCATAAGAACCTAAGCTATATTTTAAAGAATCAACTAACGAATCATATTCTTGTTTAGCTAACGCTTGTTGTTCTGGTGTTCCAGATTTAGATATATTAACTAAAGCTTGAGCTGCTTTAATAGGATCATACTTTCCACCTTGAGAACCTGCAGAACCTATGAAACTTGTAATAGCTCCTTTAGCTTGGTCTGCATATGCAGGACCTGTAGCTTCTTTAATAGCTGCAGCTAATCCTTCTGCAGTTTGTTGGAACTGTGTATTGGCTGGACCTGTCATGACATAAGAAGCTTTTGCTTTTTCTTGAGCTTCTTTTTGCTTCATTGCTTTATCAAGGTCTTTAAGAATTTGATTTCTTTCCGCTTGATTGTTTTTATTATTGTTACCACCACCGCCTCCGCCTTTGAATGCTCCGCCACCGAAAGCTGATCCTTGGCTTGAAGCGCCACTACTTCTCATACCACCAGAGCTAGATGTACCTGGTGATGATGGTCCTGAAAATTGTGAAGCTCTGAAGTAAGAAGGAATACCAGTTACGGGTTGTGGTTCACCTGCTCCGCCTAATAATCTTAAGATACCTTCTTCTTCTGGATTAACGTAAGCTAGTCGCTCACCTTCGGGCGCCATCGCATTGACCATTCGCGCCGCTGATCGAATCTCGTTTTGCACGTTGTCCAGTGCCGCGTTATAGTAGTTTGGGACTGGCTGTTTCGCGCTAGGAAGTTCATAGATTCCCTGTGCCCCCTTCCTGTTCTGTTTAGCTAAGAGTGAAGTAATCCCTGGCGAAACCTCGTTCGCGCGTACGACCATATCTCCTTGCTGTACTGGACCTGCGTATCCTTGCATCATAATATTATATCCTTTTTATGCCCCGAATACAAGGGGGGCACGGCGAAATTATATTGGGTTTTTCGTATCACTTCTGACCTCCACAAAAGACATTGCTCCACTAACAGAATTTGAAGCACCTGCTTGTATCTTTATAACATCACCTGCTTCTGCAACAAGTATACCATCAAGAACATTTATAGAATCTTTGCTGCTTAAGGTATGGTGAGCTACATCATAATCTGTACCACTTTTGTTGATAAAAACAACTAAATCTACATTGCCCGAAGTTGTGTAATTAGTCACTTGTATCGTCTTGATAAGTGTTTCTGTTTCTATTGGGCATGTGTATAATGTTGTGACGTTAGTTGTAGCTAAATTAAAAGCTACAGATTTATATAATGTAGACATTATTTATGATCTCCCATAAACCAAGTAAAAGCGCGAGCTTCTGTTTGGTCTGATATTTTTACTGGCGGATTCTCTTCTGAATAATCCCTTAGTTTTAAAACCTGTATCAATGCGTCATATGTTCTGACATCAATCTTACCTTCTGCTCTTTCTTTGTATGAAGGTTCTGGATATGCGGGTCTGCTGTATAATGCCATTACCTTAATCCATCCTGTCTACCGTCTGCACGCCATGTACCCAATCGCCATGATACACCAGTCGCGTCGGATTCATATCTTGCTTGAAACGATCTACCTCGAGCACGGAAATTAAACTCACCATCTGTTGAGTTAATTGTAAATGGTCCTTTAGCTATTAATGTTTCTTGCGGATATATCTTACTGTTCAATGTAAACTTCATAGCACTGCCTGCTTTAAATGTAATATCAGGAATGACTCGATCTAAGAAATAAACATTATCACCATTCGGATCACCATTAAAGAAACCTGTTTCAACAAAAGCAGTGATTGCACTACCAGCCGCATCCACTCCATCTTCTTGGTTATATTGAATACCCGAAGAATCAATCGCTAAGGGATTAGAATAGATATTAGAATCTGCCCATGCTGTTCTACCTAAATCACCAATAGACCAAGTCTTATCAATATAATTATAGATGACATACTTATCTACATCTAATGAACCTGAAGATGGATAGAACCACCACAACTCGTTGAACTTAATATTCTGTCCACAGAAAACTTTTTCGCGCTGGACTTGGTTGAAGTCATTAAACACATGTGTCAATACAGGACACTCCAAAGTTCTGACCGCACCATCATACATATAGAAGTTATCCACACCCATCCAGAATGAAGCACCCTCAATAGTGGTTGCCGCGTTCTTGGATATGGTACCAGAAATTTCTCCCAACACCGAGAATGAGAATGTAAAAGGTGGACCGATAAACTGCATTGAATAGACATCTACATCTGTCCATAAGAATATTTGACCACGACCTTTTTCTGCCGCTTCAATGTTAGTACCTGTACCTAGCCTTTGTTCACCTGCTGTGTTAACTAGTTGAGGTGTCCATGTTTGAAAATCTTCTTGGTTACAAAAACGCACGGTCATTCGATCATAGTCTGATGAACCGACAGGATTCGAACCAAAACAAATTAAGTGTCTGTCTGGTGTAGATACCATGACTTGTCCAACTTTGCTTGGGACTTGAGATGCATCACCACTTAAAGTGTTTGTAATGTAATAAGATAAAGTTGTACCGCGGAAAGTAGAAGGAGATGCAATGAAAGCGCTGATATCAAAATAATAAATAGTATCTTCACCACCACCTACAGACGCTACAATGTCTTCACCCCATGCATCCATTGACCAAACTCTTGGTGACAAAACAATACCTGATGTACTTCTTGCTGTACCCCAAGATGATTGTCCCCACAAACCTACACCATAACCATAACCTGTTAAACCATCAGAAGGACCATTGTTCACGAGATAACGTAAGTCCACAGCTCCGCCGCCTGTCACACCACCTGTTATTGCTGTGCCTGAACCTTCAATTGTATAAGAGTTGGCATCTACATACGTTGCTACATATTCACCTGCCGCAATCGTAATACCATCTAAAGTAACTGCTGTATCAATCACCACACGAGAACCTGGGTCGGTATTCGCGAGACCGTGCGATACATCTGTTACTGTGACAGTGCTAGTGCCTGCCGCTCCTGTTGTATAAGGATTGGTTAAACTAACTGTATCTGTTCTGTAAGGAGTAACATCATAAACAATACCAGAGTATTCAATATAGACATGGGTGGATGTACCCATAAGAATCATCTTGGTTCCGTTGAGATCGCGATGGGGTAGAATGTTTCGACACGCACCAGTGATTTGCGCGGAACTGAACCTCTTAGTCCAGCCGCCTATCTTCTCCGCATATCCTTGAAAGAAGCGCACCTTGTCCGCGTTGGTGTATCGCATCTGCGCTTGGTAGTCTGTGATGTCTGTAATAACCCCTGGAGGCGCTGTTAATTGTACGAATGGCATTTTGCCCGTGCCCCCTTTCCTACCGCTTAGGTATTGATATTAAGTAAGTCTCCATCCACATTATCTTCTCTTTGATAATGGCAATGTCCTGTTGCATTTGTGATACGGCATCTGCTTTTTGTTCAACCGCATCAAGTCGAGCAGAAAACATACCCCAAGACATAGCTATGCTAGCTGCCAGTACTATGTACGGTAATATAGTCTTGAGGTCTATTTTCATTTTTAACTCTTAGGATTATCAGCTTTAATCTGTGCTACTCTTGCTACTTCAGCATCAAGACCATTTTCAATAATGTTCTCCATTTGCTTTTCTAGAGAGCCATATAATGACTTTCTTGTAGCTACTACTTCAGCATTAGCTTCAGCAGTTGTTGCAGCAGATTCAACAGCAGATAAGTCGCTATCAGATGGTTTCGCTACACCAGAGA
>CAACVD010001363.1_pt1 | contig 11753 bp, 13 predicted proteins | sample 2381771 | NCBI WGS metagenome assembly CAACVD01 (sample SAMEA5211965, study PRJEB30684) | marine metagenome | biome: Marine; feature: Epipelagic; material: Water | collected 2015-10-15 | depth 15 m | reverse complement strand
TCAGTATTTGATGCGGCAGCATTTGCATAATCTCTAATACTATTCTTAGCCATAGTTTTATTCCTGTCCTAAAAGTCCCAATCCAACTGCCGATGGGACAACAGTGCGCCGAAGTGGAACCTCAGACAACACATCGCCTACTGGTTGCGTATAGCCACGCAATGTAGATAGTATCGCATCCATTTTGGTTTTTTGTAACTTACCTGAGTCAACAAGTCTATTTAAGGTTTCTTTTCTTGCGGCTGGCGTTGATGCCATCAAAAGGTCTACAACCTCAGACGCCTCTTCAGCAGACATTCCTCCTCCAGCCCTGAGATTTCTTGTAATATTACCAGCAAGGACAAACGCAGCAGGGCGAGGTGAGCCAGAAGCAACCCTACTAGTAACAGCAGGTGTCATTGCCGACAAAAGTGCATCAACCACACCAGCATCAACCTCCGAAGCCTTTGGTTGCGTAGGCAACATTTCTTTAGCTGATTTAGCCATGTCAATCTCTCTGCGAACCATCCTTTCAAATCTGGCAAAAGATTCAGGAGAAGGCCAAGCCTCACGAAGGACAGACAGGTTCTTGTCTTTCAAAAAGTTTTCAAGTTCTAAAATCTTATTGTCAGCCAGCTTTTCTCTAATGGACTGAGAAACACCAGTTCTAAAGTTTTCTTTTTCTGCTTCTGTAGCCCCCTTAAGAAAACTTTTTATCTGTTTTGGCTTCATCCTATCTTTTGGTTTTCCCAAAATGTTAGCACCGTCCTCTGCTGCCTTTATAAGATTTGAGTATTGCTCAAAAGCACCCCTCGCTTCGGCATAAGAGGGGTTAACATCATCCAATATGCGAACTAATTGGTCGCGCTGCTTCTTCAAAATTCTCTTTTGATTATTTCTTCCAGCCTTTGCCGCATCAGCAATATCATCATCAAGCTCACGCTTTGCCAAATCAAGGACTCTCATCACCTCTGGTGTCTCTTGCTTAGGATTCTTACTAACAAATCTATTTATCTTTGGAATTTTATAACCCTCGTTTCTTAATGTATCTTTAGCAACAGAAATAGCCCTTGATACATTAGGAAGAACAACAATTTCTTGAAGAGTTTTTCCCGTTACTGGGTCTGCTGTCTTCATAAATTCTTTACGCGCAGAAACCCCAGTAGGCTTAAACTCCATAGCTTGCTCATACAACTCGTCAGATTTTTGAGTTCTTAAAGCACTAAGAGAGCCAACAGTTTCATCTACCGAGCCTTGTGGCAAATCTGCCATTTCAGCAGTAACTCTATCAACACGACCTGCCTCACGAGCAGCCAACTGCTCACTAACAGCAGTTCTTGCGGCACCTCTTGGAGCAGCAGCCTCTTTAACAATGCTTTGAAGACCCTCTCGAAGAGAGGGCGTTGTTGCAATCTCAGCAAAAGTAATCGGGCCTTCCTCTCCAACGCGAGCAGCAACTTGCGCTGGAGTAATGCCAGCAGCAGTCATTTCTGTCGTAATTCTTTCTACAGCACGCTCTTCTGGAGATTTAGTCAAGCCCCTAAGATAGGAGGGCACTGAACCTGCAAGTCTAAACGGCACCCCAAGCAAGGATATTGCTGGTGGTGCAAGGCCACCAATAACGCCCCCAATGGTAGCACCCTCCAGCTCTCGGCCTCTCTCAGAAAGACCCGTACCAGCAGCAACCCCGTACGCTGCGCCCTTTCCCATTTGAGTCAGCAATCCACCACCACCCGTTAAAAGGGCAGAGGGAACAGTACCCAAGGCTTCGGAGGCAGTTCCATAGCCACCAGTAAGCTTACGAGCCGCCTCCACTCTTTCTTGAGGCCCCTCAACCCCAACAGCAGCCAAACCTTTTGCAGGAAGACCAAGTGTCAAACCCTGAAGAGCTAAAAGGTCAAGAGCTTGAGCTTCTTCTGTGCGAGGGCCAAGAGGCTGAAAAGACCCCATAACATTAACAGGGGCTTGACGAGATTTTTCACTAACTTCCAATGACAATGATGGAATTAAACCTGAAAGAGAAAAGCCACCCGAACTAGCATTTGATGAAACAGAACTCCCAGAAGATTTCTGCTTCCTTTTATCAAGCTTTTTTCTTAAATCTTCTTCAAAGCTAGACATTATGGATACCGCTTCCTTAACTCTGTTTTTTCATCATAAGTCATAAGCGACCAATCCTCTTCATCGAAACCAGCATCAATCATAGACTGACTTAAGCCAGAGATGGGGCGCAGAGTCAGGCTTCTAGCAGAAAGACCAACAGCAGGAGCAAGTTGATTATAAATATTTGCAGCTTCAGTATAAGCTATATACTTTTCTTGCATAACCTCCTGAACAGCCCTTCTTATAAGGTCTGGCTCTGCTGTCCAATCTCCTGCATATCCACCCAATTTTCTCATAACCCTTTGCGCGTCAGCTTCAGTCAAAACTCCCGGCCCAACAACCTCAGTTCTAAACATACCAAGAAGCCCTTCTTGGTCGCCAATAGCTGCTCTTGCCGCCAACTGTTGAGGGGTTAAATCTTGGTCAAAGAATGTTTGGAACTTGCTTTTTAGCATGTCTATTTTACCCGAAAAACCACCCTTAAAGTCGTCAAGTTTGTCCAAGAATTTTTGACCACCCCTAAGATGCCCCTCAGTTGTTGCAAGCTCCTTTGCGCTCTCCGTTAATTGAGCGACATTCATAACACCCTTACCCATAATGCCAGCAGAACTAGGCTTGTAAGCAGAAGTGTCAATTTCTGCGCCTGTTGTAATATCAACATATTTGCCAGTTGAGGTATCCAAAACTCCATAAACAAAATCTTTTGGATTGTCTCTACTCTGAAATATTTCCTTATATTTATATCTTGCGCCAGTTCCTGCACCTTGCGCCCTAGCCAAATCAGCCTGAGCTTTCAGCGCATCAAGCATAGGCTTTTGCACAGCTTCTTGTTCTGCCGCTCTTAAGGTGGGAAGCATACCAGCAACACCCATTGGGGTAACAGGTCTTAGGTCTGCTGGGTCATAAGACATCATAGGTTGAGCCATGCGCTGCGCCTCATAGAACCTCATAACATCAGGAATGTCCCTAACTCCCTGAGATAGAGGCTGGGCAAACTGCTGACCAAGAAGCCCCGCTGTTTGGCCTATGCCACGACCAATGGACTGACCAGCATCAACTGCACTAGAGCCAAAACCAAGAAGACCAGAACGAATATCAGATAAAAGAGCCATAGCTACCTACCAAAACCAAATATGCCTTCGGCAGCACCGCCTAGCTCATAACCGCCAAGGTCAAGGCCACCAGAAGTTGTGCTAGGGGCGGGTGCCCCTAAACCGCCTAAGAAGTCACCAAACATGCCAGTCCCATAATCAATAAGCTGACCACTAATCGCACTTTTTATCTTGTCGCCAGTGCTATACTGAGGTGCTGAGTAAACAGGTCTGGTTTCTGTTTGACCAAACATTGAACCTTCAATTAAGTCTTGATACTCACGCAGAGCTTGAGCCTTTTGCTGTCTGCGAAGCAGGTCTTCCTGAGATAGCAAGCCAGCATACTGCAGCTGACGGTCAATATCCCCGAAGCCAAGTGAGCCGATAGCTGGGGCAAGACGAGAACCCGCCTCCATAGCCCCAATACCCAATCTGCCAATATCGGCAAGGCCAGTAGCGGCACTAAGTTGACGTTTAAGGTCGGCTTGCTGCGCTTGAAGAACAGCAGGTGCGGCAACACTAGCAATGCCTGAACCAAGAGCCTCACCAAACAGACCACTACCCAAACGACCCGCTTTACCAAATTGGCTGGTTGTACGTTGAATGGCGGGAGATATCGCGCTTTCTAAAGCAGCCTGAAACTCTGGTGTTGATGTCGTTGCAGGAGCAGCCGCAAGACGCTCAAATATCTGCTGTGCAGGAGAAAGAAATGAACCAGCCCCACCAAGAAGCTGACCTGTTGCAAACTGCGCTTCTGGTGTAAGTGGTGTACCAGCTTGCGCCATGCCAATTCCCTGTTGAATGGCAGAAAGCTCTAGGGGAGAAAGTTGCTGATACTGGCCTAATTGACCAGATTCAAATAATTTTTGAGATTCGGTAGCGGCCTGTTCAAGCAGGGGTTGAATATAAGCGGAGGCTTGTGTGTTAAACTGTGCCTGACCTACAGATGGCCCCTTTGGTTTTGGTGCAAGCGCACTACCAACAGCAGTGCCTATCATGCCACCCACAGGGCCACCAAGAGCAGTGCCTACTGCGGGAGCCAAACTACTTACCACACTACTCATTTGTTAAATCCTTTTCAAAAACCCTAGAGCGTTCTTTGTAGCCGCCAAGGGCTTTTCCCCAGCCAGCGCGACCATTTATCAACACTTTACTACAGCCCTTATCTTTTGCCAAGTTTTCTATGTGTTCTGTCATTTCAACTAACTCTTTCAAATCGCCGCCAGCAAGATGATAAAGAAGAGCTTTGGCTAAACGACTTTCAATAACCTGAGTAACTATCGCGCTATCTTTGCCCATCCATAAATCTGCTTGATTTCTAGCCAGCATATCCCTGATATCATCTATATCAAGCATCCCGTCACTGTATTCTAAGGCATCAACAAGATATCTCTTAGCCCTCACCCAATCCTTACTTCCTCCCCTGTAAATCATCAGCCTATTATGACGTATAAAATGCTACTACTATGACCATGATTTTTATGACCAACAACAAAGCTACCATTGGCACGAGAGCTAATATATGGGTCAACATCGTAATAATGGGAGTCAAGACCAACAAAGAGAATAACGCTATTAACACTAGCACGGCGGTCAGTCACGGTGGTTGATATTGTGCCGCTTGCAGCCGTAAATGTTCCTGTGCTGTTAATCTTGCCCTCCATGATGTTGTTTACCACTTCAGAAATCTGACGAGGTGAACCACCCTCTTTGGGAAGATTGCGGAACTGATTAGCCATTATCTACGGCCTCTAACCTGACCATCAACGTCAATGCCCTGCACATTCGTCCAGCTTCCGCTCAAGTTAATACGAACACGGTGAAAGCGACCAGAAGACCGCACAGGACAAAAGTTGTCGGCATTTAAGCTTGATGCTGCGCCAAAGGTGACTTCGGCGTTACCAGAATCCCTAGAGGCAACTTGAGCAGTAACGGCAAGGGCAGAACCACTGTCGTTTTGAATATATGGAATAATCCCGCTTACAAGAGAGCTTCTTCCCGCTTGCAGGTCAAACTCACCAGTCTCGACAATGGCATCTAAATTATTACCTGTGAAGGTTTGAATCTTCTTGTCTTTTGCTCCAGCAAAGAAAAATTCACCACCCTTGTAAACTGCGGAGTCAAGAGAGCTAGGCAGCGTGTCTAGGTTTGTAGAAATAGTTGCAAGACCCTCAAGCGTGTAACCAGCCGTAAATAGAGGTGCCATTGCATCCAAGCCAATGCTTGCGGTACTCCAGCTATCTATTGCGTAGTTGTAAATAATAAGCTCGTCAGGTGTGCCATCACCAGAGTCAACACTAGGATAAGACCACACAACAATCTGACGAGAAGGGTCAACAACAGCACTCATACGCGCAGCATTGTTGGACTGAAATCTTTTCAGGAAGAATCTGTTTACCTTCTCTGCGCCAATGGGTTTAGAAGAGTTACCATCAAATACATAAAAACCATCGTCAGAAAGATAAAATACATTGCGACCAAGAGCGGCAACAGAACCAGAAACCTTACAGCCACGTTGCAACTGAACTTTATCAAATTCAAAAACAAGCGGCGAACCAACATACTGTGCGCGTACAATTCCCTTCTCCATTAGGATGGTTGCATATTCACCACCGACAAGACCAGTAACAGCACCCATATCTGAGATGTCCTGAAAGTCTGCCTGTGTGTTGGGGTCAATAGCCCAGCTATCATAGTCACCAATACCAGACCATCGGACACGATACGGCTTCTCACCATCAGTCGTGTCATTGGTATAGCCACACATCACAAAGTCACGCACAACAGCAATAAACCGTGCTTTAGGTGGGGAGCCGCCTAAATCAGCAAATCGACCACCCCCTGCTGCTGTAATTGTTTGGATAGGGTCACTATAATTAGTGGCAACAACATTTTCACCAAACTGGACAAACCGCCAGACGTAGCCAGTACCCGTTGTGTAAGATGCGTCAGATGTTTTTGAAATATCGTCAAGACTCGAATCCGTAGCGTCAAATTTGTAAAGAGAGTTTTCATCGCCAACATATATTGCAGCAGAGGCTGAGTCATCCTTTGCAGCAAACAATCCACGAATAAATTTATTTGTTGCACCAGAAAACGGTAGAACATCGGGAAGGTTTGTGTACCCATTTGCGGCAGGAACAACATTGGTTGCTACGGTAGCTCCAGCATTTTTATACGGAGGCTGGTCAGGTAAAAATTGTCCTAGCTTAATCATTGCACACCCCAAGTTTCAGAGCCTTCAGAAACAACAGTCCAAATCTCTGTTCCTTCAGATACCTCTGTCCACGTTTCACTGCCTTCGCTAACTATAGACCAGTCTTCGCCTAAAATCTCTACGTCTGTTTCTCCAACAGAAATAATAGCAGACAAGGAAGATGCGCCATCAAACTGACCAGTAGCAACAGCAGCAATAATTGCCTCAGTAGCAGGAGTTGCAGCACCTGTCGCAAGAAGGCCACCAGCAGCAGTCATGGTGGCTGGGCCAACAACCAGAGATGCGCCAAACTGTACTCTAATGCCCTCTGAGGTGATTGTAACGGCAACGCTTGGGCTACCCTCACCAAACTGTATTCTTATTCCTTCTGACGTTACTGTGGACGATACAGACGGTGTTGAGGCACCAAACTGAATCCTAATGCCAGATGATGATACGGTCGCTGAAACAGAGGGTGTAGCCTCACCTTCGCGCAGAGCCAACGTATTCCAAAACGCAGCGTCAAGAGCCTGATTAGGTAGTTGCTCTAAGTAACCCCAGTTATCAAGCTGCTCAAGGTTTGGCCCTACAATGTCAGCCATAACTAAGCTGCCGTAATGTCAATACCTGATGCAGCAATCTTAAAGATGTCACCGTCAGCGATAGTTTTTGATGTGGTTAGCGCAGAGTGGAAAAGAAGGTTGCCACTCGTTGACGCATCCCAGAGGCCGATATGAGTAATCGTTCCAAAAGCACCGCCAGAAGCAGCAGGAAACTCAACGGCACCACTATTAGAAGCAGTGCCAGATGAAGCAGCACCGAAAGCAATAGTTTGACGAGCATATCCATTTCCGCTTACCTCTGTGCCCGTCCCAGCATCAGTAGGGTCGGCAGTGTGTAGTGCAACATAAACATTAGCTGGAGAAGACGTACTAGACGTTCCAAGAAAGTGGTCGAGAAACTTGTTCTCAAGGTAATCGCTCATTGCGCTCATGTCAGTTCTCCGTAATCAGATTTCATTTGAAGCGCAGAACCAGCTTGCTTGCTCCGCTCTTCTTCGCGCTTAACTTCATCAATAGCCCGTGTAAACAACTGTTCATACACAGTAGTTTTCTGGTCGTCCATCAAATATACACTAGCCGCAGCCAAAGAACCATAAAGATATGCGTCTGGATGACGAGTCAGTATCTCATTGGTGCTGTTACTATCAGAAAGGTCTGGTACGCCTTCTTGATACACAATCTCTGCCGTGTACGATGAGTCAGGCTCTGGAGCAAACTTAATCTCACCGCCGATAATAGTATACGCACGAGGCTTGCCTTGTGCATTGCTTGCGTACAACTCATCCAGCTTTGCTGGTGTGTAATACTCAAGAACCTCTTTAGGAGATGTGTTTAGCTTAACCAAACGTATGGAGCGCAGGTCTGTTGGCAAAGAAACATATGCGTCACCGCTCACAAGAGTTGCCGTAGCTCTCTTCTCCTGACTACGGGCGTTCATCTCACGAGACATGCGAGACTCTGCAAGAGATATAAAATCTGGGATTTGCGTGGTCAAATCATCACGAGCCAAAAAGTTGGCAATAGATGTTTTTAGCTCAGAATAATTTGTAATAGCCATTATACGCTGCCGCCGCCAGTCCTAAAGAACCTGTTATCATAATCATTCAGCCACTTCTTCCAAGCCTTCGGATTATGCTTTGGTTCACCCAACTCTTTAATAAGCTGATGATACAGAGCCGAAGGTATTTCTGCAACCTTCTGATGGTGTTTTTGTGTATTACCAATCAGAGAGTTTTGCTTATAACTGTTTCGCTCTTCTCTATTACGAGAAAGCATAGCATCTACGTTCTGCGTGCTTTCGTAAATAATCTTGCCATCTTCTTTAAAATGCGCCCACGTTTCTTTGCCAGAAACAGGGTCAGACGTAACAAGTCTTTTCTTCATCTTTCTCCCCAAAAGTAATGGGGGTAGCCGAAGCTACCCCCTGAAGACTTACGACAGGTCGTAAACCGCACCGTGAGCTTTTGGTGCAGATACTTTCAGAGTAAATTCCGTAATGATTTGGAACTTCTCTGAGTCACCTGTTTTAGCCAAATCGTCAACCGTGAAGTTACGGTTGGGAAGTGTGCAGATGCTTGCGTAGTCACTGTCGAGCAGATACACGCGGTCATCTGAGGCAAAACGGTCAATGACCACATCAAGCTGACCATAGTCGCTGAGATACAGCGAAACCGACCCAACGATAGCTGCCTCACGAGGAGCAGTATAGTTGATTTGGTTGGTAGCAACTGAACCACTGTTCAGGTCGCTAAAGGTAGCTTTCTTGGCAGGAGAAACAACGAGCATGTTCGGCTGACCACCATCGGTGTAAGCAGCTTGCATGGCGTTATCAATCTGAGCCAGAGTCAGTGCGCGATTAGTACCAGACATATCAGGTACGTCCGTGCCATCACCAGTAGCAGCAGAAGTGCCAGAGGCATCATCTACGTTGGTAATCCAGCTTGACAGAGTACCAGCTTTGCGCGGGTCAGATGCGCTACGAGCCGTATCTGAGTTCAGATACTTTTCTATGTCGCGGCGCAACTCAAGTCCTTTAAGAACTTTTTGGTATGCGACCTCCGCATCACGCCCCGCCTTATCAACAGCGTCCAGAGTGCCAGAAACCTGTGCATCTTTCTGTGAAATCTGCATGTAGTTTCCGAGACGAGTCGTAGCTGTCGGAGTTGCGTATGATGCGTCAGCACCTTCGTTTTGGTAGTTGGTTGCTACGGCAGCAGCCAATTCTTGTACTTGCCACTCGACAAATACACCGTTACCCGTTTCTTTCCGCAGAGCAGAAAAAATTGGAGTTTCATCTGGGTCGATGCGAGTGATTACATCACTCAGGTCTTCCCGTTCACCAACTGCGTTGGCTGTAGTAAATTGTGCCATTTTAAGACCTCATTCTCTCTAATAGTACGGCGACAGCATCATCTTTGCTGCCAGATTTATTTAGGCGTTCAAGTGCCTGTTTCTTACGATTAGCATTAGCTTGAGCTTTGGTCGTTGGTTTGCCTGACTTAGTGACCTTCGGGGCTTTCTTTACTTTCTTCTCAGCTACTGGCTTTTTAGCCATCAACTCATCGTAAAGATACGCCTTGCGAAGTGCCAATACTGCTCTACTATCCGATGTGGCAGCAAGTTCAGCTTCAGAAAAACCTAAGTTGCGTTGAGCGTAAGAGATAATAGCTTGTTTCTCTTTTGCTGCAACGTCAGGGTCTTTCCAGTCTGGCAAGGCTTCAAGAAGTTTCTCTTGCTCCTTTGCCAAGTGAGCTTGATGCTGTTGCACAAACTCCTGCTGACGCTCTTCCTGTACACGCACCTGTTCGGCTTTTACTTTTTCTGTCGCTTCCTTGCGGTCACGATAAGCCTCACGTTGACGCATATACTCCATCGGGTCTTCGCTGTAGAGATTATCCCAGTATTCTTGGGGCTTCTCTTCAGCAGAGCTTAGTTGGGCTTCTAACGATTGCAAAGCTTGTGCATATTGCTCTCGTTGCTGCGCTAGGGCGGCTACCTCTACTTCCGAGTTCTTGCGAATCTCAGCAGCTTCTTGCATCCGCTTTTGTGCAGCCTGTTCCAACTGATAAGATTTGACAAGTTCGTCAGCAGTGACGTTCTTCTCTTCACCATCAATCTTCACAGTGTAGTATTCTGTCTCGTCTTCGACTTCTTCAATCTCAGATACGTCAACATCATACTCTTCATCATCATAATCCTCATCAGCTTCGGATAGCTCTTGCGCGTCCTCGGCCTCAAACTCATCTTCAGATGTCGCCTCAGTTTCTTCGACCTCAATGGCCTCTTCAACTTCAGCTACAGGCTCTTGAGCATCTCCGCTTGCCTCTTCAGGGGCGTTGGTGTTCAAGAGAAGGTCAACAGCTTGACCCTTACTAAGTGACTCTCCAGTTCCTAACAGGGTGCTGGGTTCATCGCTCATTTCGTTTCTCCTCTATAAATCTTTAAGAGCCTAGCTCTATCTTTGCTAAGTTGCCTGTCTCGACAACCTCATTCAAATGGCCTTGCACCACCATTAGTGCTTGGTACATCTGAAATAGCGTTTCTCGTTCATCAGCAGATGACGAGGGATTTTTCCAAGCGTCCAAGTAAGTCTCCTCCAACTTACTAAACGCTTCCAAGATAAGAGGGTCACGGAGCAATGCTTTTGCACGTTCACCCCTATCCTGCTCCCCCCTTAGTTTCCCTTCATTCATTCGCATCTCCTTGTTGCAAAAATATCACACAATGCTTTTTACGCAAGATATTTTATACACGAGGTAGATTTATTGATGTTTCTATGCCAGAGCGCACTTTTTCTGTACGAAGCTGCATTTCAAACTCAAGCTCTTGACGGCGAAGTTCAAGTTCAGCAGCCATCTTCTCACGTTTAAGCTGGAACTCCATCTCCATCTTCTGTTGCTCCATCTGCAACTCAGCTTGCATTTTTTGCATTTCAACAGCAACAGCAGGGTCTTGCTGCGGCCCAGCTTGTTGAGCGGCCTGTGCCTGTTGCATGAGAGTGGCTTCAATCTGTTCGGCAGGTGCAAAGAACTGAGAAGCATCCTTGAAGCCAGAAAGTTCTGCAATCTTGGCAAGCGTATTGCGATACTGAGATAAGCTAACCATTGGGTTGTTCAACCCCATCTGCATAAGAACCTGCTCTTGTTTTTGAGCAATCTGAGACAGGAAGGCAACTTGCTGGTCACGCTGGGCTGTGCCCAAACCTACGTTGATTTGTACATCATAGGCACTTTCCCACTCACGAGGATTCATCGGCACAAACTGATTACGCAAGCGAATAATCTTTTCTTTATTTTGGTACTTGGTAACTAGGTGCAAGATGCCACGGAAAAGACTACGCACACCAGTCTCTGCAAATACACGAGCAATCATTTCAATCTTGCCCTGAGATGCAGCTTGCATGGCGGCAACAGCAGTAGCCGTTGTTGATTGTAGCGCGTCTGCATCCAAGCCCATTGACTGCTTGCTAATGCCTGTGCGCTGCTCACGAACACTGTCCATATAATTTAGAGCAGGGAATACAGAGCTAGAAACATCTGGAACCTGCAACGGCTGAACAGCACCAGCAGTGCGGGTTCTAACTATCCCCCCTGGCCTGTTAGTAAGTAGGTCGTCTAGGTTTACCTGACCCTCAACAGCAACAACACGAGCGTTGTTTGTGTTGTAAATATTATCAAGCAACTGACGCATAAGCGTAGACTTGATAAGCTGCACATCCATAACAAGCTCTGCTACAGAGCGACCAATGGCTCTGTGCGGCATAAGAATCGGAGAGAGGACAGCAAATGGTATATGGTCAAACTCTTCATTCTCAAGAATGTG
>CAACVD010001362.1_pt1 | contig 11754 bp, 8 predicted proteins | sample 2381771 | NCBI WGS metagenome assembly CAACVD01 (sample SAMEA5211965, study PRJEB30684) | marine metagenome | biome: Marine; feature: Epipelagic; material: Water | collected 2015-10-15 | depth 15 m | reverse complement strand
GAGTTAGCCACTACTGCTTGACCTGTTAAAGCAGAAAGAACATTAGTTGAATCAGTTACATCAGCACTCGCTTCGATTCCGTCTAATTTTGTTTTGTCGCCATTAGCAAAAGCTCCTTCAGAAGGTTTAGACTGGAGTGTAGAGATTGTTACTCCTTTAACACCAGCTAAATCTGTTAATTCAGAATCCATCAATGCTCCAGCAGCAGTAACGTTGGCAGTATCAGTTACATCAGCAGATGCTTCAATTGCGTCTAATTTAGTTTTGTCACCATCTGCAAAAGCTCCTTCGGATGGTTTAGGTTGTAATGTTGAAATTGTTACACCTTTAACACCAGCTAAATCAGTTAATTCTGAATCCATTAAGGCTCCAGCTGCGGTTACATTAGCTGTATCGGTTACATCAGCTCCGGATTCTACGCTTAAAAATGTTCTAACATCAGATGCTGAACCAGATATTATAGTAGAACCGTCTAGGTCCAATTTGCCGTGTGCTATAGCTGCTGAACCGTTAATGTCATCATTTACGATTACACCAGAGCCAATAGCTGCAGCTCCGTTTGACGCAATAGTTACGTCTCCGGATACGTCTTGAAATACCTGAGAAGAAGCTGATACGTTGCCGTCTAATGCTCCGATAGATATATTCGTTAGTGCAGACCCGTCGCCTTTAAAAGCCGATGCGGTTACAGCACTATCTATATTTAAGTTTGATAGTTCCGCGGATGAACCCGAAACTACGACTTTTTTCCATTCTGCCATTTGTTTTTCCTATATTATTATAGTTATTTGTATTGTAAAAAAATAGTTGTGATATAGTTTAGGGTATTATTAACCTACTAACTTTTATAAATAGAGACTCCTCTACATTCCTAAGAAAAAGTCATTAGAGGAAGAGTAAAAGAATCCTCCAGATACAGCTGTAGGTGCTGTTGCGAACTTGGCTAACACTACTACTCCTTGATCATTTATCTCAAATTTCTTTTCTCCGGATACGCTTACGTCAAAAGTTTCAGAGGAGCCGTCAAGTTCCACATTTAACGAGCCTGTAATCTTTATAGGAGCGGTAGCACTAAAAAAGGAACCGGTTTGTCTAAATACTACTCCTACTTGCTCTACTATACTTTTATCATTTAAAAAGAAGGAACCAGTAATTTTTAAAGAACCAGTAACCAGGTGTGTATCGTCTAAAGTATCTCCAAATATAGTAGAACCTGAAGAGAAGGATTGAGTAATAAAGGTAACTGAGGAGGATATTACATACCTTTCTGCGGTTATATCACCGGTAACTACAAGGTCACCGTCAATATTTTGATTACCTGTAAAAGTATTTTCTGCTGAAGTACCTGCAAATGAACTTGTAACCTGCTTTATACTATCGACCTGGGTCTGTATAGAACCGGTAAAGTTAGCTAGACTATTTACGTTACCTTGTATTGACCCTGTAAAAGAAGTTAAACTGCTAACTTCAGCCTGTATAGAACCAGAAAAAGTATTTAAAGCATCCGTACTTCCAGTCCCTGCTCCTCCACCACTTCCTGGCCATGAAAATTCTTCAAAATTATAATTTACTAAAGGAAATGAACCTGTAATATCTAGTTTATATAATTCATTAGTGGTTTCGATATAAAAAATTTGACCATCATTTAACTTACCTTTAAGTATCGCACTTCCAGTTAATGCAAACATGTCGCTTTTTGCCTGTACTGTCTGCCAACCTCCTTGTATGGAAGTAATGTCAGAAAGCTTACCTCCTGAGGTTATTGCGATATCTGTAGATATGTTAATTGCCATTTTTTATCCTACTGTGTTGATGACGGAGCCGATCCACTTGACGCCATAAAGAAATAATTAATATCTGCTGTTGTATCTACTTGTGAAAATATTACTCCAAATTTATCTATACTAGTATTAGGATAATAATTAGATGGAGAAAAATTTAAATATCTTACAAAAGTTGATTGAGGTGAATCCGACACTCCAGTACCGACCCTATCTGCAAAAAGTACATATTCACCCGTTGCACTTCCTCCTACTGAGGTTGCCATAGCCGTGGGTAAGGTAAATTTGCCGGCCGATCCAGCTGCTGAAGCTGAAGGAAATACTATTACTATACCGGTAGCTGATTGTGAACCAGTTGTATGGTTAACTGCTTCAATTAGAGTAGAAGTTCTATCTCCCTCTAAAATACTCCCGCTTGCTATTAAGTAAGCTCTTGTTGCCCCCAAGCCGGCAAAAGCTGTAGTAGTAATATTACCGGTTCCTAACTGCCCTCCTGCTATTTGTCCAAATAAAGTACCTGAATCTGTATCACCGTTATCGTCAGCGTCGCCATAACTACTTAAAGCTTGGGCCTGATTACCTGCAAATGCACCAGATTCATCAAGGAAAGCATACCAAAATACAGGAACAAATACTGGTAATGTTCTATTAAAGTTTTGAGTTTCGTCAAAATTATCAAAAATTGATGCAGTATAGTTTAACGAACCTGTTATTGAATTAGCTGCTTGAATTTGATAAGAAGAAGATACTGCGTTTTGAGGTATTGCTTTTAACTGATTAGCATGTTCCCCGCTTAGAGACATTGAGAAAGGAGTATCAGTTTCTGTATCAGTTATTGAAACTGAAACTACATTAGTGTTAGTGTCTATTGAAGCAGTTAAAATAGCAAGTTGATTGGTAAAGGTGGCTGATGGAGCCTGGTTGGCGAATACATTAACAGTCAGGGAGCCGCTTCCTATATTGTCGTACTGATCTCGATACGTAATAGTACTTGTAATACTATCTCCAGAGCTTGTGGCAGAACCGCTTAAGTTAATTGCTAAAGTTAAAGCTCCTGCATTTGTTACGGATATCGCTGAATTAGAAGAGGTAAATGCTGCTACAGCTTGTGAACCATAATTTGGAGAATAGGATACATTAAGGTCTGACGCACTCCCGTTATTAAACCCAGTAGCGCTTCTAAGTACTGCACCGGATATAGCTGATTCAATTATATGAGAAGTAGTATTTCCAGTTAAGGTTCCAATATCTGCAAAAGCAATCGTCACTGATTCTGCTTGAGTAGTAGATTCATCAAAATTATCTACTGCTACTATATTAAAATTATAGCTTCCTCCAGCTAAGTCTTCAGCTGCAGTAATTAATAGAGAAGAAGTATTAGTATTTTGAGGTACTATATTAAACTTAGAGGCATCTGTTCCTGTTAAACTAACTGCAAATGGTACGTCACTTTCAGTATCACTTATAGTTACACTTTGAATAGTTGCTCCAGTTACAGCCTGATTAGTATTAAGAACTCCTGAATTATCTGTAGCACTTACGGAAGGTGCTTGGTTACCGAATACATTAACTGTTACTGAGCCACTACCTATATTACCGTACTGGTCTTGGAAAGTAATATTCGTAGAAATACTATCTCCAGAACTTGTTGTCGAACCACTTAAGTTAACTGCTAAAGTTAATGCACCTGTATTACTTATAGCTATAGAAGAATTAGAAGATGTAAATGCTGCTACAGCCTGTGAACCATAGTTTGGAGAATAGTTGACGTTTAAATCTGAAGAGTTACCGGCATTAAATCCAGAAGCATCTCTTAATACTGCACCGGATACGGCAGATTCTATAATATATGAGGTAGTATCACCAGTTAAAGTACCTATATGCGCTTGGGCTATAGTAACCGTTTCCGCAGAAGAAGTAACTTTAGCAAAATTATCAGTTACTACTACATTAAAGTTATTTGTACTGCCTACTAAATCTTCGGCTGCATTTATAAAGACAGAAGAAGAATCTGCATTTTGAGGAACGACAGTAAATTTAGCAGCATCTGTACCAGTTAGTGTCGTAACAAAAGGTGTATCGCTTTCAGTATCAGTTATACTAACTGTTTGTATTTTAGTTCCAACAGTTGCTTGATTGCTATTAAATATTCCGCTATTGTCCGAAATAGAAACCGAAGGTACTTGGTTGGCAAAAACATTTATAGTAATTGAACCACTACCTAGATTACCAAATTGATCTTGATAGGTAATAGTAGATGATATTGTATCCCCTGACGATGTAGACGAACCGCTTATATTAAGCCCTAAAGTTAAATTACCGCTATCATCTACAGCTATTGCTGCATTAGAAGAAGTAAAAGAAGCGACTGCTGCAGATTCATACTGTGGAGAGTAGCTTACAGATAATTGCGAAGCATTACCGTTATTGTATCCAGTAGCATCTCTCAATACGGAGCTTGATATACCGGACTCAATAATATATGAAGTTGTATCACCACCTAAGGTTCCTATAGGTGCTTGAGCTATTGTAAAGTTAGTTACGTTTGTATTAGTAGCAAACGAGCCTGAATCGCTTATAGATGCGGAAAAGAAATAATTACCTGCTGCAAGGTTTGTACTCGCACTAATAAAGATATTAGTTCCGTTGTTGTAATGAGCTAATCCAGAAGAGGCATTAAAAACAAAGGAATCTAAAACTATTGCATCTCCTTCAGGATCGCTAAAAGAAAGAGTATATAAGTTATTTCCTGTAGAAGGTCTAGCACTGTTAGTATTTAAATTAGCTGCAGTTGGTGTTGCAGTAATACTAGGTGCTTGATTATCAGTTACGCTTACGTTAAAAGTTGTTTGAGCAGTAGTTCCAAAACTATTAGAGGCAGTAACTGAACCAGTTAAAGTAGCACCTCCTAAGAAAGAACTAGATACATTACTTGCCAACGATATTTGGCCGCTACTATTGATATTAAATAAAGCTGGGGCTACACTAAACGTAACTGACTGTCCATTAGTTACACTAAAAGCAGCGCGAGTACCTGCTATACCTGAAGTTGCCGTGGTTAGGAAATTACCTGTTAGTGCTGATTCAATAATATAAAAAGCACCGTTATTAGTTATTGCAGGAGCTACATCATCGCTGACGCTTAAAGTCATAGCTGCAGAATTAGTAGCTGCATTAAAGACATCTGAAACAGAAGCACTATAAATATAGGTATTAATTAAATCTGAGTTTATGAATTGAGAGGATTTTCTAGAAATTCTCCCAGTACTGCTCATAGTGAAAGGATCTTCATCAGGGTCGCTTTGACTAGTACCTGTATAAGTTCCTATAGAAACATCTGACCCATCTAATTTAAGCCCTGCCAAAGTAAAGTTGGTAAAGATTATTGTATCCCCTTCGGAATCAGAAGCAGCAATATCTTTAAAAGTGTCACCGTCGTTTTCGTCCTCACTAAAACCGGTAAATGTTTGGTTATTGATAGTAGGTACTACGTTATCAGTCACATTTACGGTTATAGGTAAAGTAGCAAAAGAATCTCCATCTACACCGGCTACATTATGTTCATCAGAAGCTGTAATGCTAAAAGTATAAGAACTAGTTGTTTCAAAATCTAAAGACGAAGTTGCTTGTGCTACAGAAACATATGTAGGATACTTGGTAATACTAAAGTGATTTCCAGGAATAGAACTGGAAGTTATAGTAATTGTATCTGAGTCAACATCTGTAAAGTATATTTTAGTTAGCTCGCCGGTTGTTGCGTTTTCATTTCTCGCAGTAGTAAAAGAAGTAATTATAGAGCCGCCAACAGAGCTTTGTCTAAATACAGGGGCGGTGTTAGGATCTATTCTAACATAAATAGTTTTATCAGTCGTTCCATTAAATGTATCTGTTGCTGTTACTAAAACCGGGTGTGCAAGTTCCCCATCTCCTCTATCTTGGGTATTCATAGAAGCTGTAGCTAAAGTATTTAGCGACATTGAACCAGCTGTATCTACTCTAAAGAAATCTGCTGTATAGAGACTTGAAGTACCAAAAGTAAAGGACTGGCCTTCTGCGTCTGACCCGGTCAGGACTGCTACGAGACTACCTGACGCAGTAAACTCAACTATTTCTTGATTACCTGTAGATATAGTTGGGGAAGTATTAGGAAAAAAGACAGCATTTAAAAAATCTTGTATCGTTCCGTCTGTACCAGGATTGAAGTTGTTACTATATAGATCTCCTAAAAGAGTATTAGAAACTATTTTATCTCCGTCAAATGCTACCGAACCTCCACCACCTGCTCCGAAACCACTAGCTGCAGCAGATGCTGAAACTTGAGCCGAAGAGGATATAACTCCGGCTGGTAATTCGGCACTACTAAATCCACTGGCTGCTGCTGAAGCTGATATTTGAGCTGAAGAAGATATAAGTCCTGAAGGTAATTGAGCTGACGATGATAGTATTCCTGAAGGTAGCTGTACTGAAGAAGAAATAACTCCTGAAGGTAGTTGAGAACTGTCAAAGCTAAATCCACTTTCAGCTATTGAAGAGGACAAAAATGCAGAGGATATAAAAGATGCAGTATCAGCCGAAACAGCATGAGATGATGAAACTTCAGTTACTATCTCATGGGATGCTGAAATAGCAAATAAGGCGTGAGAAGCTGTTGCGACCGTTGCAGTATCAAAGCTTATTTGACCAGAACCAGATATTATACCTGAACCTGCTAAACTAGAAATTACTTGAGCGGAGGAAGATACTGTACCTGCTGTAGCACTCCCAGCTCCGAATCCACTTGCTGCTGCTGAAGCTGATATTTGAGCAGATGAAGAAATAGTACCGTCAGGTATAACAAATGAACCAGTTTGGTCTGCAGTAATAAATGATCCAGTAATAGAATTGGATACATAAGAACTAGCTTTGGCAAGCTCAATCCATTCTCCACCATGAGCATAATAAGCTTTTCCGGTTGCATGTACATGAGCAAACATACCATGATAGGTATTAGCACTAGGTAGGTCCACTAAAGCGTTGTAGTGGAAACGAATCTTATTTTCTTGACCAGTTACTTCTAAAATACCGTCTATAGATTGGTTACCTATAAAGCTATTAGATCCAGTCGAAATAAAAGAACCAGTAGATGTAGTCAGGCTATCTATACTAGCTTGTAGAGAAGTAAGTTCTGTTATCTGAGCTGAAGAAGATACTGTATTAGCCGGTAAAGTAAATGAACCTGTATTTACTGTAACGGTGAAAGTAGAGGAATCTCCTTTTGTAAAAGTTATACGGTTATTACTAGTCGAAGCAGTAACAAATAAACTACTTGAATCTGATGAAGAAGAAGTAACAAATCCTAAAGAACTAATTTGAGCTGAACTGCTTACTAACGTCGGTATTCCTACTAAATTAGAGTAATCTAAAGCTCCGGTTATTGAAGTAGCGTCTACTGAACCAGTAACTTTTAAGTTTGATGAAACTCTGTAAAAGTCAGAACCAGTTGACCAAATAGAAGATCCGCCACCACCGCCGCCTCCTAGAGTACTAAGATCTATATTATTTCCTTCAGATATAGTTAGTACTTTACTTGCATTATTAAACGATAGAGTTTGATTATCAGTTGATTCTGAAATAAATCCTAAAGCAGTTATTTGTGCTGAGCCGGATACAGTACCGGATGGTGCTAAAACGGCCTCTGTAGTAATTACTTCTCCGGATGCTGAGACTGTGGCTTTTATAACTTCTTTTACTATCTCAGGAGTCCCATTGCCATTTACTTTTACAACAGATATAGATGAAGTAGTAATTAGTATATTACCCACCCTTACTCCATCTTTTTCTCCACCAAGTTCAGATAGTACAGTACCTCCGTTAATAAATTTTAGGGAAGCAGTACTAAGGTATAAATCTCTCCATGGTGTAGTAAGGGAACCTAAATCATATATTCCAGCGTTTTCAGCTGTAACTTCTGGGATTAAAGAACCAGTAAAAAATTGTGTTCCTCTAAAACTACTAGAGCCGGAGATATTAAACGAACCAGTAAAAGAGCCACCACCACTAATATGCCTATTAAGTTGCTTCCAGTCTAACCTACCCATATTAAGCTAGTTTCCCTTTTAAAATTACTTTATCATCACTATCTAAATTGTAACCTAAATTTGAAAACGTTACTACTACATTTATACCAGACTCAGCAACAGTTCTTTCATTTTCAGGTACTATAAGACCGTTAACAAAAACTTCAAAGCTGCTTTGTCCTACAGTAAATCCTGTTGGTGGAACAGCTAACGAAGAGCTGAAAAATGTGGCAGTAGTATTTGTGACTGAGTTATTGGATACGGTAGCATTTAAGTTAATAAAAGTTGCTTCATTACTAAATACTCCCGTGCTGGTGCTGGCTCGTGAAGCTCCTGTTAGGCTGTTATCAAAAAATCGAGTACTACCCTGTCTAACTTGTGTACTTGCTCTTCTATTAAGAATTGCCATCTGTTACTACCTCCGTTCCGAAAATTAAAGCTGATTTTGAGTAAAATTTATTCATTCCGTTTAATTGAGCATTTATAGAATCCGATATTATATGTCCAAGCATATTAATACTAAATTCAGTTTTTACTTTTCTATCTTCCCCTTGATTTAATTCAGTAACTGTAGTATAATTATCTATCATAGCACGAAAACTAAATTTTTCAGGATCGCCCCAGTATGCATCAGATGCAAAGTTTATAGATTCAACTATTTTATTCATTTGCTCAATATAATCGGTAAATACTATACAAGAATAAACCAGATTTACGTAATCAGGTACTATTACTCCGTAGTATTCGTCAATTTCGTTTCTATTGTTAAGTATTGAAAATCTGTCGTAAACGTTCTTATTAGAGAAATTTTTCTTAAAAACTCCAAAATTAGTTGGATTATTTGCATCCATTTTGTTTCCAAGATTACGATTTTTCTCAATACTATCTCTCTTATACATAATCAGCGGTGCCTGAATCTTCCCATTTTTGTCACGGTAAAATCCATCTTTTTGTACTGCCGCCCATCTTTCCGGAGATCCGTATATAATAGGAACATTCTTTTTGCTGCTATTTTGTAAGACTGAAGGTCTTATTACATTGTTGAAGTAGTAGACAATCGTTTCGTCTATATCTCTAAGTCCAACGCTAAACTTTTTTACGTTATCGTTTTTAACAGAACGTCTTTCTGCTCGATTTTCAGTTCCATCAAAAGTTGATATACCGTCTGTAGTGTAGGATTCTCTCAAGTTATCCGAGAGCTCTCTTTGACTTTTTGGGGTTGGTTTTTCTACAGCCATTATTCCCTCCCTTTATAGTTCCGGGTAATATGAGAACGTAAACCTTTATTAAATTTTCTCAATGCCTGTAGGTAGTCAAATAATTTAGAGTCATCAGGGTACTGTTTAATAGCTTTTTCAAAATCTTTTTCAAATTCGCCCATATTAGTACGAAGATCTTTCAAAGGAGTATATTCTACTTTAGAAAAGAAAGTACGAGTTTCAGGATCATATCCAGTAGGAACTATTTTTCCTCTATTCCTTCTATCTACTTCAGTATATAATTTATCTATTTTACTCATACTACCTCCGCTATTCCTACTTTATCTCCTCTTGTTAGGTGACAGTCTACTATAATAGATATGCTCTTACCAAATTGTGAGCCATAATCAGTAAGGTTATAACTATCATCCCTACCTAAGAACAATTGATTCTCTCTTACTGTATCTACTTCATAATAATCTTCATGCCAAAGTACAATATCTCCGATTTCTGGTACTACTTGGATGTCGGATAGGTCTTCTCTTAAAAATGCAAACGATGCTTCTCTTCCTAAATCAGGACCAAAATCATCTATACTTACTACTTGGTCTCCTCTAGTAATTAAACAATTAACTTTAGTAGGAGTATAGAAAATTTTACTCAGAGACTCTCCATAAATATTTATTTCGGTATCTTCAAGAGATAGCTTATAGTAGAGTATTTCCTGCTCAACTATATCTTTAAGTAATTCCCTGTTTATTTTAGTAAGTAGGTTAAAATCTCTGGTACTCCCGAATATCATTAAGACCTCTCTATTGTCTTAGTAGCTATTTCGAATCGTTTTATAATAGGAGATTTTATTGCTTCCTGGCGTACAAATTTAAAGGCTGATTGAGGATCTGATTTAGTACGTACTTTTACATCGTACATAGAAACATTACGTCCTTCTTCGTTACCGGCAGTATTAACAATAGTAACTCCTTTAACTGCTCTAATTACGTCAGCAACATCCATTACTGAACCTTCGTCAGAATAGGTAACTCTTACGAGTCCTTTAAAGATCTTATTATCTTCTTCTAATAATAAATCTAGTAAACTAATCATTATCCTACGTATATAGTCATGGGTACATCTGAAAGGGTTTCTTTTAAAAACCTGCTTTCGTTACTTTTTTTCTCTAACTGGGCTTCTCTAGAAGTTTGATCTAACATTTCTCTAAGATTAGTTAATAGAGCTTCTTTTTCAGTTCTAGCATCTGTTAAAAGATCTGCTTGATTCAGAGTAGCTTCTGCTCCAGGAACTGGAACGGTTTGGTATTTTCCTCTAACGTAAGCTAGAAGTTCTCTGGCTAAGGCAAGAGTATACCGGTAAATCCATTGCCTAGCTACTGAGTTTAGTTCAGAGTATGTTGGGTTGTCGTAAGGTACTTCTCCTACATTAGTAACTAATCCTGTATCGCTAGTATTGACACCGCCTTGTTTGTCCTCTAGTTTATAATATTCAAAGTAGAGATTTTGAGCTTCTAAAGGGACAGGAAACAATTTAAGTTGATTATTAATTACTTCAAAGCTATACCCGGATCTTCTAATTTGATCATTAAATTCTATTGCTTGTACTTTTAATGCATCATAGGATGCCGGCATAAGCAAGAAGTTAACTCCGGGACTAAAGGATCCAAAATCGAAAGCATCCATTAAAGATTGTATTCCTGTACCTGTCCCTGCATAAGGATCAAAGTACCTTAAAATGGCTGGGGGTGCTTCGAAAAAGACTCTTCTTATTTCTATACCGCCTGTTATACCTTCAGTAGTAGCCCAAGCATCTAAGTCGTAATTTTGAACCGATGCTGTTAAAGGAAGAGATCCGGTGTATTGAGTTAAATTACCCCCTACTCCAGCTTCAGTACCATAATTACTTGAAATCTGTACTACTCTGTTAAGAGTCGGATCAATAAGCTTATTATTAAGATTACTTCCAGTTAGTCCACCTTCTAAAGAAAGATAATTTTCTCTAATTTTATATTGAAAAACTTCGTTACCGTACGTTGTTACAGCTTCTTCAAAGCAGGCATAGAAGGAACCTGAGTTAAGTTCTACATCCATTAACGGAAAACCTAAACGAGTACCGCAAAAGCTAGCTACCTTATCAGCATCGACTTGAAAGGTGGTATCTGTATCGTAAAATCCGAAGGGAGTTGAACCGGTTGCAAAAGTAGAACTTCCTCCCCAAATGGAAATGTTAGCCATCTTACTATAATTTTATATATAAATAGCAGTAAATACTACTCCCTGTAGAGGTCGTATACACTTAAGATAGGAGAAACGATTTCATGTCTATGATTTTCGATAAGAGTAAACGTTCTAAAGCCTTCTACGTTTTCCTCAAGTCTATTTAAAAACGAAAATCCAGAGGTCCTTTTGTCTCTTAAGTCAATCTGGGCGGTGTCGCCGCATATTACCATTTGGCTATTTTTTCCAAGTCGGCCTATTACTGCCTGCATTTGAGTATGAGTAACGTTTTGTGCCTCGTCAACTATTACAAAAGAGTCAACAAAAGTACGTCCTCTAATAAAAGCGAACGGGACTATTTCGATAGTTCCTTTTTCTACTTCTTTATCAACCTTCTCTTTGTTATACAACATGTATAGATTGTGATATATAGGAGCTAACCAAGGGTCCATCTTCTCTCTAATATCTCCTGGTAGGAACCCGATATCTT
>CAACVD010001361.1_pt1 | contig 11756 bp, 12 predicted proteins | sample 2381771 | NCBI WGS metagenome assembly CAACVD01 (sample SAMEA5211965, study PRJEB30684) | marine metagenome | biome: Marine; feature: Epipelagic; material: Water | collected 2015-10-15 | depth 15 m | reverse complement strand
TATGGTCTGCCAGGTCTTGCTGTGCCGCCTTTTGCTAATCCTTCTAATGTCGCTGGAATTCTGCTGAAATCGCCTTGAGTTGCAATGTCGCTGTTACCCGCTGTGGCCGCACCAATTAAAAAACCTATAAGCTGTGATGTGGCTGCTTGTGCAGCTAATTTAGATAGTTCTGAAATAAAAACATTTACCAGGTCTTTAATGCCAATCTTTCCTGTGGCAAAGAAATTGGCAAATACTTTTTCAATGCCTTTGAAGGTACTCTCAAAACTTTTTTGTATTCTTGAATTAGCATCACCTATACCGTCTTCGTAGTTTTTTACTGCGCCTGTGAAACTTTCAAAAAATTTATTAACATCATTTGCACCCCTGCCAGAATCACCACCAGTCATGCCGTCTAAAATATTTTGTCTTATTTCTTTAAGAGTATCTAAGGCGACCTGTGCATCAGATCCAGATGCTATGCCAAAAAAATCAGCAAAAGATTTTGTTAAAGCACCCAAAATACCGCCTGATTTTTGTCCTTTGACAACAAGTTCTAATCTAGAAATTTCTTTGTTTAATTGTTCGAGTTCTGTTCTTTCTATCAAACCAAGTGTCTTGCCTAATTCTTCTCGGAAGGCAAAAAGGGCAGCTCCAGCAGAAACTATTGATGTTGTTATTACGGTAAAAGGATTTCTTGCTAAAACTGCAAACAAGCCCCTTAATGCGCCTAACAGCAACGGTATCGTTGTTACCGTCAAAAGAGTAAACGCTGGAATTAAAAATGCAGTCAGGTTGTTAGCAATTGTTTTAATTGAGTTTGCAATAGCTATGTTGATTGGTACTAGTTTGGATCCTTCTCCTAAGAAAATTGTGAATTGATTTCTCAACAGCGTGATTGATTGACCAATGGTCAATTGCATATCATCAATTTGTTGGGTGGTTTCATCTACCTTGCCAATCAAGATAGGTAGAATTTTTTGTGCAGTGATTAAACCTTCTGCACCAAGATCTCTTAACGCACCTTTTGAAACGCCAAGACCGTCAGCTAATAATTGAGCAAGGATTGTGTTTTGCTCCATAACTGAATTAAGTTCGTCACCTCTTAGAGTTCCAGATGCTAAACCTTGGGCAAGTTGCCTGGAAGCATTGGCAGCTTCGATAGCTGATGCACCAGCCATGACAAACGTATTCATCACCGTTTGGGTTGCAGCTGCAACATCTTGTAAAGAAACGCCCATCTCAGACGTTGAGAAAGCAATCTTTCCGAACAGATCACCAACAGCATCAAGATCAGATCTTGATTCCCGGGCAATTCGTTTGACTTCTTCTAAGGCTTCCTCTGCTTCTGTTGCGCCCCCTGTAAGAGCAAGCAGTTTGTTGTTTAGATTTGTGAACTCGTCAGCTGCCCTGGTGACTTCACGAATTGAAAACGCAGCGATAAAAACATTTCTAAGCGTACTAAGCTGATTGTTAACGTTTCTAACGTTTCTATTTATGTTATTGAACGCCTTACTGGTTTTATCAGTTGCGCCTATAACAATCGCTAAATTACCTAAGTTCTCCGCCATTTTGTTTATTCAATTCGTTTACTCGTTTTACATAGGCTATCCACATCTGAAATTCATCAGTGGTCATTGCTTCGACCTGGCTTATTGTCAGACCCAACCTATCTGCTAATGCGAACTGCGTAAAAAGATCAGGTTGGGAATTTACTTTTGTTCAGCTTCCTCTGGGGTCATTGACCCTAAGATCCTGCCAGCTACATTAGCAACAACAGTAACGTCTGCCTTTGTCATAAGATTTTGTTTATCAGCCAGGCTAAATAAATTATTACCGTCTTTGTCTAAAGCCTTAGTAATAATTGCATGAACCATAACTTCTAAATCATTATCGTTAGACATCTTGTAAAGTTTTTTTGACTCAGCCAAAGTAAGCGGTTTAGAAAAAATTTCTAAAGGCTGACCGTCTGATCCCCATTCTGGCACTTCAAAAGATTTAATATCTTGTGCGTCAAAATGAGCAACTACGTTGTCTATAGCTTTCATTTATTAGTAAGTTCCTATAGTCAATGCACCGTCACCCTGGAAGCCAATTGTCATTTCCACTAAGCCATCGTGAGCAGCTGTTATAGTTTTTTCTGTCACAATGCCTGTACCAGATAACTTATATGCACCCGTTGAAGTTCCTTCTGGCCCCAAGTTCAAGGTGAATTCTGAACCAACCGTTAAAGAAACTTGACCGCTTGAGTCAGTGTCATCGAAAAATAAATCGATGGATCCTGAAAACTCAGTCAAAGTCGGTTCATAAGTTTTAGCTGAATCACCCATTGAAGTAGATTCAGTTGTGTCACCTGACTCAGTGATTGAGTAACTTCTAACCTCGGCTATGTTGTTTGACGCAGTTTGCACTACGCCAGCTTTTCCAGTAAATACCGCCATTATTTGTCCTCTGTTTTAGATTTTTTACTTACAGACTCTCCTTCAAGAGTCCACCCATTTTGTTTTAAATTCTCAACGTCCTTGTCAAAGACAGTAATCTTTGACTGGCCGTCAGGAGAAATCATCACATTTTTATCCATAATAGAATCCTCTTACACAGCTGCGTCAACATCGTTCTCAGCCGTATGATATTTCAAGATATAGTTCATTGTGCAAACTGCAAGAGGTACGTCACCTTCACCGTTGAATTCAATTTCAGTTGACTCTAGGAAGGTGTCTCTTGCTAAACCACCATGCGTTACATCGGCGGCCATTGCTTCTTCAACTTCTTTTGTAATGTTGTCTATTGTGTCATCTACGTTAAGAATTCCTTTGACGTAGATCTCAACAGCCAGGGTCAGGTCTCTTTGTAATTCTCTTGCGCTACCCATGACTAATAATTCGCTTGCTTCACTTTTTGTGTATATCACCAAAGCGGGGAGTCCTGATTCTTCTAGGTTAAAAATCCTAGACTGACTGACATTGCTGCCAGTTGTAGATAAACCAGTAAGCGTTGTTGCTACTGATTCTCTCAATTGATTTCTAATGTGTTTAGCCATTACTGTTCCTCAAGAATAAGAATGGTAATACCTGTGTTGTCATGTTGTACGCTAACCACTTTGAATGTTGTTGCGCCTCTGATTTGTGTACCAGATTTTGTAATTCTGGCAGCAAAAGCCAAGGTATCTCCCTGGGCTGCACTGGCTACATCTGTAGTTCTGCAATAGGCTATCGGTTGTGAGCCTTCCACGTCCACAGACAAGCCGGGGACAGAAAAATAATCTTCTTCAAGGATTACTTTGATTGTCGATGCAGAACCGCCAGAAGGCGTGTATGTAGCTTGTATGCCATGTCCAAAGTCGGCATCAAAGTAACCTGCAAAATCTGAATCAAATTCTAAAGCCATTATTTAGATTTTCTTTTTGTAACTTTTGGTTCTTCAGAATTCTCTAGGCCAACGCTTCTATCTTTTTTTTCTATTTTAGATTCACTGGCTTTTTCGGCTTTGCCGTAACTTTCTAAGATTCTGCCTTCATCGTCTGATAATTCGACAACTTCACCTGCTGATACTTTTTTACCGCCAGCAACGGTATCTTTTAAAATTGTGTATTTCATAATTCTTTCCTTTTTTGCGAAGGGTGACTTAACGCCACCCTTCATTGTGTCTATAACCAAAACGATTATTAACTTGCTGCGACAAAAGAAACAGCGTGTCTCACTGCAATATCGACTGATTGGAGAGCAACAATACGAACTGTTCCAGAAGTAGAAGCAGAATAAGGATCCACTGTCAGGTCAAGCCCACCGAAGAATCCTACTAATAAATCGTCAAAGTTTCCGAAGACATAGTTATTAGCTGTTAATTGCGCTGATACGGTAACTGGGTAGCCGTTTACCTGGTTGTTCTCAGCTACGAATAAACCGCTACCAGAATCTTTGGCTGTAGTTTTCAAAGTTCCGTAATTACTAGGGTGAATTATGTAAGATAATTTTCCTAATAATGCGTTATCCACAGCAACAGCAGTTTCCATAGAAACCATTTCAGCAAAAGTAGGTGCAGCTGCACTACTTAGTGAAACAGTGTTAATACCACTAGTGTTCGTCACGCCCGTTGGGTTTCCGCTTGAGCCAGAACCTTCTAGAGCAGCATTATCGATAGCAATGGCCATAGATTGTGCTAAATCATCTCTAATGAGGTTTTCAACGTCTAATGAAGATTGAATCATTAATTGCCTGGTGACATCTGTGAATGCTCCAAGCGTCTTGGGAGACATAGTTACAGATCCAATGACCATTTCTGATTCACCAGCTGCGCCACCTTCTGAGCTAATAAAAGCAGCAGAAGCAGCAGAAGTCTTTTTGGGGATTTTTACATCACCAGAAAGACCGTTCAAAGTTCTTGCTAGTGGCATTACAGATGAAGCATTTCTTAAAGCGTCAATGAAATCACCTGCTCTAAAGTCCTGTCCAATAAGACCAGCATCGTCAGATGCGTTTAAGTCCCTTTGGTTCCAGTTTGTTAGAACTTCTGGTGGAAGCATGATGCCTTGAGCAGTTCTTCCGTAATGGCTTGCAGCTGCTTCTGAACATTCAAATTCAAATTCAGCTTCTCTTTGCGCTCTTTTGTCAGTAGGGTTAGCTAATGCGTTGATAGCTTTCATTACTGAGAATTTACGCACCTCTTTTTCAGATAGACCAATTTCAGCAGTTTCTAAAGGTTTGTCGTTAGCAATGTTGTCTAACAAGATTCCTCTGAACTCTTCAACTGATGTACCTTCTGAAATAGCCTTGTCAGCTAGATCGCGTCTGTTGTGCTTAGAAGCAAGGTCAATAATTTCCTTAGAGTTTCTTTGGAAAGATTCTCTAGCTTCTTTAACAGATTCTTCTCTAACTTCATCAAGGTTTATTTCGTTTTTAACTTCTTCAGTCATAACTTGTACCTTTGTAGTTTTAAGTTGTTTATTTTTAGAACGTCCAACGCCAACACCTTTTGACCCGTCTGCACCAATTGCCACCAAGGATATCTCAAGCGGCTCGTGCTTCACCCTATAATAAGGTTTGTCACCGTCTTTTGACCTTATACGTTCCATTCCATTTATTTTGTAGCCAACACTGATATTTTGACGAATACCACTTTTGACATCATCGAAAATTTCTTCTCCGAGTTTGCTTCGACTAAAGCGAACTACTGCTACTGCGCGTTTTTCAGAAGAAATAATTTTATATTCCTCAACCACACCAATAACTTTCGTCATGTCGTGGTCAAGTAGAAGGGGGCTTCTGCCGCTTTTCATAAACTCGGCATCCACGTCTTCTTCAGAGTGAGAAAGAATTTCCATCCCAAAATCTCTTTCGACTGGGAGTTCGGATGAAACGCCTATTCTTACTCTTCTAGTTTCTTCATCAATGTGAGAAGCTTTAGAAAGATCTATTGTTCGATAGACAATATCTTGAGCAGATCTTTCGTCTTCTTCTTCATCAATGTGATACGGCCTGAGAGACAAATCGTCTTCGTCTTCCATGTCCATATCTTCTTCAACATCCTCATGCTTTTTAAACTCAATGATGTATTTATCATCGGTCTCTTCCACATTGAGGATATGTCTATTCACTTGATCGTCCATAGATTTTTCCTCTCTATTTTTTGATGATAAAGGATGTCCAGCTGGAAGCAGATCTGTGTCGTGTTTACCTGATCTAAATTTTCCGTTACGCAAAACGTAAAGAAAGCTATTGACCCTGGCTAATGCCCACTGTTCAGGACTGCTTACGCTTGGTCTTACCGAACCAGGATTAGTTTTATAAGCACCAACCCCTCTTCGGAATACAGCAGAGAGAGTTCGCAAGTTAGTTCTTTTAGAAGCAACATCGCCAACTTTCTCGTTGTGTTCTTTTACTTTGTTTTCTAAAGCTTTTTTCATTGATCCAGAAATAGATCTAGATTCTTCGTTTTTCATTTTTTCTACTTGGCTTCTTGACCAAGAAAAGCCAGCATCACCACCCCATAATGCCCAGGCTATTCTGCCGTTTGACGGATAGCCGTCTTCTCCTGGACTGAAACCTTCTGCTTGTTTATCTACTTCATGCCTGGAAAAAAAACTAAACATTCTTTTTACAGTGTCATCGCTTAGATTCTCATCAGCTACTATTTGCCTAGCTCGCGTTGCGCCAACCCTAGTGCCGCCGCGTCCATGTTCTTCACGCCAGGCTAAACCCTTCCTGGCTTCTTCTTTCATGCCGTCAGTAGGTTTAGGCATCATTGTCTCCACCCTGGATATCTGCTTCGACTGGTAACTTAGTTCCGTAAGGTTGATAAGCAGTTTTGATGCCGTATTGTTCTTGTAGTTTTTTCTCTCTTTCGTGTATTTCAAATAACTCTTCTACATCTCTGCCGTAGTTAGCCTGGACATCCTGAAAAGTTACCAGACCTGCTTGCATACCGTTTATCGATGCCATCATTTCTTTTTGTGGATCCACCCAGGAGAAACTTCTCGGAATAAAACTAGCCGCGTTTGCAAACTTGTCGTATCTACTCATCGGCAAAGGTAGATTTGCATTTGGTGATGTTGATATGGATCCAGAAGATATAGCCATCTCTAACCATTTTTCAAACACTGGCCTGACAAAATGATCGATAGTAAATCTTTGATAGAGCCTATACATTTCTCTGTCTTCTAATGCTCCAGCTCTTAGGGATGAATAATTAACAGAACTCAAATCGTTGGTTAAAGCGTGGTAAGAAATATTTAAACCAGAAGCAATACTTCTTAAAACTTGCGTAGAAAAAGATTCAAAAGCAGATGTGGGATGGTCTGGATCAAAAGATTTAAAATCCATGCCGCTTGGTAATTGTTCAAATGTTCCTGGTTCTGCATTCATGATTGGAACGTATTCTTCATCTTCGCCATCACCAACGTAAGAATCACCATCGCTTGAAACAAAGAAACCCATTTTTGAAGCAGCTGTTCTTGCTGCAACTAATTCACTTTCTAAATAACCGTTCAATAATTTTATGTTCGCCATCGCTGACGCAGTAAACGGAACACCTCTGTTTTGTTCTGCTCTTTGCGGAATGTAAGCGTGTATTAATTCTTCTGCTGCAACGCGAATATGTTGTTGATGATTTTGAAAAGTATTATCAAAAGGATGATTTTTGAATAGATAGTAAGCAATCGGTTTTTGATTGCCATCTATTTCAACACCCATTTTAATTTTATTCCTGGTTCCCTTAGCGTCTTCGTTCTTTTTCTCATCCAGGTGGTCGGCTTCTAAAAATTCTATTCTGTAATTGAAGTCAGAGTCTCTGGCTTTGACGTGCCTGATCAACACTTCACCGTCCCTGGCTAACGATTCAACAAATAATTTTTGGCAATCAATGAAAGATAATCTGCCGTTAGTTGTGCAGCTACCAAGTCGACACCACTTTTGCCATTGTTGCTCAATTTGTCTGTTAGCAAGAAGATCTAACGAACCATCATCGTTTCTTGCTTTCATAGATAAACGAATTCCGTTAGATCCAATGATGTTACTTTGCATTAAGTTTAAATATCTTTGGACGTAAGAATCGTTCCTGGCTAGATCTCTAGATCTATCCCTTAACAAGCGCAGCTGATCTTTTAACTCTGCGTCAGCAGAAGTTGATGTCTGTCTAAAATCATTAAACAGCCTGCCAGTGTTAGCACCTTGATATTTTCTAATTTTAGGAAAGGATCTTTTTTTTGTCCTTCTTGTAAATCTGTCGTACCAGGCCATTAAAATTTAACCTCTATTGTGTTGCCAGATCTTTGATCGTTTTTGATGCGAGCTTTTTTTATTTCTTTTAAATATTCTGTTTTGTAATAGTTTCTAAAATTTAAAAGCTCATCGACAGACATTCTGGATAAAGATCTGCCAGCAATTGAAAAAGAAGATTGATCGATGGTGGCTCTGTTCTCCAGGACAGCTTGTATATTGTCGAGACATTTTTTTGCATGACTTCTAAGATCTGCGTTTGTGTTTGCAAAATTCTTGACGATGGTTGTTCTGCCTTCGTCAATAGCTATTCTTTCTGAGTCGCTAGACCTAGTTATAAATGCGTACCATTTATAATCGCCGTCAGAATAATTTGCGGTTGTTGCCGATGCAACTTCTACAATGTAAGCATCTGATATTTCCGCTGCGGTGATTGTAAATTTATGACTTCCGCCGCCACCGCTATCTTCGTGAAATTCGTAAGACAATGCGTAAGATGCAACAGGGTAGTCAGTCACTATATCGTTTCTGCGCCACACCCATCTGTCGCCTAAAACTAATTCATCAGGTTCTTGTGTTGGATAATTAACCCTATCAAATTGATTAGCCATATAAAATTTTGCTTATTTCTTTGATAGAAGATATTGAGAAAAACCTAAAAGGCAATCTAACGCCAAGAATTAACGAAACCTTGTCCTTTTATCTGCCTGGCTCTTTTTGGTCTCTTTTTTTGTTTGCTGGATCCATCTGTTATAGCTTTTTCTTTTAAAACATCCATTTTGGGAGACAAAATGTAATAAGCGGCCACACAATAGACAAAACAATCCAGGATTTCATTTCTTTCGCGAATTTGTTTCCACTCCAGGCGTTTTTGTCCTTTGTAATACTTTACAACTCGTTTTTCAGCAGTAAGTTGTTTAAAAAATTCCTCATCAACAGAATTGGGGAAATGAATATAACCATTTTTTACTTCATCGACATTTAACCATGAAAAAATCAGGTCTTTTGCCGCGTCTGTTCCCACTTGGAATAGCTGTACTCTTTGTTTTCCTGACTGGGTGGGGCGGTTGGCTATCGCTTTGCCAGGCGTGCTACTACCTTTGATAGCAAAGATCCTTCTGCCTTGTCTTGGCTTGCAAAAAGCATAGACGTTTTGTGTTGCGTAACCTGAGTCAATACAAGTAATGGTAATTTTTAGGTTTCTATTGTCTTCTGTCTTAAATGTTCCTTTTAGATATTCATCTAATTCATTCCAAACCTCTAATTGATTAGGATCTCCCCAGATTACCTGGTTTTCTATGACATAAAGTTGATTTTCTGCACTGAAACCCAACACTAGTGCTTCTATGCGGTCAGATTGACAGTCAATACCGCAAGTCAAAAGAATTACATCTTCTGGAATTGTTTCGGCATCGTAAGCTTCTCTTCGATTAAGCAAAGATTCGCTTTCAATTTCTTCGCCATCAGAAACCCAGGGCTGACCCAAAGATGTATTGACCCAAACCCTTAACTGATCTGGATGTTCTTTTGCGGCTAGGAAAGATTCGACAACTTCACTCCAGGAACGCCAAGGGGAATACAATTCGTTTAAATGAAATCCAGCTGTCTTGTAAGTCTGTTCTTGTGCAATCCACTTACCGTTACGAATCATCCAAACTTTATTTTTTTCTTCTATGAGGGATCCGCAATGAATACAAACCATGTGCGCTTCGACATCATCATCCCAATGCACGTTTGCCCATTCTAGTTTTTGTAGCTCGTTACATTCTGGACATGGCACATGATAATGACGCTTATCTGATTTTTCCCAGGCATCTTGGATCCTTGATGCGCCATCTACCGTTGGCGTTGATGTCATTATGATCTTACGATTGGCAAATGTTGCAGTTCTTTTGGTGGCGAGAGAAACTCCATCTCCCTCGCTTGTTGTTTCGTAACGATCAACCTCATCAAGCAAAACAATCCTACATGGTCTGGATGCTAATGAAGCTGGTGAGTTTGATCCTGTCATTACAACAAAACCACCAGCAAAAGATTTAGATAAAATTGTATTACCTGAATCTCTAGCTTTGGAGTCTCTAATTTTATCTTTAAGTGACTCAGATGCAGTTATCATTTTTGAGAATCTTTGGGTACTCCATGATCTTGCCATTTCTAAAGTTGGCATGACGACAAGCATCGGTGCTGGATCGTGGGCAATGTGATAACCAATAATATTATTAATCATCTCAGTCTTGCCGACCTGTGATGAACTCATTATAACGATTCGTTCTAATCTGCGATCATTGACCGCATCCATCATTCCTCTTTGGTATTCTGCTCTGCTAGTTTTCCATTGACCAGCTTCAGCAGAAGATTCGCTAGTCAGAACTCTGTACTTGTCCGACCATTGACTGACCTTCAACTTCTCTGGTGCTTTGAATGTCGCTATCGACTTGTTCCAGATTGATTTCAGTTGTTTCTGGTATGGGTTCTTTTGCAAGTTCATTTAGTGCTTCGTGTATTTCATCGTTGATTAAATTTTCTACCTCACCATATTCAGTCATGCCTATAACTTGATGGGTAACTTTTGGTGCTATATTTAATAATTTTGATCTGCAATTGGCAATCATATCCTGCCAAAGATGTATGACTTCTAAAGTATCAATCAATTTACCAGTTAATTCAGCAACTTCGAGTTCTTTGTAGTCTGCTTGATTTCTAGTAAGTCTTAATTTTTGTTGATATATATCTGTTTCTCCCACATTAGTTCCAAATGCTCTTTCTCTTAAATATCTTATGTATAAAGTAACATTGGTAATTTCCCAGCCTTTATTTTTTTCAGGTTTTTTCAAAATTCCTTCGTTTGCTAGTCTTCTTATATGTCTTTCGGATAAATCTAATAATTTTGACATTACTGCGATTTTATAATTTGGTATTTCAGCCATATTTTATTTAGATTTTCCCAATCTTCTTCTTTTATGTTTATTCATGCTTGAAGTTTTCAAATTTCTTTTTCCAATACTAGTTTTTTTATATTTATGTCTTGTTTCATTGTAATTTTCTTTTTTTTTAACTTTCATTTATACGTTTTGCTTTTTTACCTGTGAAATTTTCCCATCGCTCTATAATCACATCTACATATCTTGGGTCTAATTCCATCATGTAACATTTTCTAGCTAATTTTTCACAAGCCAACAATGTAGAGCCACTACCACCAAATAAATCTAAGACTTTATTTTTTGGATTAGATGAATTTTTAATTGCTCGTTCTGGTATAGCAACAGGTTTTTGTGTTGGGTGATTATAAGAAGCTCTACTATCTCTTGATATGTCCCAGACATCCATCTCATCATGATTGGCGTTCCAAGTATTTATCGTATCTCCTTTACATCCAAACAAAATTAATTCGTGTTTGGTTCTATAGTAAGTGCCTAAACCAAAACAATTTTTGTTCCAAACAATCATAGCTTTATGCGTAAAAGCATCATTAAAAACTTTTTGTATTTGTGGATATCTTTTCCAGTCAATGCACTCATATATACTTGCTCCATCTGAACAAGATAACCACAAGACAGAATTTATATCCTCCAAAAACACATCAAAGTCATCTGCTGACATATTGTCATTTTTAATGCCACCCCAAGGCTTTCTTCTTTTTTTATCTACCCTTGAGGAATAGTCTGCGTTGTAAGGCGGATCAGTAAAAACCATATCTGCTTTATCGCCATTCATTAACTTATCCACAGCATCAATACTTGTGCTATCTCCACACACAAGCCTATGATGTCCTAATTGATAAATATCACCGAGTTTGCTTTTTGGTTCTTTAGGTGGTTCAGGAATACTATCTTCATCAGTTTTTCCCTCTAATATAGATTCACAAATAACAGATAATTCCTCTATTTCCTCGCTAGAAAATCCTGTCATGTTTAGATCATAGTCATCTGCAATCAGGTCTTTTATTTCTAAATTTAATAAATCTTTATCCCATGAAGAATCTTCAGCAGATTTATTGTCCATGATTCGATATGCTTTTTTTTGTGAGCTGCTTAAACCTTCTGCAATATGTACTGGCACTTTATC
>CAACVD010000428.1_pt1 | contig 11765 bp, 14 predicted proteins | sample 2381771 | NCBI WGS metagenome assembly CAACVD01 (sample SAMEA5211965, study PRJEB30684) | marine metagenome | biome: Marine; feature: Epipelagic; material: Water | collected 2015-10-15 | depth 15 m | reverse complement strand
TCGATCTTGAGGAGAAGCCCTCTAACGTTTGTCGTGTTGTTTCCTCCGTCCATGCGTTGGATTCTCGCGCGAACGATCAAACCTTTGTCAATAACATCTGCAACCGGCATGCCCGACACGCTCGGATTTGTTGACCAAAACTCATCTCCAGAGTTAAAAACACCCGTACTCTGGAGAGCCTCTCCTCCTCCGACTGCGGTCTTGCTGACTCCCGAGAAGTTCGAAAAAATATCGACGGCAGGATAGTTGTATGCATATGAGAGTCTGTTCCATTCTGCTTTTGCAGCGTTGTCTCTCGCTGCTGCCGGTAATGTTACAGAGGAGTATCCACCGTATGAAAGCATGCATATACTATAATTGTTTGCAGTGCTGTCTGCTTCTCCAATCAATACGGTCTTACCGATCCAAGAGACGGCTTTGATTCTTTCGATCTGACTGTTTGAGTCTCCTGTCCTCAGAGCCCTGCCTGCTCCGTTTATATCTTGCCCCATTGCTCGCCATTCAATTGCATCTTGACTCCAATATATTCTAAAGTCTCCGGCTCCAATAGAGGAGGCTCTCGCGATTACGTGATGACTTGCTCCCTCGTCTGTAAACGTCGACAGCTCTCCGTCTGTCATATAGTCATTTGTACCATTGCAAGAGATCGAAGAGTCTACAACGATAAATGCTCCTGCTGATCTCATTGCATGCACGCTTGTAAACGCAGAAGGTAAGGTCATATAACTCGGATTCTTGTCTGCGTAGAATCCAAATCTAAACAGTCCTTTGTCTGCATAGAGATCGATGCTGTGAAAGGAATGATCGTCAATCTCTGTATTCGTTGTGATTTTTCGGAATGTCGCGCCCAAATCCGTGCTTGCATACTGTATCACACGATTTCTTTTTGATGCGCTTGCATTGTTCCACACTGTTTCGATCAGAAGAAGAATGACTCCGTTTGCTTGCTCTATTCGGATTCTCTTCGGATCATGTGTGTCACCAGATGTCACTCCGATCTCTATCTCGTCCTGTAGTGCTTTGTCTGATCTCTGTGTCCATGTCGCTCCGTCCTGTGATACGTGCGTCTTGACGTTGACAAAAGAAGAAGAGCCGGCAATGTGTGCGAGAAGATAAGACCCATCGGGCAAGATGCACATATCAGACATTAGTCTGTATCCGGTTATTGATGCGCTCTCGCTGTATACTGTCGCGCTCGTTGAGCTATCGTCTTGACTCCAAGTATCTACAATGATCTGATGTGATGCTGTCGTATCCTTGAAGTATGATACAAGCAAGTCTCCGTCTCCTGTATCCAGGGCCGAAGGATCTTTGTATTGTGTTGTAGACAATGTAGAGAATCTCAGATTCTGAAATCTGGAGAGGCTGTTCTGCGGATCTCGTCCGAAGGTTGTACTCGTCTGATTGTCTGTAAAGATGAAACCTGCTCCATATCCTGCAAAGCCAGGGCTTTTTGTTTCCACTGTCAGATCAGAGTCTCCGCTCTGCCTCCCCTTTGCGATGACTTGCATTGCGCTATTTTGTTGGGGTACGGGATCGCCTGCTCTCTCGTCTGCTGTCGTGAAAGAGCTTTGATCATGCCATACATTATCAGAGCCAAGAGCAAGAGGTACAAGAAACCCTCTCAAGTATGTCGGTGTAACGTTTGCCATTAGTATCCCCTTCTCGCAGACCTTGACGAGAGTCCTGCTCTTTGTCTGTCTGTCATGTATCTGTCAAAGTGTTTGTATGGATTGAGGACTATAACCTCAGCAGATCCATTTTGTCCATTTTGTAAACTGTTCACACCTGGTTCTCCTCCGAGCCTGTCGACTGTCGCACGGTCAAGCACTGCTTCACCTGCCTTGACCACTGCAATGCTTTCGTCTGGAGTCATACCACCCATATGGAATTGTGGGGGCTGCTGTGACATAACGATGGCAGTCTGTCCGGCTCCCTGTGCGATTGCTGATGCAATCATCAATCCATTGATCGGAGGAGGATATGCTTGCGCTGCTGTGATTGCTTTTGCTGTGTTGAATGCAATCTCACCGATTGATGCAATTTTGTTTGCTTGAAAAATCGTTCTGATTAGCTCTTTGTTCTTTTGCCCTGTTGCGTCCATGATTGCATCTACTGCATTCGTCATGTTTCGGAATGTTCCGATTGTGACTTGTTGAGACAAGTTCAAATGCTTTATTTCATCATCGATCTGCTTTCTTTTTGTCTCTGCAATCTTTTCTGCTCTTTGTAATTCCTCTTCATCTTTTTTCTTTTTTAATTCGTCAAGATCAACAAGCTTTTTGGCTTCAATTGCAAGCTGTTCTTTTTTTATTGCTGCAATTGCTTCAGCTGCTGATTCTTGAGCGAAAGCAAGTTGCAATTGTTCTTCTTCCGTGTCGGCTGTAGCTTTCATGAGTCGGAGCTGTGCTTTTATCTGATCAATCTGTTTATTTCTAGCGTCTACTTGTTCTTTTGCCTTGATTGCGATTTGTACATCCTGAGTATATAATCCTGTCATCAAATCTTTAGCACCTTGTCGTGCTGCCTCTGCCTGCTCGTCAAAAGACATGATAGCCTCTCGTCCTTCTTTGAGACTGTCTTGCAGTTCTTTCTCTTTCTTCAGTGCTTTGTTCTTGGCTTCTTGTGCATTGATTGCGGCTCTCTCTAGTTTGCCTCGTCTCTTGACGGCTTGCTCTGTATTAAATGTTAATCTATTCTGTTCTCGTAAGTCGCCGTTAATCTTATCAATTGCATCATTTGTTTCTTTTGTTTCCTTTTTTATTGCCTGTTGTCTGAGTTCAGCATCTTTCTTTTCTTTTACTGTCGCTTGTGTGTTTGTTCGAACATCATTTAGTAACTCTTTTTCCTTTTTTAGAGACTCAAGTTTTGACTGTAGATCTTTAATGTCCGCTTGTCGTTGTTTCCTCAGTTCAAAGTTTTGAGTACTGATGTCTGATAATGCTCGTCGTTCTTTGTCTCGGGATTTCTGAATCTTGAAAGCTGTCTCTGATATCTCGCCATTGATTAAACTTGTCTCAAGATTGAGATCATAGATTTCTTTCTGTATGTCTCTCTCTTCTCGGACCTGGGCCAGTCTCTGCGCCTTGGAAAACTCTAGTGCTGACTTGGTTGCTTTGTCGATCTCTTGGGAGAGTCCTGCATACTTTTTTAACTGATCCTTTGTCACCTTGAGATTTTTTCTTGCTGCTCTCGTCATTGCATCGTAAGCGAGTGCGCCGGCTGTGACTGCTGCTGTTAAAATCATTGTCGCCGGACCGCCTTTGATCGCTTGCTCTGCTGCTGTTGCAAGTCCGTCCGCCATCTCCAAGGCTCTCTTTGCTCCTGCGTCTAAATCTGGTACAAGTCTATTGACGGCAAGGTCTGCGGCTCCCATAGATGTTCCAAGTGCCTCTGCTCGGTCTGCGAGTTTGTTTGATCCCGTTGCTGCGTCCTCAAAGCTAACTTTAACTTCGTGTGCTGATGACTTTGCACTGTCTGCCATACCCTCAAACGATGACTTTGTCTTCTTGGCTGTGTCTTCATATGCTTTTGCTGTGGCCTTTGCTGCCTTCTTGCTTTCCTCGGCTGCTTTGTTTGCTGCTTTCTGTGCTTTGTTGAATTCAGAAGCCAAAGCACGCGTCATTGCCTGCGCTTCTTTCTTGGTCATGTTCGGGATATTTTTGAGCCCCTCCTCTAATTGCTTGAGGTTGGCTCTCATTGTAATTTCAATAGATTTATTCACGTCTGCCATGACTACCCCTTCTTTGCTTGTTTGATCAGTTCTTTCGACAAGTCTCTAACAAGTTTATTTCCTGCTTTGCGCATCGGACTCCAGAGCAGTTCGTTGCTCGTCCTTGTCCCATAGTTTAGATCATTTAGTGTATATCGTCCTGTACGTATCGCCCAAGCATACGGGGCTGTGTTTCGCACAAATGCAATAATGTCAGGACCGTCTATCATCAAACCTCTTTCAAGTTTGTTTTTAGAGTCTTGACTCTTGTCTGAGATCTTCGCTTGCGTTGCGTCTGATGGTACAAACTTCAATCTGTCATGCATGTCTTTCGCTATTGCATACGCTTGAGAGCCGCTCTTCCCTTCTGATTTTAGCTTCTTGACCTCGTCCATCATAAGACTACGAGAGCTTTTTGGAGGATCTACTCTGACAGGCCATTCTCTATACGCTTCTTGATAAATCTCCTCAACTGCGTCTTTCATCGTCCTTTTGATAATCGGATTAGCATCTAACAGATTATTGACAAGTCTCTCCAACTCATCAGAGACTCCGATCGCTGCATTCCCGTGTTTGTAGAATACTTTGCTCATGTCATGCGCTCCTTGATTCGTCTCGCTTGCTGTATATTATACCGCTTTTTTCTCTCGTCTCTGTCTTTTTGTGACTCATGTTCAAGAATATAATCTGCAATCAAATCAGTCTGTATCTGTGGAGATAGATTTGTGAACCATCCTGGAGGCTGTCCCCAGAATCGGCACAATCGAAGAGCTAATCTGTCTAAGTGTCCGGCTCTTGAGTAGAGGAAAAATTTGCTCTTTCGTCGACCTCTGCCTCTGTCGGGATTTTCGCAGACATGAACGATAAACATTTTACTCCTTCCTCATAAATGACAGATGCCGTCACTCCTTGTCCGAGTAAACGATCAAGACACATATGACCAAAGTCAGAAGCACGATGCTTAATCGGGCGATATTTGGGTAGTCTAGCAGTGTGATCAATGCATACTCCGATTGAGCCTGCACAAAGACGAGCAAGCATTGCGTTGTCTGTCTCTGCAGACCACAAACTCACAAATTCGAAACAGGTTGCAAGACTCGGAGAAGAGATTTCAATCTCCCCCCCGAGTTTTTTAATATTGATTTTCATGTAGTCTCCTAGTTAATGCTATGCGTATGTCAAAGCACCGTACGAAGTGAAATTGAGGGTGAAAGAAGATGGGTCCCCTTCTGTAAAAGAGGCCGTGGCCACACATTTGGTTAATGTTGCAGATGTTGCTGCATCGTCTCCGAGAGATTGCGCGTCACATTCATAGACTATATCAATGCAATAAAACTCTACAAACGGAGTCCCGCTTGATCCTGTGGATACGTTGCTGCTGTAGTGTCCTGTTTTATTGATGAAATCAAGGATTGATCCGGCTTCAGAGCCGTCTGTAAACTGTCGGAAGAATGCAGAGAATGATCCGCTTGCTGTGGGCTCATCGTCTCCCTTTCGGACTGTGCTGATTGTTCCCCGATCGCGGATAACAGTCTGTGCAGCCTTGGGAGTATCAAATGTGAGATTCCCTTCTTCATATGCTACTTCTAGGGTTACGGGGGATCCTGTGCCGTCTTTCAAGGTGATGACACCGTCACGACGTGTCTTGGGTAGGGTAGAGAATGCCATGATTATGCTCCTGTTATGTTAGTTGTATTGTGTGCAGAGCTTGTAGCTCTATTTCTGAGATAAGGTATTCTTGAGAGTCTGGAGTTCTGCGAGTAGCCCGAAGGAATCGTACTTCGATCCCCTTTGCAAAGTTGCGTTGCATGACTGCTTGTATGACTTCTTCCTCTTTGTCTAGTGCGTTGCCATAATCCAAAACGAGATCATGAGGACGAAGACGGTATGCAAGTTTGACTCTCACAGTTGTATCTACATATAACCCGACTGCAATCCTTTGTCTCTCGTTGGCTTGCTGACTCCCGGATACTTCGACAGCAAACCCGAGATGTGCGAGAGTGTTCTGCGTGCGCCCGAAGAGTTCCGGCAGTTGTCGAACCTCTCTAAAGCCCGACAAGTCTCCGATCTTAATTGCAATCGCTCGTTGTACTTCTTTCACAGACACAGACATCAGTATCTTCTCCGTCTGTAGTATTCCCCAGGACGATTGAGAAAGATTGTCGGCTGTCCTCGGGTTCGCTTGTTTGGCTCGTCTGCTTCACCGTCGTGGTCTGTATCATAGATAAAATTGATTGAATCAAATTCATCTCTGTAGAGCCGATAGTGTTCTGTTGCAAGATCCAAATATCGACCGTTCGATTGACCCAGAGAACTATGAAAGTCTCTGAAAATGAGATACAAAGAGAGATGACGATGAGCCTCAAAGAAAGACTCTGCACTCATCATCAAGTATTCGTATCCCATTCCTCTGTTTCTTATTCTTCGCAAGATTTGATACCAAGCATCATCAATATATTGCTGATAACTAGTGAGCGAAGAAGGACGGACATTTGCAAGATCGGAATATGTCGCAGTGAGATCGATGTCTGAGACGACAGGATAGAGTCTTCGTCTGACCAGTGCAGCCATGCGACGAAATAGATACTCGTCTCCATCAATCGTCACTGTCCACTCCTGCACATATCCCTCTCCTAGATTTTCAGACTCTGCAAGTTGCTCGGCTGTGTGGCCATATGACACAGTCCCAGACGGAGAGATTGTCGCAGTCTGTCCCGTGATCAAGTCTGATCCTGTCGGTTTGATGAGGGTATATGTCGCGGCAGTCGGTACAAGCTGCGCTCCGTCTCTGTAGAGTTTTAGCTCAGAAGTCTGGGCTTTTCCTCTTTCCAAGAGTTCGATTGCTCGTATTTGTGCTGCGTATGGAGTAGACGAAGACATCGATTATTATCCTTTTATGACATCCCACCAAGCGGAGACATTAGACACACAGAGTACTCCCTCACCTGCTGCGAGAGTTGCGATTGTGTTTGCATCTACATCTTTCACTACGATGTTATGAGTAGAAGAAGCTCTGTTCTTGATCCAGAAAGAGGCTCCATCTTTGTAGTCTGGGAGAATACAGTCTAAGCTACCTGTATTGTTTCTTAGTAATTGATACTGAGAATCTTTGTAGGTTAAAGTCTTGTTGACTGTGATTGTCTCAGGATTGACTGATCCAGGCTGTACAATGTGACGAGGTATTTTGAATTCTTGCTTATCTGTAAAAGACATTATTGACTCCTTTTCTTGTTTTCTGCTCGGGTCAAGTGTTTGACGACTATTCTCCGTGCTTGCGTATGTGAGATGTTAGATTGAGTTGCTACTCTTTGAGCCATGCGATCAATCGCTGCTCTCTTGTTGCTATCGGACATTGTATGCTCCCGCTCCGAGATCTTCTACTCGTTTTATAGCTTTTTTTGTCAATCGTAGCTCTTCTTGTTTAGACTTGAGTCGGTTTGCTACCTCTGGGATATGCTGATCTCTTTCAAGTCTGCTCATCGCTCTATTCATTCCGATCAGTCTCAAAGATGCGATCTGAGGATGAGGAGGATTGATTGCGCCTTCTCGCATGAGAGAAAGTCTCCACTGATCAAAAGCGTCTTGATCAAAGTGTTCGATCACTCGTCTCCCGACCTTCTCCAAGCGGATCCATTTTGATGTATGATAATTTCCTTTGTGTGCAGGATATACTCTCATGTAGTCATGCTTGACGGGATCTAATAGAGTCCATCCTTTGTCTTGCAGATTCGTTCTCATAATCGAAGAATCGATTCGACCGCCTACTGCTCTTGTTCCGTTTACTCCAGGAGTCTCCGGTACACTAGACAACACAGGAAGCAAAAGAGGAATCTTCTCTTTCTTCTTTTTTCCGTCTGTCGTTGTTGTGTATGTGTCGAACACTTTTAGCTCCCAGTTTTCGGGATTGTGCGCAAACAGAAATCGACTGTTTGCTTTCTTTGGGATACGCGTCTGTACTTGCGTTTTTTCTTCCCAAGGTTGTGAAAAATTTGTGTAGTCCATTTTGTAGTCTCCAATAAAAAAGAGTTGGGAGACTCGCAGAATTTGGAGACTACAGAAATTAAAATTCTGAAGTCTCCCAACAAAACGAGTCTAGTCTAGCGTGCAGATAGTAATTTTACTCCGCGATCGTCTTCGATGATTCCGAGTCCGAGATATGCGTGACCTACGATAAAGGTGCTTGCACTCATAGGACGACGATCGAATTCAACTACGACCTTACCCATAGACATGAGATCAGCAGAGCCTTGAACGCCTGCAGGGATACCGTCTACGTATCCGAGAGCCATCGGAGAAATCATATAGTTATCAAAGCCAGAAGAAGCATTTTCTTTTACGTACTTGCTACGATATACATCTACGCCGAAGAGATTGCCTGCAAAGTTTTCGCCTTTTGCTTGCAACATGTCCATTGAGGACTGCATACGGCTGATTGCGTTTCCTGTCTCGTTACGAAGAGAGTCTTGCAATTCAGTCAATGCTTTCGGATCCAAAACACAAGCGTAAGGTCCAGGGGCTCCGGCTCCAGAAGCTGCTTGCTCAAGAGCAAAGATCGCATCAAAGAAATCGTCTACAGAGAGAGTTGTTGTGTTTGCTCCGGCTGTAGTTGTGAAAGACGCTGCTGCTTCTCCTGTGAGTTCAGCAAAACGAGCCTCGTAACTCCCACTGATACTTTGAGCTATACGGAAAGGATCTATATCAGCCCCGCCAAATCCGGTCATTGAACTAAGATCGGACATCTCATAAATGATGTACTGTCTAGCCGCTACAAGGTCGGCTTTGTTAATTGTCAATGCTGTTGTGTTTGCTGCTTCGTCTGAGATTTCAGAGCCTGCAGCTGACATTGAATCATATCCATCAAGACCAGCAAGACGTACACGTACTGTATCTGTGCCGAGGCCATTGATAGAACCTTGATAGCTGAGGAGAGGGGTATTTCTGAGGTTAGCATTATCTTTCAAAAGGAGATTGATTTCTTGAGAGATCATTGCTGATAATCTTAGGATGTTTTCCATATTGGAAAAACGAATCGGATCGACTGTAGCCATTGCGGCCTCCATTCATTAGGGGTTATAGTATGAGAGTGCTTCGGGCTCTTCTGCTGTTACCGTTGCGAACGTACCCTGCTGTATTATCATCTCTAGTATAGCATAAAAAAGGAGTGTGCAAGTATGATTGATATTTTTGCGCGATATATTGACGGGATTCTCGTCTGTGAACCAATGAAAAGACGAGGAATGACCAAAGGAGAGTATCTGCGAGCCTTAGAAGCATCGAATAAACTTAACGCAGACGGAATCCCGAACTCTTCGAAGCTAGTTGCTTTTTGGCCCTATCGTAAAGCTCCCGATCCGGCCCTTTCGTTACAGCTCCCCCTTTTTGCAGAAATGAGTACACCCGAGCCCGAGCCCACTGTGATTGAGTCGCGCCCGGACGATGCCCGACAGCCCAAGCAGCAAGCCCTCTTTTATAAACTTGAGAAATGATTCCTTTGGAGATTCCTGTCACCTTTGCGACACCTTTAAGGAATCGCTCTTGCTGATCTCCGCTTTTCATCTTTGATGTCGCTTCTCGGACTTCTTCTCTGAGTTTCTTTGCGCTGAGTGTGTACTTGCTCGGCTTTGTCTTCTTTGTGTCTCCGGCTACAGGTTTAAATCTTGCAGAGCCCGTTCTCTTTCCTTCGATGCGTTTTCGGAACTCTGCTTTTCGTCTCGCTGCTGTACTCTTTCCGAGTCCTTTTGTATACTTCTTTTGTATCTTTGCTTTTGACATAGTCTGCTCCTGTGGATAACTTGTGTATATCATAAAAAAAGCCCGATCACATGGATCGGGCTACACAGTACGAAAGTTTAAAACCTAGTGATAATACCAGATGATGAGCCCGTCACCGTTTGCCAAGGCAGAACCGAAAGTCAAACGAGCAACGCCACCAGAACCACCATTAGCAGATACAGAGAATTCATCCTCGTCTGCTGCAGTGTCTCCAAGTGCTGTCATATTGCGAAGATTCAAACCGTTCTTGAATACAAGTACAGAATTCAACGCGCCAGATGGCAAAGTCACAGCAAGGTCAATTGTAGTGGTTGAAGCACCAGATACCTGCGCTCCTTCTTGCTTGAAGGTTATTCCAAGCTTGCTAGCAGTCACGGAGGAGTCTGAAAGCTTCACACTAGTTACACCAGAATCAGCGAGGGCTGTTGTACCCACGGCACCCGAAGCAATTTTCGCCGAAGAAACCGAAGCTGATGCAAGCTGATTTTGACCAACTACAGAATTGGCTAACATAGCGGAATCGTTAATTGCTCCATCTGCAATTTGAGCAGAGTCTACGGAATCAGCTGCAAGTTTTGCATTGGTAATTTGAGCGTCTCCGACGGCTGCTGTTTGGACTGAAGCTGTACCTAACTTGCTGCTTGTAATACAAGAATCTGCGAGTTTGCTTGTGGTAATATTTGCATCAACGACCTTTGCTGTGGTCACGGAATCGCTAGCGAGCTCACTTGATCCCACAGAACCAGCGATTAGCTGATCAGATCCAACGGAATCGTTAGCCATTTTTGCTTGCGTAATTTGGGCTGATCCGATGGCTGCGGTCAAAATCGCACCTGTGGAAACCTTGCCCGAAGTAACGCAGCCGTCAGCAAGTTTTGCTGTCGATACTCCTCCGTCTGAGATGGATATATCGTCGCCCTGCTTCTCTAAACCGCCTGAGACGGTCACGGAGCCTAATCCGGTAAATCTTTGGAACTGGATCGCAGTTGTGCCGAGAGTTGGAGCAGTATCATTGATACAAACAAAACCTTGATTGTCGTATGTGTTACCCTCAAGAGCAAACAAGAATGCTCCTGGAAAGTCGTCTCCTGCGTCCATATCTGTAGAGCGAGACATTGCACTGTTCGCACCTGCGAAGACATAAACTCCATTGTCCTCTTCATCGTCCTGATCGATACAGAGAACGCGGTCTCCGTTTGAAAGGTTTATCCCGTCTACGCTTGCAGGAGCTTGAGAAAGATCTATGTTTGATCCGGCTACAACGCGAACATTTTCTTTTACAGACAAACCTGCTGCAACAGAGTCGACATAGCTCTTATTCGCTGCGTCATTTGAGTTGCTCGGGGTGCCGACTTGGATAGTTCCACTTGTGTAATCGTATGTTGCAGTCAAGTCGATTTTACTTGCGTTGACCGCGTCTGCTGCAATCTTTGCTGTGGTAATTTGAGCGTCTCCGACGGCTGCTGTTTGGACTGCGGCTGATCCGAGCTTACTGCTTGTGACGCTAGCTGATGCTAATTTTGCCTCGGTAATACATGCACTTGCGAGGGCAGATGTTCCAATTTCTCCTGCTCCGACCTTGTCGGCAGTGATGCAATCGTCTGCAAGGGCAGCAGTTGCAACAACACCAGCTCCAAAGAATGATGCAGAGTTAATTGCGCCTGATGCGATGGCTGATGATGTGACCGCACCGGAAGAAAGAGCTGCTGATCCGACGGCTCCCGATGCGAGTGCAGCAGCAGTCACGGCCGCCGATGCTAGTTTTTGTGCGCTAATAGCCGAGTCGACTATCTGAGCGCCTTTAATTTGTACTGATCCCATGGGATACTCCTATATAGGTTAATTGTTAAAACACGTGTCTGTAGTCTCCAAAATGTATTTATACTTCTTCAAGCATGACTGAAATCTCGTCTGAAGAATGACTGCTCTGTACAAAAATAGAGCTTGATCGATTTCTTCCTTTGCCGATTCGCATGACGAATTTTTCATCTTTCAAGACAAAGAAATTATCTGTTGTGATTGCTACACCGTCTGCTTGTCCTTGCTGACCAACAAAAAATTTGTGTCCATCTGATGCAAGGGTGATTTGATTGCAGTCCGACGGGAGCTGTATTTCTACGCAAGTGCTGTTATTTGCTGTGAAAGTTTTGATAGCCGGGAATGCGTCAAGTGATCGATAATCTTGAGCCATAATAATCTCCTATTTATGAGGATGCGATATAATCGACAGTGAGAAAATCTCCTGTCTCGGGAGTGAAATCTGTCGTTGTGAATGTAGTCG
>CAACVD010001358.1_pt1 | contig 11772 bp, 12 predicted proteins | sample 2381771 | NCBI WGS metagenome assembly CAACVD01 (sample SAMEA5211965, study PRJEB30684) | marine metagenome | biome: Marine; feature: Epipelagic; material: Water | collected 2015-10-15 | depth 15 m | reverse complement strand
GTGTTCTTGGTGATCCACCTAGCACACTTTCTTGTAATTGTTGAAATTTAGCGGCGATAGGTCTGCCTTTTATTTGTGCTATAGTAGGCTCTAAACCTCTTTTTATACCCTCGGCAGTAATTCTTAATTCTTCTTTACTTGCTTCTTGTATAAATTTCTTACCAGATGGAGCTATTGCTCGATAAGCTAATATAGGTATACCGAACAAGAGTTCACCTGCAGCAGCTATACCACCTTCAACAGCTGCATCTGTTGCAATCTCTCCAGCGGTTTGTTCGGAAACACCAGCAATACCCTCAATAGCTTCTTCTACAAGAGAACCGCCACCGCCACCAACAAATGCACCGATTGCACCACCAAGTAATGTTCCAAATCCTGGTAAAATTGTTGATCCAACTGTAGCACCTTTGATAGCACCAGTAACACCACCTGCTAACTCTGGTATTATTCCTGCTAAATCAGATAAGTCGTTTCTGCTAAAACCCTCTTCATCAATAAGAACATTTTTATCTGTTTCAACACCAACTTTTCTAGCACCACTTGGTGTTAATGCTAATCTGCCTCTATTATCTCTTATGTAATCTTCTTTACTAAAACCTTGTGTGGCAAGAATATTCTCTTCTTCTGCATTGTTTTCTGCACCAGACAGTAAGGCTCTTAATCCTGCATCTTGTATGCCAGATTTTGTGTCAAAATTCGCTTGTATTGGTTGACCTTGAGGAGTTTTTTTGGCTGATTGTGCTAACAAATCCTCAAAAGTTTGTTCGGTTTTATCTGGTGTTGTAAAAAATTGAGAACGAATTGCATTTGTTTCTTGTTCTGTAGGAGTATCTCCAGCAATCTCAACTTTGACTATTCCTTGAGGTGTCTCAACATTAATAATTGCCATTATGTTGTGCCTTGTACTTTAAATCTAAATACATTATCTTCACCTTTGACCATAGTGGTTCCTTGTGCAGTAATGTTAGTTCTATCGATATTAACACCATGAGCTCCTAAATTGTCATAAGCGTCTTTAATATTCTCTCTACCTCTCTTAACAATAACATTAAACAAGTTGCTTAATTTTTCTCTAAGCACAGCCTCATCACCTTCTAAGAAATTAACATCACCAACAATTTCTCTAACAAATTTTCTATCTGCGTCTGATAATGTCTTTCCAGATTCTTGTAAAATTTCTGCCGCGTTGGTTGCTTGTAATCTTTGCATAATTGTTTTAATCTTCTTAACGGGATCTGTATCACCGATGTTTAATCCAAAATTTCTTAATGTCTGTTTAATAGCAGATCTACTTTGATCTAATATATCTACATCTGTTTCATTTAATAAGTTTGCTAACTCCTCAAATTGTTTAGCATTATAATCAACTTTTCTTTCCATATTTTGGATCATGCCAACAACTCTTTTGCTACTATCAATAAATAATGGTGCAGTGCCAGCAGGTGCAACATTACCATCTATTAATTGTGCTTTAAAACTTAAACCCTTTGGTGCTTCAGCGAACAAAGGTATATCTACGGCTTTGCTTTGGTAAAACTTCTTTTTACCTGCCGCGGCTATTGCTGCTTTTGCATAATCTTTATAAAAATCTGCGTCTACAACCTCAAATTGTTTCTCAAATTCTGGGTTTTCAGTTAGATTATTTAACTCAAAACTATTTAATCTAGTTAATCTACCTTTACCACTAGCTATCATAGATGTTAAAGAATTAGCAGATCCATCTCCTCTCGGTATTACAAAATATGGCTTTCTATTCATAGCTATTTTCTTGTCTGCTTCCGTTTTACCTAGTGCATATGATCCAGCCTTTGCTCTTATAGCTTTAGCCTCTGCCGTAGCCTTTCTAAAATCTGGCATTGCGGCTTCACCCGCTTCGCCTACAGCACCAAGAATATTACTTATGTTAAAACCTTTACCTGCTCTGTTTTGCATAAGTGCTAAACCAAATGACATTAGAGCCTGTTTAGTGTCTGCCTCTCCAGATATATCCAGTCCAGTTGCTTCACCAAATTCATTAATGTATTCATCAAATGTTTTTAACTTTACTTTACCAGTTTTAACTTCTGACAAAAACGAATCTAAGGCTTTGACAGTAGCTTTTTTTGCAGGTGTATCGGCACCTTCAACTTCATCATCTGTAACAGTGTCTTCTCCAGTTCCATCGCCCTCGTCACCATCAAAGAAAGCGTCTGGAGCAATATCTTTTTTATCTGCCTCTACTTGTTGTTGTTCTTTTATTTTATCCACAGTTTCTTTATCAACCTCGCCTTGTGGATCAAACGCACCTACATCACCAACGCTTTTACCTATTAAATTCTGTAATGCTTTCGATGTTTCAGATGTTAAACGATCTTGTCCTTCTTGTGTAAAAACATCTGCTCCAGGTATGGATGATGTTTTATCGTCTGGAAGAAACAACTCTGGACCCGCACCAAGACCTGCAGTTTGTTTGGCAAATTCTTCTGGCGTTACTTGTGCTAAGTAATCACCAATAATATTTCCTGCAGGATTTGTTAAAGCACTAATGCCACCAGTTGCTATTCTTCCTGCTTCTGCCGCTGCAAGTGGTATATCCATTAAAAAATTTAAGGCTCTCATACCTTCTGTTTTTGGCTCTCCATACATTTGCTTCATACTTTTAACTGGTGGAAGAAATGTTTTAGCCGCAGGTCCCTTGCCTTGAAACAAGCCTTTTCCATACATACTAGCTAAATCTGAGAACGTTTTAGGCTGTTTAGGTAATCCTAAACTTGTTAGTAAAGTATCTGTATCTCCAAGATTCAAACCTTGTTTAGGTGCCATATTACCCTCTATTTGCTGTAGGACCACCACTAAATGGTGCTATCTGTGATAACGTAGTGTATGCCCCTATACCTTGTAAAAATGGGTTAGAGCCAGGTGTGGTTGCCTGTTGAAATGTAGAAGGTATAGAAGCACTTGGCATACCTTGTAGTAAATTTTGACCTATTTGCAATCTTGTAAAAGGTTCTTGTGCCTCTTGCATGAGGTTGGCTCTAGTTGCATCTAAACCTGCTTGTTGTTGTCTTTGTCTTAAGGCACCTAATTGTGACAGTTGCGATACATCTGCTTGACCTAGAGCTTGTTGTAAACGCCCTATGTCGCTTGTAGTGCCTGCTAATGTTCCAAACGCTTGTCCAAGACCACCAGATAACCTTCCCGCCTCTTGAGAAGCCTTTAAAGCTTGACCAAAGCCACTTGAAAGTAACTTTGACAATGTGTCACCTTTAACTTGTTGAAGTGCTCTATCTGCCTCTGCTTGTCTTACACCCTCTCTTGACCCACCAAAAGCTCCTGATTGTATTGCTTGTGCTCTTGCACCCGCTTTTTGCATATCTGCTTGTCTGTCAAGTTCTCGCATTGCAACATCAATTACTTGTTGTTGAAATGGATTTTGAAATCTACTTATATTTTCTGGTTGTAAAAAACCTAAACCACTTGTTAAAGCTTGTTGTGCCGCAAGTGATTGATCTGCAGCACCTTTTACAAATGGTTGAAATGAACCAACCATTTGTTCGCCAAGTTCCGTTGCTTTCGATTGTAGTGGGTCTGCCGCAGCAATTTGAAATCCCGGCAATCCTAAAGGTCTATCTAATAATCCAGGTGTAGTTTGATCTTCACCATCGAATTGACCAAATCCAGTTTGCAACAATCTTTTTTGCAAACCCTCTAAAAAAGGAGGTAATCTTTGTATGTTTTCTACAGTTTGAACAGCCATTATGCCCTCGCTTCCAAGTTATCCATCATATTATAGGCTCTTTGTATACCTTTTCTTTGATTGCCATCACCTAAACCTTTAACTGCGTCTTTTGTCAACACAAATTCGCCTGCCATTAACATAGCAGGAACATCATCTTTTGTGCCAGAACCTTCTGATGGATCTATACCACCATTTCTTCTCGGAAAACTCATAGGTCCACCATCTGCCGCAAATCTTATACCACCAAGCTGACCTCCAGGTCCACCTTGTCCAAAAGGTCTTCTTTCAAATGCCGTTCTTGTGTCCTCATCTTCATCTCCAGCAAGTAATTGTGCAATTAGTCCAGCGGTTAAACCCTCGCCCAAGCGTGTGTTTAGTAAACGAGCTAATAAATTATCTTCACCAACACCAGCCGCCTGTAATAACTCTCCACTAAATGTTTGAGGTTTAAAAGACTGAGCTATTTGTTTTGATGCTTGTTCTGATGGCACTGTTCCAACTGTTTGATCACTTCTTGTCATTGCGGTAGGTAGCTTCCGACCAGTACCAGATGAGCGAACATTTGTTCCTTCAACTGGGGTTTGTTGACTTCCAACATTACCAGAAATCATGCCAGTTACACCACCTATCAAAGCATTTCTTAATGCGTCTTTACTTTTACTACCCATCGCTTTAGAGGTAAGAAAAGTAGTTCCTGCTCTAGTTAAAAACGGACTAAGTGCTGTCTGTGTACCAAAAAGTTTCCCTATGCCTGCACCAACGGCAGGGCCAGCAACTGTACCAATTGCTACAGGAAGAACTATCTCTTTTAACAAGTTACCTAAATTCATGACTTTATCTTACCTTAATAATGTTTTACTGTCTATATACCACTTGTCGTATTTCTATTCTGTGCAAATTCTTGAATACTTGCAACAACATGAAGTCTATCTGCTGTTGCAGCCGTTACTTTTAATATTTCTCCTCCTTGCAAAACAAGATCTCTTGTTAATAATTCTATAGTTGTGTTTGCAGCCACTGCCTTTACTTTGAACAAACTAAATACATTACTGCCATTTGTAATCGTTACTGTTATTGTATCTGCACTTCCTGAATCATTTGACACTATAATAGAGCTAAATACAGAGGCGTTTAAATCATTTCCACTCGGAGCTGTGTATAAGGTCGTAGCAGTATTGGCTGTTAAATCTGCTTTAGCATTTGTAATGTTTTGTATATATTGAGGTATAGAAGTTACTAACATTATTGTCTTCCATCTGGTCTAACATCAACTCTTGGCGTTCCTAATCTCCACGATACACCTTGATCTGTTGACTCTAACTTCATGTTAAAAGATCTACCTCTAAGCCTTATATCGATACGATCTGTAAATTGTTCAACTGGCGTAGTTGCAGTTCGTGTAGAGGTTGATCCAGAATTAGTGTCATAATTACTGCCAGGTCCTGATCTTGCTTGTAAAGTAAAGGTTGCATTCGGATTACCAGTTGTAGATGTAGACCCATCAAACGTAATGTCTGGAATTAATTGTTTTATAAAAGAAAAATTGTAACCATCTCCAATATCTATTTGACTTGATTCAACAGAGGCAGTCATAGCAGATCCATCATCATCATTTCCGTTTTCATGTTCAAATAAATAAGACGATGATGCAGCTATAGGAAATCTTCGTATGCCTCTATCATGCCATGCTGTTCTAGATAGTGTTCCATAATACCAAGTTTTATTTGAATAATTATAAATTACATATTTGTCATTTTCGTCAGAATTAGCAGATGGGTAAAACCACCAAACCTCTGTCCATTGTGTATTAACTGCACCAAAAACTTTATCTCCTTGAGAACTATTAAAATCAAGAAAAACTTTGTCTCTAACAGTGCATGGTAATTGTGTGGTTTGACCTCCAGTATAGATATAAAAAGTATCTATACCCATCCAAAAAACTGAATCTTCTACTGCAATAGCAGATTTTGGACTTATTATGGTTATGCTTTTTGATAACTCTTGTAATCCAAAAGTAAACGGAGGTCCTATAAATCTCATACTAAATAGACTTCTATCAGTAAAAACTAATATTTGTTGTCTTGTTTCTACGGCTTGTACAAAAGTAGAACCACTACTTAATCTTAAATCTCCAGCAGTATTTGTAGCAGTTGGTGTAAAATCTATTAGAGATTCTTGTGATCCAAATCGTATTAGTAACGGATCTTGTGTAGTAGTTCCTAATGTGTTCGCTCCAAATACTATAATATGTCTGTCTATATCTGAAACCATAATTTGTTTAGCTACTGTTGGTACGTCAGAAGCACCAGATTCACTTGATAACAAAACTGCTTTATTACCCAGACCATCTGATTTGTCCCAATAAAAAATACCGCCATCTCTTGGATTTATGAGTAAATCCTCGCCAAAATTGTCATGACTCCATAAACGTAGTTGTGCAGTTGTTCCACTAGCAGCGGCATCACCCCAACCAAATGTTGACAGATCTGCATTGACACCACCATATCCTCCAGCACCCCAACCATTTCCACCAACAGCACTGTCAAGACCAACGTTAATTTGATATACTCCATCAACACCTGATCCACCATTACCTGTATCAGAACTATTAGCTGTTGCACTTACAGTAATTTTGTATGAATTAGCATTTACGACAGAAGTTATTTGATGTTCAGCATTTAAAATAGACGCAGTAATATTACCACCTAAACTTACTGCACCAGATATTGTAACAAAATCATTTGTTACTGCTCCATGTGTTGAGTCAGTTACTACTAATTCAGTAGAGCCATTTGTAGCTGCAAAAGTAATACTGTTTGTGGATGATTTTCTTATTGGAGTAATATCAGTAAAACTGCCACCCTCTTCAATATAATATTTTAAATGAGTGCCTACACCCATGAAGTTAGATCCATCTAAAGCTAACCAATTATGCAAAGCCCTAGCTGTTCCTAAATAGGTACTAGCTGATTGTTTAACCCAACCACCTATTTTTTCAGGAAAAGGTGTGTAAAACCTTACTTTTTCACAATCAAAGAAACCACCTTCATTAGAATAAGAAGTAATTTCTCTATTAATACCTGGTCTAAATTTCAAACTTGTTAACGGCATCTGAACCTCTTATTTAAACTATTGTACACCAATATTAATTAAATTCATATCTAGATCAATTAAATTTATATTACAGCTAATAATAGTCTTTCTATTATCAGTTACTATTTTGGGAGATCTGTGTGGTATAAAAGATGGAAATACAACAATGTCGCCTTCTTTAACATCTAATTGAAATTTTTCTTTTTTAACAGAATCATAAAATTCTGTGCTTTTATCCTTATTATCAAGTTCAATATAATAAACTAAACTTAGATTTGTTTCACTGTGTATATGCCATTCGTGATTATCGTTTTTGTAATATTGTTGAAACCAACAATTAATAATTAAAAACTCATTTGTGCAATAATATTTTTTAAAATTATTAAAAAAATCATCTAAAGCATTTATAAATATAAATGTATAAGGTCGATGTTCATGAGGTGTTTTATTAAAATAATCTGTATAAGTTATTGATTCAAACTTATTTCTGTCAGTTTGTTTTTCCATGTTATCAAAACTGTTTAATAAATTATGTTTTATTTCATGATGTTTTTCTAAACTATGAGACCAAACTAATTCTTTCATGCCAACTTTCTCTAACAAATATTTATATTTATAATACACCTACTGCCATTAATTGGTTGTGTAGCAGTATGCCTCAATAGTCCATTAAAGATAACAACTCTGCCTTGTTTTGGTGTTATTTCATGCTCTTCATCGTTATCATATATTATTGTATTACCATCAGATGTTTTAACATAATATAATATTACAGTGTGTTGAGTTTCTCTATCAATATGTGGTGTATCAACTAAATCACCTTTTGTTATATTATTATGTAAAGGTAATTGTAAAAAAGTCCTACTCTCTATAACTTTATTACATCTTATATCAACTGTTTGGCATGAGTTTGTAATAATGTTGTTTGTTAAATAATTAAAATTGCTGTTAACTTCTTCATTTAAAACAAAATAATGTGAAAAAGCTGGTCTTTTTTGAACACCATCATTATGACTTATATCATGTATATAGTGCCAATTAAAATTACTACCTAGTAAATGATTTTTAATTTCTTCTTGTTGTTCTAAATTTATTATATCATCAACAATATGTATATTATCCACTTTTCATGTCCCAAGAGATAATTCTCTTTTGTTGTTTTGATTTATTTGGTTGTGTAAAATGATGAATGAATGAAGGGACTACAATAATGTCACCCTCTTTAACATCTGGTACACCATAAGTGCTTTTATCTGTCATGAAATTATTCCAAGGTTGTAAAAAAGATGTTTTTGGTGCATCTTCTGGAAGAGTTAGATACAGAATACCAGACAAACCTATTGATCCATGATTATGAACTGGATGGTAGCCATTTTTACTGTATGTGACTGACCAAACATCTGTTACCTTTAAATCGTTTTGCACAGAGTCTGCGACTAATTTTAACTCCTCATATAATATTTTTGAAAAATCTTTGATTATTTCTTCTGCATCATATCTGTTCGTAGTAAAATCAGCTAAGTCCTCTTCGTTTTTCTTTTCATCAAACGGAGCTAATAATTTTATTAGAGTTTCTTTTTTCGTAGCAAAATCTTGTACTGCAAGTTTCCAAAAAGGTATAGAAAACAGACTGTGTACATTTATTTTTTCACTCATTGGAATCTAGGTCCATGTATGAAAAGTGCTAATGATTTTCTTATACCACTTTTTAACGGAAGAACTCTGTGTAAGATGTGTGATTTAAACATAAAAGCACTTCCAGGTTGACCAAAGAGTTCAATTGTTTGTTCTTTATTTGTATTTAGTAATTGAAATTCACCACCTTCATAAGGTTCTTCGGATAGATTAATTAGTAAAGTTAACTTACAATCAACAGCAGGTAAAAAACAGTGATCGGTGTGCCAGCCATAATCAGCTTTATCTTTTGAATCGTAGATATTAAAATTACATTGTCTTAAATCTCTATGATTAAATACATTGTAACCAAAATCAAATTCTGCAACATTGTATGCGTCTTCTACAAAATGTTGAATTAAATGTCTAATTCTACCATAGTAAATTTTTTTTACATTCGATACATTTTTCCAATCTGTTCCGTCTTTAGGATTTTCTTTTTCGTTGTAAAAACTTTCAATTGTTTCATTTATTTCTTTTATTTGTTTGTTATCAAAAATCTTTGTCCATTGGAAGTAGTCCCATAACCATGTTTTTTCATGATTATGAGCATCGTCTGCTGATGCCATTTTAATTTCCCCCTACGCTTCAGACTTGTCTTCGTCCCAAATATAACTGTACCATCCAGTAACAATTGTTTTTTCTTGTGTTTCAGATATTTGACCTACATGAGTATGTGTCCAATCTGTTGGGAATATAACAGTTTTACCTTTTTGAGCTTTTAATGTTCTGTTTTGATATGGAAATATAGTACCTCCAGCATCTAAATCATTTAAATAAGTCATAAATACTAAACATCTTCTTACAGTTCTATTATTGTAACCATCTCTTTCAAAATGTTCTTTTTTAAAACCTTCACCTTTTTTGTAATGTTGTATATTATAAGGCTCTACAATATTAAATTTACATAAGCTATCTACTTTAGGATAAGTGTTAATATAATCCTTTAAACATTCTTGCAAACGAACTCTATATTCATTGAAAGGTTTATCTAAATTTTCTGGATGAATAGCTATATCAGTAGATACTTTAACCGAAGTATCTTTTATACCTTTCTTTGAAAAATCACCTCCACCTACAGTACCAGAATACTGATAGTCTGCATTTGTGTTATACCAATTTATTAGTTGGTCACAAATATGTTCTGGCATTGTCCAAGTTTGTATAAAATCTGAATTAGGATTTCTCATGTTCATCCAGTGAAAATAACCCAGCCTTTTGTATTGTCGGCTTGATAAACATCTTCATCCCAAACATAAATATCATCACCAGGATCACTAGGGTAAGCTATTGGAGGCATCCAGTAGCAAGTATCCTCGTCTAGTGTCCAAGACGCATGAGGACAATCTTGATAGAAAGCATCTCTTTCAGAGTCATAAATATCACCAATTCCTGCATAATTTTTTCTTAAAGCCTTGCTTTGATCGGGTGAAGGTGTAATTTTGTTTTCTGGTGGAGAGTCTGGATCATTTGGAAGATAATGAACGCCACCACGAGTATTGTAGGATGTTTTAATCCATGTTTCTCCAGAATGATATTGATCTATAAAATCTTGTTGTGCAACAATGACTTCAACTACTTTTCCATCTACTACTTTTGCATAATGACCCATAATTATTAACCTTGATATTGATAAGCGATTATTACAACACCAGAACCACCACTTCCAGAATGTCTATTACCTTCGTGATCTCTGACTCCACCACCACCTGATCCAGTATTTGCTGTGGCATCGGAAGAACCATTAGAAGAGTTACTTGAACTTGAAGCTCCACCGCCTCCGCCTCCACCAGTTGCTTGGTTTCCTCTAGCTCCACCACCGCCTCCAGCTCTATTGACAGATGTACCAGTTATTGAAGATGCTTTGGCACCTCCACCAGAACCATTGTTTCCACTTGCACCACTAGCGGCTCCACCGCCGCCTCCACCAGTGAGGTCATTATGGTTTGAACTTCCACCACGACCATTGTGTCCTTGACCTGATTGACCTGCTCCACCGCCGCCAACATGAACGCCTCCACCTCCAGAGCCTCCAGCACGACCATGATAATTTGCATTACTCAAAGATCCACCACCTCCACCACCTCCAGTGGATGTTGTGCCAAAAGCAGAAGAGGCACTGCCATTACTTCCAGCAGTTCTAGCACTAGTTTGTTTGACTCCAGAACCTCCAGCTCCAACTGTGATTGTGTAATTTGTTGCATTGAAAGATACACCACTTGCATTTTGATGACCTCCAGCTCCTCCTCCACCACCAACGTGTTGACCACCTCCAGCTCCTCCAGCAATAATCAACCACTCAAGAGTTGTGTTTTGATTACCAACTGATTGAACAGAGAATGTTCCAGATGAATTAAATTGATGTATTCTGTTATTACCAGATGTAGTTATAGTTCCACCTGTTGCATTTGGATATACAACATTTGATGAACCTCTAAAATCACCCATGTCTATAGCACCAGATGATGGTATAGTTCCATTGTTACCACTTATGTTAGCACCAACATTAGAACCTCCAGCATAGTATTCACTTAAACTTATTGGATTAGAGCCACCAAACTCTGTTTGGATGTCGGACATTGTGATTGAGCCAGATGATGAAATTGCCATTCTCTACCCCTTTTTTAGTTCATTTATTTCTGCTTTTAAGTCTTTAATTGCTTCAATTAAGACTGCTGTAAGTTTACCATAGTCAACTGATTTGGTCTGCATTTCATCGTCTGCTGTTAGTACAACCTCTGGTACAACAGTTTCCATGTCTTGTGCTAAAACACCAATTTGTTCTCTGGCATCTTCTACATCATTTCTTTTATAATGAACGCCTTGCATACGCATTACTTTGTCAAGACCATTTTCTATATTTGAAATATCTGTCTTAAGTCTTTTATCAGAAAAAGCAGTAACATCATTATTAAAAGTCGCCGCTCCAGCCGCAGACATATCAAGTGTAAGAGCAGTTATAACACTACCACCATCATTACCTTTAAAACTCATATCTTTATCAGATATTTCGGTTTTAATTTCTACATTACTACTATTGTTTGATATTGATAATATATGGTCACTATCATCTCTAAATTGCCAATCGCCACCATCAGCATTTAATTTAATATCTCCTGCTACATCTAATGTTAAGTCACCACTAGATAAAGCTATGGTTGTGCCATCAATATTAAAGTTATCAATATCTATTCCTGCATCGGAGGTTATCTTACCAGTTGATACTAATGTACCAGAAACAGTTTGATTACCAACAACAGCAGTTGTAGTTGCCGTTAATTCTATTG
>CAACVD010001357.1_pt1 | contig 11773 bp, 19 predicted proteins | sample 2381771 | NCBI WGS metagenome assembly CAACVD01 (sample SAMEA5211965, study PRJEB30684) | marine metagenome | biome: Marine; feature: Epipelagic; material: Water | collected 2015-10-15 | depth 15 m | reverse complement strand
TATAATGATAATAAACCAGGTGTTTTAATTAATGGCCAGGAAGATATTGCTACAAGCATTAAAACAAAAATAAGATGCTTGATTGATGGTCCTGCATCACCAAATGAAAGATCAAGATTTCAAGAAATAGTTAATTATGGCGAAAGATGTATTGTTGATAAAATACATAAATTGAATAATGGGGTAGAAATTTACAATATTAATAAAGGATTAAAATCTAATTAAATGAAAAAATCCCAAGAGTTAATTAATGATGAAAAAAAAAATAAGGGAAGTAGAATTTAGATAAAATAATTTTAAATGCAAAAAATTATTACTAAACAAGAAGCTTTAACAAAGGGTTTAAAAAGATATTTTACTGGTATAAAATGTAAGTACGGACATTTATCTGAAAGATACATAAATGGTTCTTGTATTGTCTGTGATAGTATTAAATCTGCAAGATATTACAAAACACCTAAAGGTAAAAAGACAAGAGCAGTATTTTTTAATAACTTTTCTAAAACTGAAAAAGGGAAGGCTCTTAATAGAAAAAGTTCAAATGAATATTACTCAACAAGAAAAGGTAAAGATTATAAAAAAAATTATCAGCGAAAAAGAAGATCTATAGATATACCATATAAAATTAGAGAAAATATAAGCAAAAGAGTTAAATGCCCACAAACAACAAACCATCTAAATATACCATCATCAGTTTCAGTGCCTCTCATTGTTTCTCCAGTTAATTCTAAACTTCTAGTACACACATCGACTTTGTGTTCCTCAAATGTTTTTGACCATTGAAAAAAACCTCCAAAATATAAAACTGCTAATATAGTGATCACAGGAATTAACAAACCAGGATTAACTAAAAAGATTAGAATTTTCCTCATTAAAAAGCTTTATGGCAATCTACAAATTGTTTTTTTAGGATCTACAAAACATATCACTCGAACTGAACCACTTTCTGTACTCTTTGATAAATAATACTGAACACTATCTTCAGTCGTAGTGTTAAATTCAAGCCTATATACAAATCCTAAAAGCTTTAAATTTGTAACTGTTTTGTTTTTGAGCCATTCATTTGTAATTTCTTTTCTCGTAAGTTTTTTCTTTGTAGATAATTCTGCAGAAAATGCATTCCCCTCGATATTAAAGAAGAAATAAAAGAAGATAAAAAATAAAGTAAATTTTTTCATTTATTAAAATATAGCACTGCTATTACGATTGCTCCTACAATTAACCAAAATTTTCTCGTAGATTTTTTTTGGCTTTCTTCTATCTCTTTAGTTTTTTTTTCCCACTCTTCTTTAGTTGGCTCTCTATCAACAAATTTTATAGTTCCTTCATAAATTTTATTTCCTGCCCCTGGATCTTCCCATGTAATGTTAATTGATTTTTTTTCTATCAATCTGACCATATCAACACTATCAACATTATAAATTCCTGTTATTTCTGACCAAGTACAAATGCCACTGGTACGAAAACCAGGGTGATTGTCATTTCTTGTTTCTGGTATTTCAACCAAAGAATAATCAAAATTATTTCCTCTCCCATATTTTTTTCTATAGGAGCCAATTTTGTCAATAGAATCATATGTTTCTTTAAATTCATCATCAAAAGGGAATTCATTATTTTTTTTATTCATATTATAAACCTGACTTATCTATTTTCTTTTTTTTATTAGCATCCTCATTAAATTCTTTTTTTAGATCCAACTCTTTTTGATCTCTAATTTTTTTCATAATTGCTTGCCATTTCTTAAAGGGGACACCATTTCTAACTGCAGTTAATTCAAGAATAACTTCTCTAGTGCTTGACTGACACACTCCTTTAATTGATAAAATACTTTCTCCAGTAGATTTAAATATATTATTTTGAAAAAGAATTTTAGGAAAGTTATGTTCACCATCTATTTTAGGATAAAAATTATCTACCATAACAATACGTTCAAAAGAATTTTCTTTTTTAATTCTTTCAGCTACAGCTAAAGCATAGGGTCTTAAATCTTTAACACATGTTTCATAGCCATCCGATTTCCATTCTGTTTTTAAACTAGCCATTATTGAATATATTTTTCCAGTACCGTATGGCTGATATTTTACATAATAATTCTCAAAGTCATCGTTTAAATATATAAACACACCATTATGGATGCTTGGATCTATGAAGTCATTTAACTTTAAAGTAAAATCATAAGCGCCACTATTTTTATTAGTACCTTTTATTAACCCTGTAGGTTCAATTACTTTGTCTATATACTCACTGCCCCATGAATTTCCTGATTTTGGTTTCCCATATTCTAATGATAATCTTAAAGCTACAGCGCTATCTCCTAATCTAATTCCAAATAAAGATGAGGATTCTAGACCTTTATTTATCAATCGATTTGCTTTTATTTCTGATTGTCTATCAGCTTTTATCTGATCTTCTTTTTTTTGTATTGATGCCCATCGTTCAACACCTAAATAAATAAACGAACCCAGAATTAAAATAATGATTCCGTATAATAAATGATCTCTTTTCATGCTAATCTATCCACTCAACTTTTAGTAATTTGTCAATTCTAACAAATGATTTTTCTATGTTGCTAATAACAAAAGATATTCTTTCTTCTGATAGGTCAATAACTGGCCCTTGAACACTTTGCATAGCAGTTCTAGCAGCAGCAGATTTTAACAAATTATCTGAATTTATCATTGATGTTTCCATTTGATTAACAACTTGAGCTCTTTCATTTGCATCAGGTATATTTTTAGAAACTCTATTAATGAAATCATTCATTACTTCTCTTATTTTTAGATAGTCATCAGATTTAAATACTTGTTTGTTTTGATATGAGATTAAAGCAGATTTCCATAGTTCCATTTGATATTGCATCCCATCACGAGTTATCTTTGCCATTAAACCTGTTGTTTCCATAAATTTAGCAACATCATCTTTATTAGGCACATCTTTCCAAAAATCCATATGCATTTGTTTTGTGACTTTACCTTGATCTACATTTAATGTTTGTTGGATAATGAACATTTGATTTTGAGTCATAGCCATTAGCTGTGACGTAAAAGAAATAAATATAATTAATGATACTAATAGTTTTTTCATTAAAAAGGTGCCTCTGATTTAACTGCAAATCTTTTCATAACCTCGTCAATCGCTGACTTCTCTAATCCTCCAGTGAAACTTTCCTTGTCTTCAATGTCTAGTGTTGCAATAAACCAGTCTTTATTTTCAAGTTTAAAACCTAAATTTATTTTAAGATCTTTTTTTGTTTTATTGCCACTAATCATTGCTCCAATAATAGCACCAACCCCACCAGTTAATAATCCTCCTACTACAGCTCCACCAGTTTTCTTTAAAGCACTAGTTTCTTTAATAGGTTTTGAGTCTTGATCTAACAATTTAAATTCACTCACATCACTACAAGGAATTTCAAAATTTTTTCCTATTCCAAATATTTTTAAACCAATAATTATTTTATCTTTACCATTATTAAATATGAAATCTTTACCAATATATTCTTTCTTATTTGATTGAGTAACTGTTAAAGGCATTAATTTTTTGGTACGTTACAATTATCTAATTTCCATTCCAATGATTTATCTTTGTAAACACCTTGTCCAAATGTGTTCACACAATTTTTTTGACTTTGAGTAGCTTTATTGTATCTTTCTTTGGCTAACCTATCCTCTGAAGTTTCTCGTGAACCATAAATACCTAAAATAACTAACCCAACAAATACTATGATTATCCATTTTAAAAATTTTTTCATTTATTTAACGTTTTCCCTCATAATTTAATTCTTCTCCTTTGCCATAAGCTTTGCAAACTGCATCCTTAACTTTAATTGATGCTTCTCGATTAGATTGATGAAACCCCCTTGCTTTGTGTGCTGCTGTCATTTCGCCATAACACTTATAATATCTATCATTTAAATAATTATACTTTTGTTTTTGTTTTTTCTTTTCTTTTTGTTTTTGGTTATAAATTTTTTGTTCATTTGCATTAATTTGTTTTTGTTTTTCTACGTAACCACCAAGTAAAACTAATAAATAAATAACCACTAAATAAAGAATGGTTTTAAATATAACTGCAATTAAATTTCCTTTTTCTGAAAATTTTTTAAGATTTAGATCTTCAGGACTTTTATAAGATCTAATTATATTTATGTAATCTATAGATAAAATAAAAGATCCAGCAAAAAATACTACAAAAGATAAAACTAAAACCCACGATGTCTCTCTTGGAGCCAAGAAATTATGTATAATTACAGATAGAATAAAAATTATTGTTGATAAAATTAAAAACGATAAGACAAGAATAATTTTTTTTATTAAATTTTTCATTTATATTTTCTTATAAAAAACTCTAACACTCTTGATTGCCCAATGACCAATACAAGCTCTATAAAACCATACAAATAAAATATAGATTAATTGGATAAAATAAAATAAATAATTTGCATTTTGTCTTTGTCTTCTCCCCCAATAATCATCATTTAAATAATATATTATGTCTTTACAGATATTAGCGATTATAGATCCATCAGAAGAAAACCTAATATGCAAAAAACTAAAGTGAAATAAAAATAACAGTCCAATTAAACCAATTACTAAACCAATTATTCTTTCATTCTTCTTATCCATATAACCAAAAATCTCCGACAATCTTTTCAAACACAGGAATAATTTTAAATTCTCTATGCTTATCGTATTTAAAGCAAAGCTTTTGTATTAGCTTATCTTGATCAGTCACTTCTCTGTCACCAATGGATTTTAAAACCTTTACTAAAGCAACTGTAATACCATCAATAGTTTTTACATTAGGGTCAATGTTTGAGTCCCAAAAGAAATCACATTTTACACTCTCTAAATGTTTTTGACGTACTTCATGAGCTTCTTTTTGAAACTCTTTTTCTTTGTCAAAAAGTTTCTTCTCAAAATGAAGTTTGATCTTGTCTAGAATTGCTACAACATAAAGGTTTTGTATATCTGTAAGAGTTGCATTTATTGTCTCTTTAACTCTATCTTTCTTTTGTATGACTTTGGTCATTCAAAGATAGTATTTATTTAAGTAATAATTTCAACCAATCCTATTTCTAACGGGATTTCACATAGAGAAACAATAGTAATAAATTTAATGCATCTGCTGGTAACAGTTTTTGCAAATAGCTATTGCAATTTTATTTTGGGACTGAGGAGTTTTTAAGATGATGCTGGTGCTGTGGAGGAGGATGTTAGGCGCAGCAGCTTTGTATCAGCAGATGAAAAATTAACAATACATTATGGCAACAATAGGAGCAAACATGATTAATAAAAACCAAATAGATAAGGCTATGCCAGCAAAAGGCTCAGATGTTGAACTTACGGAAAGATTAAAAAATATTCTGGCCTCAGAAACATCAGAAGAAGAAACTGAATTAATGCTGTTACAGGAGGCATTACAGGATGAAGATTATAGAAACTGGAAACATAAAAATCCTGGTGGAAGTTTCAAAGACTACATAGACCAGTTCAAACCTAAGAGAATAAAATTAGCAGATGGAACATCAGAAGAATATTCTGATTTAATAGATGCTTATGAAAAAGGTATAGATGTTATGGTTGGTGAAAGCCTCACGCAATACATCAAAAGAATTAAAGCTGCAGAAAAGGATCGATCATGAAAATTGGACATTGGAAACAGGCCCATACCTACATGACTAGACCAGATACAATGCCACCTAAAGAAAGAGCTGCACTTAAAGCAAAACAAGCAAAAGCTGAACAAGATAGAAAAAATAAAAAGCGTGCAGAATATGGTCTTAAACCTTTAATAGATCCTCAGCATTTTGTTGAAGTATCTAATACATATGATGGAACTAATTATGTAGTAGATGGTGATGGTAATATTACAGATGAAGAAACTTTAAAAACAAAATTTGAGAATGAAGTTACTGCTTCAACTAAAGAGCTATCAGAAGACAAGATTGTAACTAAACAAAAACCATCATCTAAGAAACCTGTACTACAAGATAGATCTGTAAGAAAACCTAAAGCAGTTCCACCTAAAACAAAAACAATTAAGGTAGACACATATCCTGTTGATTTAAATTTTTCATTACCATCAGCAACAATTAAACCTGATCCAGAACTGGATGCGGCTAAACAAAATATTGAAAACATGATTCAAGAATCTAGAGCAGAAAAAATTAAAAATATGAATTCTGGTCTAGGTTACCTTGTAGGAGGAATTAAAGCGTATGAGTAAAATTACAGAGCAAAGACTGCTAATGTTAAAACATTTAAAAGAATTAAATGTGTTATCCCATAAAGCAAACATTAAACACTCACAGAATAATCAAAAACAAATAGATCATACAATTGTACTTACAAAAATTATTCAAGAAGATAGAGCCAAACTATCAAGATTAGAAGCTGTAATTGATATGAAACAAAGAGAAGTAGATGAACTCAATAAGAAAAATACAGATCTGTTATGGCACGCAGGAAAATTACAAGTAAAGAATGGTAAGTTACAGGAGTATAAGGATAACAATGAAAAGCAGTTAGCTTACTATGAGAAAAGTTTTAAAAATATGATTAAAAATAAAAAAGATAATTAAATTTCATATGGTCCTTTTTTATTTGCTTTGCGACCACGATTTGTAGGTTCATAGCTTCTAGCATCTGTATAGGTGTTGCCTAAATAACCTGGTGATCCATAACCTTTATTACTACCAGCATGATAAATTCCACCCATGTTAAATGAGCTTCTTCTAGGTGCAACAGGTGCTGGTGATGGTGTGTAAGGTTCATGTTTAACTGATTTATTGTTACCATATTTAGCAGCTGCATCTGCTTTTCTTTGTTCATTAATGTTTCTTAATTGACTACCAGCTGCCCAATATTTGGCATGCGCTCTTGCTGCATACATTGATTTATTCTTACTTTTTTGTTTAATTGTTTTTGCTGTAATTGGCAGCCCGACATCATTAAACCCTGCCCTGCCTTTGTAGTTTTTTTCACCATCAAACTTAGATGAGGTGTCAGGCTTCTGGGCCTTTTGTTTATCTCTGATGGCCTTATAAGCCTCCTGTAATTGACCTTTCCAATCGCTCATATTTTTACAGGTACGTCTATTGTAAATTCTTTAGGTTTACCTTTACCAGGTTCAATTATTTTTACTTCATCCAACAGCTTATGTTTATGCCACAGCTTGCCATCATCTGTTAAAATTTTATATCTCTTAAAATCATCTTCAACCACTTCATGTAGAATGCGACCCTCAAAAATATAATCTTTCTTGTTGTATAAATTTCTATGTTTAAAACTGCATAAAGGATATCCATTCCAGGCACCTGAATCAGTAAGCAGCTGATGCAGTTTAAGTTTTGGTCTATCTAATTTTCTTTTTGTTAAATCACGCATGATGGAATTCTACCAAAGAATAAATGATCATGGAAATCTGGTTTTAAAAGGGATTATTGTAGAATGTTGTGGATCACTTACTATGTTCTAACGGAGCCTTTGACAGCCTCTTAATAGTTTCATTCTATGGAATGTATATATATAGCAACTGTTGCAACTCTGAAACTCCTTGTCATTTGCTGTTCATTTAAGCTGGGTTTCATTTAATTTAAAAATTTTGAAACTTAGCCTGAATTAAATAAGGTAAACTGTTACTTTTAATAAAGTTTCAGGCTAAATTAGGCTAAATTGAAACCTGCAACTCTACCTACTAAAATCTTTACCTCTTTCAATAAACCAGTTGTCAAGCGATCCATTCTTTTCAACTGAATACCAGTAATTATAACCATCATCATATGTGATACCTGTTCTTGCATACTGACCCTTAGAATCTTTTTCATTACCACCTAATCCATTAATAAGTTTTCTTCTAATATCTGATTTGATCGCAGATTCTTTTATGTCTGAGTCACCCATTCTCGGATCTTGACCTAATAACTTCACTACAACTGAGTTTAAAGTTAATTTATCATCACCTGCTGCATCAAACATTGACTTGATAAGAGGCATTTTACTTCTGACATAAATTTCATTTTCAGCAGCCTTTAATTTAAGTTTACTTTTAGAAATTTCACTTAGTGTTGATATAGAAAATACTCCTGTTTTTTCCTGAACCAGCTCCTTTGTATCAGGATCAACAGTATCAACTTCAACTGTATTCTTCTTTAACCAAGCAATATCATCTTCAACAAGATTATAGTTAGATTTAGCTTCAATAATACCAGTATAGTGAATGAAGGTAGATCCATCTTTTACATGCTCCTTAAACTTGTTCCATATTTTCTTTAACATTGGCTGCATAGCAATCACAAATCTAGCAGCACCCACCAATGAAGAAGCTCCTCTAGGAGCTGATAAGGCTGATTGTGGATCTATTTCAATATCCTTAGTATCATCATCAATTCTAATCATAGATAATTTGTTAGTATGATGGCCTGCAATTAATGTTCCATCATTTATAAATGTTAATGGTATTAAAGTATTCTTGACGTATTCCTCCATATGCTGATTACTATTTTCATCATAACTACCTTGTTGGAAATTAATTAATGGATCTAGAATTATGTGTTTAATATTTTTTTCCTTAATCAGTTTTTCTAGCTGCCTATACTGCTTAGTCTTTTGTGCATCTGATGCTCTAAATTTAATTAGCTTTAAATCCTGTTCTAAGCCTCTTTTATAAATCTTATGTTCATCAAGGTTGCCGCCTAAAAACTGTTGTATAGCTTTTAATCTAAGGTTTATTTCATTAATTGTTTCTTCTGCAACTATTACTGAACAATTAAGATGTACTGGTTGGATTGTTAATTTAAATACTGGTGAAGTTTATCTGAGAGATTCTAAAGATAGAAGTGATGCTACTGTTTATTTAACAGAAGAAGGGATTGCAGTTTTAAAGAAACTGCAAGAGTTACTTACATCAGATAATACAAATGCAAGTTGGGCAATTGGATCTATGTATATTTTTCCAAGACGAACTGATCCTACTAAACATGTTAACTTTAATAGTTATAGAAAGTTTACAGAAAAATTTAATTACAAGTTGGGTTTAGGTGAAAGAACACTTGTAAGAGCAAAGAAAACAAGAAAGCTCTATAAATATAAAAATCATTTTACTATGAAACATTTGCGTAAAACTTTTGTAACAGCCTTTGGTAATACTTACGGAGTACAGGCTGCATCAGAAAGAATGAGGCATAGTTCAGTAAAAGTTACTAAAGATCATTATTTTACAGCTGATGCGAAGAAGTACAAAGTTAAAAGCCTGTATGGTGCTGACAATGTAGTTCAGTTAAAGAAAGTAGGTACAAATGATTAATTGGACTAAAGACAATAATATTGAATGGATTTTAATATCAGATAAATTAGTCAAGGAGTATAAACGGAATGAAAACTATCAAAAAGAAGAAGACAAAAAAGCTAAAGTCATCCAGTTTAAAAAAATCAAGAAAGATAACTAAACATCTACTGGAAAAAACTAAAATAGATTTTAGAGCTGATGGTGAAAAATTTTGGAAAAGTCCACAGGGTATTTCAATCAAAGCATCAGCTGCAGGTAAACCAGATCCTTATGCTATAAAAATAAATGTTTTTGAAGAAGCTGCTAAAGTTAAAAATTTTAAGCAGCTAGAAAGATTTATTGAAGAATATTCACCAGGCATAGATGCTGCATTAGCTGCACATGTATTAACTAAGTACACTAGAGATAACTGGAATGTTATTAAGATATTAAATGAACCTGAAAGTCATGGAGCTGTACTAGAATTAATTGATGAAATAAGCAAACGTGAACGAGGTGCTAGAAATGTTTTTTTGGAGTATGAATTAAATACAAGAAATGCAGAAACTATTGATGAAAGTGATGGCGCATTAGCTAAATTTAGCTTGTTAACTGGTTATAGAATACCTGCAACAGACAAGACATTTCAGGAGCATGTTTCTATGTTTAAAAATCATTTTGGATTAAAGCGAAAAAAGAAGAAGGTCCCACATCTTAGGGATGTAGAATTTAAAAATATCTCTTAATCTAATTTCATTTAGGATTTCAGATTTACTTAAAATAATTTATTTATACCAGGCCGACTAGGTGATTTCATTCCTACCTAGTTCGGCACGAAATGCTGGAGGCATCATTTCACTGTTCAGGTCAAATCATATAAAGGGTTGGCGCCCACCTCCAGCACCATTAGGATCAATCCTATTTTGTTCAGGATTTCACTTACAGTAACATTAATTTTAAAATCACCTCATGAACCAATTGAGGAGAAAAAATATCATGACAAAAATAAGATCAAAACAGGTCTTAACAGATCAAGAGGTACAAACCTTCATTGATAAGGAATGTAAGTTACTAACATCAAAGCAACTTGCAGAAGTTCTTAATGTATCTGATGGAGCATTAAGAAAACAAAGATCAAAAGGGAAATCAATATTTCCATATGCAAATATTAATGGAAGAATTTTCTATCCAACAGACGTCATAGTCAAAAAGATACATAATAATCTAGTAGGAGTGTAAATGAGGAACGGATCAGCTGGTGCAGTAACACCAGCCAATACAATTAGTGATAAAGATATATTAACAAAATTTCATAAATTTAAGAAGAAGAAAAAATTAATTTGGAATGGGTATAAACCTGATGGCAGAAAAAATCAGAGTTGGGCTGATGGTGAGCCAAATATAGATGAACACCTGGACCCAAGTTCACAAATAAATTATGGCTGTAACAATGCTTATGAAGATGCTGCAGGTAAACTTGTAGCTTCAAATAGTGTTGTTGATGTAGATGGTTTTAAAGACTCAGGAAAGACAATTCAGGAGTTTTGTCAGGATGTATTTCAAGCAGATCCAAAAGCAGTACCATTTAAATCACCCAGTGGAGAGAATTTTCATATTTGGAAATATTATTCTAAACCATTACCTGTAGAAGAAGCTGCAGCTGATGCAAGATCATTAGGTCATAAGATGAAAGCTAAAGGGTATGCAGTTGATTTTGGTAAATGTAATCCAAGTAAATCAGGTGGTGATGTAGGTATCAATTTACCTTTTGCAAAAAGAGGAGAGCATGATTATCAAAGACCCTATGATGTAAGAGGTAATCTTTTAAATAATTTTCAATTAGTACAAAGAATTAGATTTCAAAATTATCCATTTATTGCTGCTATTATAAATCTTGCACATGGTGCTAACAGACATGATGCTCTACTGTTTGCAGCTGCACAATTATTTCACGCAGGAAAATTTAAATTAGATTTTATCAAAGATATAAAAAATAGTTTAGATAATAGTGGAGAAGATAAGATTGATGAGGAATGGTATAAAAGAGTTATTTTAACTAATAAAGATTATGAAACATATGAACTAAGTCCTAAGTCAGTAGAAGAAAAAATAGGTGATGCTATTGGAGTCGAAGATTATAAATTTCAATCTGAGTGGAAAAAACCAGAATCAGATGCACCACAATTTGAAGATGCTCCACCATTTGAAGAATATGGTGAACCAGAACCAGAAGAAGTTACACCATTAGAAGTTTTTGAACATACAGGTAAGGAAGTTATTGAACCTAGAAGATGGGTAATTCCAGGCTGGATGATGGAAAAATGTTTAACTATTTTAGCTGGTCAACCAGGTATTGGTAAAACAATAATCCTTCATATGCTTGCTTGGTGTCTTGCAACAGGTACAGGTTTTTTTGGTAAGCCTATATTTAGGAGAGGTAATGTTTTATTAATAGCTGCAGAAGAAACAATTAATGAAATAAACCTTAGATTAAAAGCTATACAAC
>CAACVD010001356.1_pt1 | contig 11774 bp, 17 predicted proteins | sample 2381771 | NCBI WGS metagenome assembly CAACVD01 (sample SAMEA5211965, study PRJEB30684) | marine metagenome | biome: Marine; feature: Epipelagic; material: Water | collected 2015-10-15 | depth 15 m | reverse complement strand
CTGCCTTGTCATTTGTGAGATCTGTCCATGTATCCTGTGAGAGATTGATTGGAGTTGATGCAGTTGCAACATCTTCATAAAAGGCAAACCCTCCCTGATCATCATACAGTGCATTAACGCTTGTTTTTACCTCATTAACATTTGCAGCAGTTACCTTGTAAATCTCTGCAAGTGCTGATGTTTGATTATCTGTTTTATTTGTAAATGTAATTTTTGCCATTATGATTGTAATTCAAATTGTAATTCATTTTGCAAACCTCCTGATGGAGGGATTTGCTCTACTCGATTGCTCAATTCAATGATCGCTCTGAAATAAGTATGATCGGAAAAATCATCTTCCAGATACTTAATTCCTTCATTCACTGAAGTATATACGTTGAATCCTTGCTCTGTGAGATCAAAGTATCCTGCAGATCTTGTTCTCAACAAAGATAAGCATTCATCAACAATGAGATTGCAATCAAGCTCCCCACCTGAATCTGATTCAAATCTTGTGATCACTTCAATCCTTGTGATTACTTCAGTGTTGAATGTTGTTTGATTCTGATCAACTTCATTGTTTGAAACTGAATAAACCCTTATAAATGGATATGCAGCGTTTGATGGAACTCTCCCATAAACAGCCACTGAAGATCCTCTCAAATCAACATTCCCTGTGAGCTTGTCAATGATTGCTTTTCTTATTCTGTGGATTACCTCTCTCATGTCATTCTTTTTAATTGCTTTTCAACTCTCTTGAGCATATTCTTAAATCCAACCCTTGCAGATGAAAAGAAAAATGGTCGTGCAGGGAGATGCACTCGATCTTGACTTGCTCCCTTAAATTGAGCTGCATAACTTTCGTCAATACCAAGATCTAACATATCAGTTAATTCAACTTCATCTCCTGTGCCAAATTCCACATATGGAGAGTAATTCGATTTTGAAACAACATCAATCCCCTTTCCAGATGGTTCTGTGGCAATCTGCTGTGCCAAATTCCCTGTATCTTTCGGAGCTGATCCTTTTGCTTTTCCAACAATCTCCATTGCAGTTCTCCCAACTTCATTTGATAAACCCTGCTTTGAATACAATTTAAGATTCGCAATCTTCTTATTGAGCTTATTCAGATCCGATTGATTTATCTTTGCACTCATTGGATTCTCACTGCTTTTATCGTTGTGTAAAAATCAATATCCGAATCAAACTTATCAATGATGCGATGCTTTTCTGATTGACCTTCTAATTGAAGCACATCTGTTGTTAAAATCTCATTTGCTGCCTTTTTACGCATGATCAATTCAATTTCAACTCTTTGCTCCCTGATTCCATTTTCCTGCTTAATTTCCCCCTTATTTTGCTTCAGGTGGCACCAGAATGTTCCTGCCACAGCTTCAGAACTTGTGAAACCCCCAAATCCATCAGATGCCTTTGTCAATCGGATTGCATTAACTCTTTTATTTAATTTCCCTGCATCCATTACACAAACATTGATTTGTATGATGCCAATATATTCTTTGCAGCAGATGGAAGCAAATGTAAACTTTGACCTTGTATGAAATCTGCACGATTATCATAATAAGTTGAAACAGATTGTAAAAGAGCTTGTTTGATCAATCCATTGCTGATCCCTGAAGTTATATAAGTGATTTTCACTTTCTCTGCAGCTCCTCCATCCAATTCAATCGTTTCATTATTCAATCCGATCACTTCATATGTAGTTGCAATATCATTCACAGTTACTGATGAAATCGATGCCACTGGAGAGAATGGAAGGTCAATTAATCCTGTTTCTGTTTTATCAAGATAGTAAGTTCTATTCTTTGCTACGATATCTCTTGAAATGTAATTCTCACAAAACATCCTAGCTGTTTCAATCATCAATGTAATCAATGAATCATCAGCAGAGGTATCAATTCTCACAAAATCCTTCACATCCTGTGCTGTGATAATCTCATTTCCTGTTGTGCTGTTTATCGTTATCTGTCGCATCACTTTAATTTTTGTAAAGGTAAAAAAAAAGAGCCACATGAGATGCAGCTCTTAATATCAGAAACAATGAAAAAACGATTACTTTGTAATCAAAGCAAAGTTACTAAAATTATTTTTATAAATACCAGTCATTGATAATCTTATTGCTCTTTGCTCTTTATTCTTAATAATGAAAAATCCACTCTCCTCTGCATAATAGATGGCAAAGAAATCAACGTATTTTAAAGAGTAAAAACTCTGACCACTCCTTCTGCCTAAAGAAAGATGAAAATCATCCCTTCTCTTTTTTCGATCTGCTGAAACGTATTTTATTTGAATCTTGAATGTTTCTCCATCCTTTTCAATGATAGCATCATAAGGAGATGAATCCAGAAGTGGCATCGATACATTGAACCCCTGTTCCATTGCCATTGTCGCAAACTTGTATTCTGCAAAACAGCCACTTTCATTGCCTTTCATGCAGTTAAAGATATAAAAAAAGGAGCTACAAATTGCAACTCCTTTAAAGAACCAAAAAAAAATAATGAAAAAACCTAACTAAACATCATCAGATCTCTCTGATAATTCATTTCTGATCTCCTCCATACGATTGAGAATCATTATCTGTTTTGACAATGGCATCCTGTTGAATGCTTCATCATCCATGAGCCGAATATACTCTTTTATCATTTCCCTGCAGCTTTCCAAAATATACATTTTATTTATCCTTATTTAACATCATTGTAAATCCGATCAGGATCATGAAGATCCCTGTGAAGGCATCATTGAAGATATAAATACATCTCGCTCCTATCAGAAAGAAGATCCACCCCAGAACACCCTTGTTTACTTTTTTCATATCGTATCAATCCAAGTTGCTAATAATAAAAATCCAACTATTCCTGCCCATACCATAAGGCAAAATGCTGCCCTGAATAAGTATTTTTCAATTTTATTTTTCATTGTTCTAATTTAAAGTAATTATTTTCATGAGCAAAGTAATAATGAAAAGCAGAATTGCAAATCCCAAAACTATATCTGTTGCCCTGTTATTCATGATCTTTTTTGTAATCCACTTGTTCCAATAGTTGTACTCATTCCTATTTTTATAGCTTCTTTGATGTCCACTTTAAAATTAGTAAAAACTATATAGGAAAATTCCATTTCATCACGACTAATAAATTTTTTTGTCGTCTTAAGTGCTTCTTTTGTGAAAATTGAATAATTCATTGTTTCTGATTTCTTTAGCAAATATAGAAAAGATTTTTTCATTTCCAAACAAAAAAGCAAATTTTTTTTCTTTTCAGATATAAGCCACAAAAAAAAGGCAACCGAATGGCTGCCTTTCAATCCTATAATTATGTTGTTATTATGGAGTTTCCAATGCAGTTTTTGCAGTAGAGAATGTTCCATTAACAAACGCATTTGGAAGGTAATTTGTAAGTGCAATTCTTTCAGAAACACGAACTGTAACGAAGCCATCACGCACGTTAGTTCCATCTTCTCTGAAGAACTCAACACCAACATTATCACGAACCCAAAGCTGTGTTCCAACACCGAAGTTACCAACAAGGAAAGTTCCTGCAGTAATGGCTGTGTTGATCACAACAGAAACACCCATAAATGATGGCTGTAATCCTGCGTAAACTTGATCCTTAATATAACTGTTAGTTGTATCCTTTATAAGTAGAATCTTATGGAAATCTGTTGGATTTAGCATAATGTAATCTGCTTGATATTCACTCAAAGCCATTTGGTTTAGAGCTGCAACAAGTACATCAAATTCATTAGCTGCCTCAACTGATTGATAGAAAGCACCTCCAGATGAAGTATCAAAATCGGCTGCATCAGTGATGATACCACTCAAGTTGGGAGCAGAACCATTTCCTGAAAGGATTTGAGTATCTTCAACAGAAAGGAGTTTTTCTGGCGCACGAGCTGATAAGTATGAAGTAAGCTGTGGAGTATCTGCCAACATCTCTTCAGAGATACGGAAATACGTTCCAATCTTACGAACATTCGCATCAGATGCAGTCATATCGAAATCTGACTGTGCAAGAGTAGCACCTTCAGCAGCAGTTGCAGCTCCATTGCTGTATCCTGATTCTTTTACGAATCGAACAACATCAGATGAAGTTGATCCTTGTGGAATAAGGTTACGAACGTGAACTGAACGGCTAGGGTCGAATTTATAACCTGCAACACGATCAGCAGGAATAACTTCTCCTGTGAAATCAGCAGCAACAGTCATATCAGCTTTTACCTCAAAAGAAGCAGAGCGTGAATTTCCTTTTACAACAGATTCGATTGCACCATCATTGATTGCATTGTTTAATGCACCTTTGAAAGAAACATCTTTGGAAGCTTCAAAATGCTTTTTGTTAGCAACTTCCATTTGATCCATTCTCTCATTGAATTGATTTGTTAGATTACTGATCTCTCCTTTTAGGATTTCATCAGCTTTCCCAGTGGCAGAATCAACTGCCTGTCCATGAGCTTTTTCAAGCTTCGCATCGATTAGATCTCCTAATTGATCCAATTGTGCTTTTGTATTTTCATTCATAATTGAAAAAAAGTTATATGATTATTTAAATTTATTTGATAAGTACGAAAACACATCAGCTTGATCCTCTTCTTTCGGCAAAGTGATCTCTTTTTGGATCGGCTTTGTGAAATCAATGAATAATGATTTAAGCTTCAGTATCTCGGATTCGATTGCGTATCCCATTTCATCAGAAACATTACCCTTTCGAATAATCTTTGCTAATGAATCAAAACGCTTGTATAATTTTTGGTAATCAACATTACCCTTCACATCTAAGATCTTTGCTTGATCATTAGCTGCTAAAGTAACTGCAGAGATTTCATACAATTTAACCTCTGTAATCTCTCTGTAATCATCTTTCATTTGCTTCTGAAGTGGAAGGATGCCAACTGAATTTTCAGTGATCACACCTCCCTTAATAAGTTCCAATACATCCATTCCAAGAGTTGTCTTTGGAATTTCGGCAACAAACATCAATCCTTTGTCATCTTCAAACAGCTCCTTCATCTTTCCGATTGGCTGCCCCATATCATGCTGATATAAATAACGAACTCGATCTCCATTTTCTTTGATCGTTTTTTGATATGCTCCTTTTGCAATCACATCGTTATCAGAATCTTTATTGCCAAAATAAGATCCATATCCTTTTACGATGCCCATCTTTTCATCGATATCTGCTATCTCTCCCATTGGAGATGCTTTAAAGATCATGCTCATTGTGTTTATTTTTTACAAATATAGTTATTATCATTAACTTGTTTCATCATCTTCAGATACCACTATCGCTGCTGCTGCAATGCCTAATCCAATGCTTTCAAAAACTTGAGTTGCTTGTGCGTTTTCCATTGGAAAAGGAAATGAGCTGCATCTACAATTAACGATATTTGATGAAGATGCTCCCATGCTTGAATCTGCAGGATGCATCATTCTATCTCCACCGACAATGAATGGCTCTTCAAATTTGACCTGCTGTCCACTTGCTGCTGCATGATCATCTCTTGTCCGATCATCCAACCCTGCAACCCATTCTTTCATCATCTGCTGTGCAGGAAAAATGGAAGTTGCTGATTGCATTGTGGCATAGTTTGCTGCATTCGTGGATTCAGTTCTCACTAATCTCAAAGCTTGATTCTTTGAGTATCTCTTTGTTTGCTTTCTTAGAACTCTTTGCTTTGCATCTGCACCCAGAGCAGAGAACTCTGGATCTGCCATGTTGGCTCTCAATATCTTTACAAGGGTTTGCTTTGCAGTTCCCTGAACAAGAGATATTTTGCTCCCTGCATTTGCAAGAGCGTATTGTGCGAATAGGTTTTGCCATATGGATTCGAATTGTTTTGGGTTCACTCCTTTTTTGATGTATTTATCAAAGTTCTTTGCATACCATTTTGCAAATCTCATTCCCACCCCTTGATAAATTTCCTTATATATCTCCCTAAATCCGTTTGTCTGAAATACAGTGTTTGGATTTATCAATCCAGAATTAATAAAAGCATCAATCCCTTTTTGATACTCTGCTTCATAAAATCTCCTTACTGATGGCACTGTTGCCTTTTCTGATTTTCGCATTTCATCTTCAAATGCAATTCCCCATCCATCACTCGCTGCTTTTGTTATCATCTTGTTTGATTTGCTTTCATATTGAGAATAACAGAATGCCATCCTTTGACCTGCATTCGGAAAGTCGCTGATTGCTTCAGGATCTTTCATACAACGATCAATGAAATTATGTTCAGATTCCCCTTGTTTTGGCTTTGGCATTATTTTCCTTTTACGTTCCTAAATTCAAAATTTTTTCCTGTAACTGATAATTTGTTTATCACTTCAGTTTGAAGATCTCGGAGCATCTTTTCAATCTTATCTTTCTCCTCAACTATTTGCTCAACTTGTGATTCCAAGCTCTCATTTTTTGCTCTTAAATCAGCAACCTCTTCAGGGTTCTTGCCTATAAAAGTATAAATGACTACTGACAAACTCCCCATTAACATACCAACAATAACTTTGAAGATGTCATTATTCTTTTCAGGAATCTCAAAGAATGCTAAAAACAAAAGCAATCCCATCACAAGGAAAAAAATTATCCCTGCTCCAAAATACCCACGCAATTCTTTGTCTTTGATTATCATCTTATTTTGTCAATTTCCTTTTGAATATCGTAAATATCAATCTCTAATCTGAATGAGAGATCTGCTGACCATTGCCTCACAGGTTTGCCATTCTTGTACATTACGATCAATGGCACTGTTTGAACTTCACTTTTAAAATCATTAGTTTGATCCTCAAGCCATGCGAATTGAACATCACATCCAATCAATCCATTCAAATCAATATTGTGATTTTTATTCCATTGAGCATTCACTTGCAAAACTGTAATATTATTTCTTTCAATCTCCTTTGATTCAATGGGAGAAAATAAAACAAACAATAAAACAATTAAAGCTCTCATCTCAATTCATATAACCTTTGTTCAATGATTTCAAGTTTCTCAAAATTCTTTTCAATCAGCTCTCTGTTATTCATTATCTCTGATCGGATTGCATTATCTTTTAAATCGTATTCCTGTCGGCTGATCACTGGCTTTGGCTGCTCCATAGCTTCATTTATTTGTGCCCTTAGATTGAAGTAAAAACCTGAAACAATAATCAATCCACCAACCAAAGAAATGATGGTTTCAATTGATAATGCAAATTTTGTATCCTTTGATATCTCTTTCATTTTTTAATTTATTTATCTTCTTTTCCCTTGACCTCTGCTTTTCTTTTTATAAGCATTTTGATCTTTGGAAGCGTTTTTGGAGTGAACTCCTTTTCTCTTTTTCTTTGATTTGACAAACTCGCTGTCAAAAAATTTAACCTTTGCCATCTCTTATCTGCTCCATTTTTTTAATTGCCCAGTCAACTCCTGCTGTGCCACCCCAAAGATTCCATGCAACATATCCACGATCCTTCCATGGTTCATCTTTATATTCATCGGCAATCTTTGAGTTCTCTCTGTGCCTGTTGAATTGTGCCATTCTGGAGATCACGTCAATGCTGATTGCTTCTCGTTTGGCTAATTGATTAGCTCTTTTCCAACCAACTTCAGTACCTCCTTTGACTTCATCCCTGCCATACTTCTCTCTCCATTCAAGCATTCTCTTTGCATTGTTGGATGCTGTTTGAGGATAATCATCATACATCTCTGCTTTTACCTCCTCTTTACTTGAGAGCTTATGCCCTTCAGGAAATAGATCTGTATCATGCTTTCCTGATCTGAATTTCTCATTTCGCATTGCATAAAGGAATGAGTTTACTCTTGCATATGCCCATTGCTCTTCAGAAGTAACTGATGGACGAACAGATGATGGATTGGTTCGATATGCTCCAATGCCTCTCTCAAATACCTTCACAAGCATTCCAAGAGTTACCCTCTTTGTTGAATCATCTCCATACTCCTCATTGTGATCATCTACTTTATTTTGCAATCCCTTTTCGACTGCTGCAGAAACTTGCTTCTCCTCTTCATCATCATAAGCTTTCATTGCAGCTTCATACTCCTCATGCGTTTCAAAAGGCATATAAACAACCTCTCCATCAAACTCATGCTCATGGAATCCAGATCCCCCAAGCTCTTCTGCTCTGGCTTCTGCTTCATCTTGAGTTGTATATACATCTTCCATCCCCTGAACTTCGGCTTTGACTTCCATATTCCAGAGAGCTTCTTTGATCATTCTTTTCTCCTGCTCAATATCCATATCATCATCAGGCAATACAGGATCTGGAATTGGATCTTCATCTGATTCAATAGGCAAAAGATTTGCAGGGATGTAATAATTATCCATAGCATTGTTCTCTTCATCAATGCCGTAATTCATCACTCTTCTCTTTTCGTTTGGAGTTACCCACCACGCTTTTGAGAGCTGATCAACAACCTTCTCATTCTCCTCTTGAAGTTCTGGGATAGCTGAATAATCAAAGTCAATAAACAGCTTCTCTCCAAATTTAGGCACAAGCCATCTGTTTAATTCATCTCGAATCTTATTGAGTTCAGGAATAACTGCTGATTGATATAATGCCTTCTTTGCCTCCTTCATGTTGTTATAAGTGGAGGATTCTGTATTATTCAAAAGCTGAACAGGAACTGCATATATGTTACAAAGATCTTTGATCGATGCGTTATATTGCTCAATCAATGATACATCAGATGCATTCAATCCGAAGTTTACCCAAGATAATTTTTTAGGAGTTATAATGATATCTCCTGCATTATCAGATCCCTGAAAGTTCTTTCTGAATTTATCTTTGAGCTGCTGTGCCTGAACTTCATTGATATCTCCTTCATCACTTGTTAGGATACCTCTTGCAGTTTGATTCTGCAGATACTTCACTCCTGTTTGCACAGCTTCGTTGTTTGTTGTAAGTGATCTCAATCCTGCTCTCAATGGGGATTGACCATACAAATGAGATCCTGTGCCATCATAATAGGGATTAAAATCCTTGATGTGGCAAATGTCCTCTGCAGGAATATCATAAGCACCCTGATATTCGATTCTGTACTTCTGAACAGGTTGCATGATCCCTCCACTCACTATCTCCATAATTTGAGAAGGCATCACATAAAGCTCCTTATATTTTCCCTGATTCATTCCTGTTTCAGGAGCAATGCCATACACATATCGATTCCCTGTGAGCTTTCCAAAGGCAATCAGTTCAGTGATCCAAGATGAATAAGATTGTGCTGCATTTGGCTTCTCTAAAAGTTGATGCAGCTCTGTGCCTTCCAATTCAACAAGAGCATTCTTTTTTAGGAGATTTGCCTTGTATATTGATTGAGCATCAATTGATCCTGATGTAAGTGATTTGTATCTCTTGAGATCATTTTCACTCTTTCTTTCATAAATCTGGAAGGGGATTGTTGTTGCAGCGTTTGTGATGATATTTATCAGTGAGTAGATTGTCGCATTCTTTCTGTATCCATCCTTGATGTATGTATCATCATTTTCAGGATTCCAAACAATCGATTCTCCCAAAAATTGATAGATCGCTCTGTTGTATTCTGCTGCTGTTTGTTGTGAGTTTTTTGCAATTAGATTTTTAAACCTATCAAGTAATGATGCCATCGACAAAAATTTTCAGTAAAAGTACAAAATCTAAATGACAAAGAAATCGTTTCTGTTTTTGTATCTCGAATAAATTCCATATCTAATTGCATCGATGCTGTGATTGAAACGATCAATCGGTTTGTTGATGATTGTGCCATCTTTCATCTCCATCCAATAATAATTCTGCTGCTCCTTTTGAATGTTCTTTGATTCGGATGATACTATCACATCAAACTCTTTGATTAAGCTGATCCCTGCATTGATTGATCCTGCTCCTTTTATTGCTGCCTTTGCCAAGCAATCCATTTGACGTAGCTCCTCAATCGATTTTGGTTCGGCACTGTCGCAATACATAAGCATTTGATTCTTTCCCTCTGCCTTGAGAAACTCTGCAATATCTCTGTTTGTCATTCCCTTTCTGAAAAGCAGCTCATGGATGTAAAGCTTATCATTTTTCTTTGCCACCATTACGATCGAAGTTTCGTCATTGGAGTAGCCGAAATCACATCCAAGATGCCAATCCAATTCAGGGAACTCTTTGAATGGAATGTACTGCCAATTGGAGAAGATTTGCCGATCAGAAAATGTTGCTCTTTGTCCTTCTCCATACACCCTCCAATAATCAGGATCTCTCTCCCTTATCCTTTCAATCTCATTGACAAGATCTCTCGGCAAAAACTGATTATCCTTGTAAGTTGTAATTGATAAAAAGCAATCATCCCTATCAATGATTTCATCATATATCCAATGCACAGGATCTGATGGATTAAAGTCAATGATGATCTCCTCTGTTGTTCTCATTGATATCTGCCTAAAATCTTCAAAGTGCAACTCATTGGCTTCATTCATAAAGCAATGCGTTCTCTTTCTACCTCTGATCTTCTGTGGCTCATCCACTGAAAGGAACTCAACAAGATGGTTTTTGAATTTATATGTGTTCTCTGCTTTATTGTGAATCCCTTGATAATAGATTCCAAGCTTTTCCAATATGCCAATGAAATCCCTCTGAACAGATCCTTTCAAAGCAGGAAGCGTTTTTCTAGCAATCGAAATTACCAAAGGATCTTCTCTTGTAGTAAGTAAATAGATTAAGTATTGGCAAATGGCATAGGTTTTCCCAGATCTTGTACCTCCCTGAAAAACCTTAACCCTTTCCTTTGATTGCAGTGCCTGATAAAATTGGATATTGCAATACTCTGTTACTCTTCCTTTTTGGATGGATGCCATTCAATTACTTTACTTTCAACTTGTCCTCCGATTTGCAGCTCTGATCTCTCAATGTATCCTCTTTTCTTTCCCCTTGTTTTCAAAAGAAAGATCGTTGCTGTTGTGTTGCCATCTTTGATCTGCTTATGCAATTGGCTCTCTGCAAAATCTAATGTGATATCCTGAAGATTCTCAACTGCTTCTGCATACTTTTTATCCCTTTTTAACCAATTGTAATGAGTTTGCCGATCAATACCAACTTGTTTACAAGCTGTTGTAACAACGCACAATGATTTTTCCAGAGCTTCAATCATTGCCTTTTTTAGTGTCGAATTTTGTCTATTTGCCATAAAGCAAAGATAAAACAAAAAAGCCACCCAAATGGATGGCTCTGAATTTTGAGGATTTTATTTGATTTATTCAGTTGATTATTTTTAAATAAATAAATCAATTATTGTGTTTAAATATCTTTTTCTGTCATTTAAAGTTTCAAAAGTATAATATGGGTGTAAATCTAGATTTCTGCTTAAATCAGATTTAAAACCATTTACTTTCCTTGTAGAATTATCAATATCACTCAATAAAACATTTAGATGTACATGGCTTTTTGCTTCCTGTATTCTGTTTTTGATTTCCATTGTTTTCATAATTGTTTCGTTTTGATAGTACAAATATGAAAAGATTTTTTCACTTATGCAAGAAAAAAAGGAAAAATTTTTAAAAAAAGTTACTTTCCACAATACTCACAGAAATCTTTTTGATCCTTTTCCTTCGTATCTTGAGGTAAATCATCCTCTTCCACAGGATCTTGCCAAACATCCAACCCCCACTCCTCAACTTGAGATGAATCCCAATCATTTGCAAGGATATCCCAATCCCATTCCCCAAAGCCAATATTATCTTTTACAATGAACTCTCTCTTTTGCTTATCTGTCCATCCAACTGCCTTATCAATCCAAACTTCAAACAATCCTGCAGATTTACAAGCTTTCAAAC
>CAACVD010001354.1_pt1 | contig 11777 bp, 20 predicted proteins | sample 2381771 | NCBI WGS metagenome assembly CAACVD01 (sample SAMEA5211965, study PRJEB30684) | marine metagenome | biome: Marine; feature: Epipelagic; material: Water | collected 2015-10-15 | depth 15 m | reverse complement strand
GTGTCCTGGGACACGCTAGATAGACGCAGAAAGGACCCTGAATATGCAGAAATTGCGGAAGCTATAAAAAAGGGGGAAGCAATGGGAATTAAACGGGTAACTAATCATTTGATGACTGCTTCCGAGGGGGGAAATGTTACGGCCAGTATTTTCTATTTAAAGAATCGGGATCCTGGCAGGTGGTCAGATCGGCAGAATGTAGAATTTAATATCAACTTAAACGATGTTCTAGCAGAATCACGCTCACGGGTTATAGAGGGCGAGAAAGTGCAACCAGGGGGTAAGTTTCTCCACGGGAATGAACAAGAATAATGAGAGAAGATCCAACGCTCCTAAAAATAGCACCTCCGTTAAAGGATCTTCGGGCGTGGGGGTTCGTTATATGTGCAATTCGTGCGATTCTCTCCCGTGCGATAGCTAACGATCCCCCCCGTCACCGCACGGGCGGGGGTGTGTATGTATAACACTTGAAATAAAATTTTTTTATGGCCCAGAAAAAAACCATAATTACAGTAGATCCAAACAAAAGGAAAGCAAAACACACTTCTCAGGGTAATGGTAAAAGTTCTAATACTTTTCCCAGGGGGAAACATAGGAAAAAACAATTTAAGAGATACCGTGGTCAGGGATGAAATTTGATAAAAAGGCTTTTATTGAGTCTGTCACAGATACTACGCTCGGAGCAGCTTTTAATTTTCCAATAGCATGGGGATCTTTAGCTGTTTTGTTGCTATTTACGCAAGATGCCTTGTTAATATCCGTAGTTCAGCTAACAATACTTACCATAGCAGCGATTATAAGGAGATATTGCACCAGAATTTATTTTAAAAACATAAATAACGAAACAACAATCAATCAAATGGCTAGAAAAAAATGAAATATTCTGCAAAACAAGAAAGCGAACTAATGGCTGATCTTTGGTCCATCAACATAAAAGATGATCCATTAAATTTTGTTAAGTTCGTGTTCCCGTGGGGAAAAAAAGATACCCCCCTTGAAAATTTTACTGGCCCAAGAAAGTGGCAAGAAAAAATTTTGCGTGATATTTCAATACACATACAAAGAAACAAGAAAGTTACCATGCCTGAAATGTTTAGACTGGCAGTTGCGTCAGGTCGTGGGATTGGTAAATCGGCTTTAGTTTCCTGGTTAATACTTTGGATGCTTTCAACCAGGCTAGGATCTACAATTATTGTTACCGCAAACACAGAACAACAGCTTAGAAGTAGAACCTGGGCCGAACTAGGTAAATGGCTTACTTTGTCTATAAATTCACATTGGTTTGCAAAAACAGCTACGACAATTAGACCAGCAGCATGGTTTGAAGAATCGCTGATAAAAGATTTACAGATAGACACGGGATATTACTACGCACAATCGCAACTATGGAGTGAAGAAAATCCAGATGCTTTTGCGGGAATACACTCAAGTTACGGTGTTTGTTTGATTATGGATGAAGCATCAGGTATTCCGTCACCAATATATTCTGTTTCCGAGGGATTCTTTTCTGAACCCACGGAAAACAGATATTGGTTTACTTTTTCTAACCCAAGAAGAAATACAGGCCCATTTTATGACTCGTTTCACTCCAAAAGAAACTTTTGGAAAACTACACAGATAGACAGCAGAGAAGTAGAAGAAACCGATAAAGAGTTGTTTCAAAGGATGATAGAGCAGTACGGTGAGGACTCTACTGTTGCCAGGGTAGAAGTTATGGGAGAGTTCCCGAAAGCTGACGATGATGCCGTTATTCCTATGGAACTCGTAAGATCTGCTATGGGAAGGGATGTTTCTCTTACGCCAAACGAAGCGATTGTTTGGGGATTGGATGTTGCAAGGTTTGGTGGCGACAATAGTGCATTGTGCATACGCCAGGGGAACACAGTTTTAGATCTACAAACTTTTCACTCGATGGACCTTATGCAGCTATGCGGAGCGATAAAAAATCAATACGATGATTGTATGCCGCTTGAAAGACCACAAGAAATATTAGTTGATGTTATAGGTTTAGGATCGGGTGTAGTTGATAGATTAAGAGAAATGGATCTTCCAGTTAGAGGTATTAATGTTGCTGAATCGCCATCATCCAAAAAAAATTATTTAAACCTCAGAGCCGAACTTTGGTTTGCCATAAAAGATTGGTTATCCAAAAGAGATTGCAGGTTGCCAGTTGATGATGAACTTGCCGCAGAGTTAGTTTCGCCAAGTTACAAATATACTTCTAGCGGAAAAATAAAACTAGAATCAAAAGAAGAAATGAAAAAAAGAGGAATCAAATCTCCAGACAGGGCCGATTCTCTTGCTTTGACGATGGCTAGTAATGCTGTTTATTCAAGTGGAAGTGACGACTTTTTGGGTTATAATTTCAGGAAACCTGTAAAATCCAAAATTCAAAGAGTAGGTTAATATGGAACAAGTAGAAGATTATTCGTCTATGGAAGAACTCCACGGAGTTGTAAAGGCGGAAATGGATGATGCCAAAGATTTTATTTATCAGATAGGTGAAGAAAGAGCAGAGTCCACAGAATTTTATTTAGGCAAAGAACCAGACATAAGTAGCGACTTGCAATCATCTTATATTTCAACGGATGTAAGAGATAGCGTTTTATTTATGTTGCCGTCTATCATGCGTACTTTTTTTGGTACTAAGAAAGTTGTTGAGTTTGTTCCGAAAGATGCTGGTGATATAGAACTAGCAGAACAACAAACAAGTTATGTTAATTATTTGATCCAAGAAAAGAATCCAGGCTTCCAAGTTTTATACAATGCTTTCAAAGATGCTTTGATTAGAAAAACTGGTTTTGTAAAAGTTTTTTGGGATGATTCAACCACATCGACAACTCACGAATATTCAGACCTGGACCCGCAAACATATCAAGTCTTAATGCTAGAAAAAAACTTAGAGCTTGTTAGCGAAAGCGTGACTATGGAATCTATGACAATGATAGATCCAGAAACTAATCAAGAGATTACACAAGAATCACCAGCATCATACGATGTTGTTGTTAAAAGAATTAAAGACAAAGACCAGGTGTGCATAGAATCTATTCCGCCAGAAGAAGTTCTAATATCCAGACACGCTAGAGATATTGAGTCAGCTTCTTATGTTGGTCACAGAATGATTAAAACAATGTCAGATCTTGTTGCTATGGGATATGACCAAGATATGTTAGAAGAATACAGAGGAGCAGGTTACGCAGATGATCCTCAGACTAGCAACGAAGTAAACGCCAGGAATCCTTACGATGACATTGTTTATCCAGATAGAGCAGACAAAGGATCTAATGACATACTCTATGTAGAACATTATTTATTTTATGATTTAGACGAAGATGGTATAGATGAAAGAGTTAGAGTTTGCACCGTGGGAGATGGTTGCAACATAGTAGATGTTATGCCGTGTCACGAATTGCCGATTGTTATGTTTTGTCCTGACCCCGAACCACACACAGCAATCGGCTCCTGTCCTGCTGATTATTTAAAACCAATCCAAGCTGCTAAATCACAAATCATGCGTGATACTTTGGATTCTTTAGGACACTCAATCTTTCCAAGAATGGGAATTGTTGAGGGCCAAGTAAACATAGATGATGTTTTAAATACAGATATTGGACAGCCAATCAGAATGAGGTCGCCAGGAATGGTCCAGCCTTTCTCTGTGCCGTTTGTTGGTAAAGAAGCATTTCCTGTTTTAAATTATTTAGATGAAGCAAAAGAAAATAGAACGGGAGTTTCTAAGGCAAGTGCTGGATTAAATGCAGATGCTTTACAAAGTTCTACTAAGGCTGCCGTTGCAGCTACTATGAGTGGAGCGCAAGGCAGAATCGAACTTATCTGCCGTCACTTTGCTGAAGGCGGTATGAAAAAATTATTTGGTTTAGTTAGTGACTTGATTGCAAAACATCAGACTGCTACAGAAATTTTTAGATTAAACGGTAAGTTTATACCTATAGATCCAAGATACTGGGATAACTCAAAAGATATTGGTATCAATGTTGCTATATCTAAGACTAGCGATGAGGAAAAAGCTGTAGTCTTACAAGGTCTGGCACAAAAACAAGAACAGATATTGCAGACAATGGGGCCAAACAATCCTTTAGTGTCAATGCAACAATACGCCAATACACTTAAAAAGTTTGTTGAACTAGCAGGAATAAAAGATACAGAATCTTTTATAAACTCAGTTGTGCAAAACCCACCACCTGCTCCGTCTAAACCTAGTGCTGAAGAACAACTGGCTATGGCAGAAATGGAAAAAGCAAGGGCATCTGCACAGAAAGCATTGTTAGATGCTGAAACTGATCGCATGAAAATTATCATGGATGATGATAGGCAAAGAGATATTGAAGAAGCTAACCTTAGACTCAAGGCAAAAGAGATGGAAGCCAAATACAACACACAAGTTAATATGGCTGAGATAAACGCTTTGATGGAAAGAGATAGAGAAACAATTAGATCTATTGCTAAAATACAAGCACAAGGATTAACAAAAACTAATCAACAGCAATGAGTATAAATTATAGAGGTGAAAGATTCTCTGGTTACAACAAGCCTAAAAGAACTCCAGGCAAATCAAAAAAATTTGCAGTCCTTGCTAAGAAAGGTGAAAAAGTTAGATTGATTCGCTTTGGGGATCCGAATATGAAAATTAAAAAGAATCAACCGGGCAGAAGAAAGTCATTCAGAGCAAGACACAGATGCGATTCAAACCCACCTGACAAGTTGTCAGCTAGATATTGGAGTTGTAAAAAGTGGTAAGGAAGTTTAGAAAAGTTCCTAAAACAAAAGGCGGTGTGCCAAAGAAATATGTCAGAGGAGCAAAGAACCCAAAAGCTAGAGAGAAAGAAATAAAAAGAACTAGAAAGCTATACAAAGAGGGCAAACTAACCCCAGCTATGATGGATAAGATTTCAAAACAAAGGAGTAAAAGTGGCAGAAAAAAGAAAAGCAAGAAGTAAAAAGAAAGGCGGCAAATATTCTTCTATTCCAGGAGCAGGTCGTTTTTCTAAATCTACTTTAGATAAAGTTTATCGCAGAGGTTTAGGAGCTTATTTAAGTTCTGGATCCAGACCAGGAGTATCACAACACGCCTGGGCGATGGGCCGTGTAAAAAGTTTTGTATCAGGTAAGGGCGGTGCTAGAAAGGCTGATTCGGACCTGTTAAAATCTAGGAAGAAAACAACCACGAGGAAAAAAAGATGAAACATAAAATGAAAAAAAAGATGCCAAAAAAACCATCTATGAAAAAGAAAGGTAAAAAATATGGCAAATAAAAAGTTATCACCTAAACAAAAAAAGTTAGCTAGAGTTGCAAAACCTAGAAACAAGATAACTGGTGCTGATTTCAAAAAACTTAGGAAAAAGAAAAAATGAAGGTAAAAGCACCTAAAGGCTATCATTGGATGAAACAAAAAAATGGTAGTTATAAATTAATGAAACATTCGGGAAAGTTTGTTAAGCATAAAGGGGCCTCATTATCTGCTAATTTTGCAGTACAAAAATTACACAGTAAGTGACTTAGCCTTATAATGGGCCAATGAATGAAGTTGTCACATTAATAAATGAAGTTGGTTTTCCCATTGCTGCAACTCTCGGATTAGGTTTTTTTCTATGGAAATTGTTAAATAAAATAGTAAACGGCATGGAACAAAAAATAGATGTAGTCGATGACAAAATAAACGAATCTCTCCAGGCAGTCGAAAAAAGATTAGATTCCAAACTTGATTCTCAAACACAAATTCTTATACAACTTATTGACAGGGTAAGGTCTGTTGATAACGAAATTATACGCCAGGATATATTGTTAAAAACAATCCTGGGCGTACCTAACTTGATTGAAAAAGAAAAAATAGCTAAAGCAAATCAAAAAGATAAGAGGAAAGACTAATGGCAGATCCAATAACCAACTCAGTTGTCGGCATAGCTGGTAGCGTACTTAATAAATTTGTTGCAGATAAGAACCTAAAAATGCAACTGGAACATGAACTCAAGACACAATTACAAACTGCTAACCTGGCACAAATACAAGTCAACAAGATTGAAGCTGCCAGTAAAAGTTGGTTTGTAGCTGGGTGGCGACCATCTGTCGGATGGGTGTGCAGTCTGGCTATGCTTTACCATTTCATTCTTGCACCTATGATTCAATTTGCTGTAGGTATAGCAGGTATTCAAGTTGATTTACCTGAATTTGAATTTAGTCAACTTTCAACAATTCTTATGGCTATGCTAGGAATGGCTGGTCTTAGAACTTACGAAAAAAAAGAAAAAGTAACAAAGGGTAACTAATGGCTTGGAAAAACTTTAAGTTAGAAGAATTTGCTTGTAGGCATTGTGGAGAAAACAACATATCACATGAACTTATAAATAAACTTCAAGGATTAAGAACAGAGCTTGGATTTCCGTTTGTTATCACTTCTGGTTACAGATGTAAAAACCATGATGCAGAAAAAAATAAACCATTTCCAGGAACACACAATTTAGGCATAGCTGTAGATATATTGTGTAAATCCGAAGAAGCATTTAAAATTGTCACAAATGCGAGTAAACATGGGTTTACTGGAATAGGCGTAAGCCAAAAAGGAAAGTTAGGTAGCAGATTTATTCATTTAGATATTGGTACTAAAAAAGGCGGAAAATTAAGACCAACAATATGGAGTTATTAATGCCAAGAACAACAGTCAATCAAGTAGCTAGTCAAATAGAAACGCACGAGCAAGTATGCGGTGAACGCTGGAAAAACGCTTACGAAAGATTTGACCGTATCGAAGCATTAATGGAAGCAAATTCACAAAGATTATGGTGGATAGCAGGAATTATAATTTCTTTGTTATTGCCTATTGCATACAGTAGTTTATTTTAATGATGTCTATAGGAATGAAACCAGGAATGATTGCACCAAAGGGGAACCCAATGATGCAAAAACCTATGCAAGAAAAAGTTTCACCATCCATGATGGAACTTAACAAAATGCTAGACACTATAGACTTTAGCAAACTTCCTAATTTAGACATGGATAAAATGAATCTTGCAGAACGAAATGTTCAAAAACCAGATATATCTCAAAGACTATCTATGTTTCAAACTCTTTATCCAGGAGCCTTTAAAGGTTTATTTGGATCTATTTAATAATGGTAACTGAAAAAGAAGTAAGAGAATCCCAAGAAGCAGAAAACATTTTAAAAAGCGAAGTTTTTAAATTGGCAATCCAAAACCTTGAGAAAGAATATATAGCACATTGGAAAAATTCTAATAAACTTGAAGACGTTACCTGGAGAGAGGATCTTCACAGGGCAATATCCCTTTTGCCAGAAATAGAAAGACACCTAAGAATCATTATCGAAAAAGGTAAACTTACTAAAACAAATATACAAAAGATAAGAAATTCATTGTAAAATACAAACTAAACGAGGTTAAATATGGCAACAACGGATAAACCGATTGCATTACAATCTGAGATGGAACAAGCAGTTTCTTCTCTTGAGAGTTTTCTAAATCCAGAGGAAGAAGAAAAACAAAATCTTGAAGAAGAAGAAATTGTTGACCAAGAGGAAACTGAAGAAACTGAAGATCTTGAAGATGAGGAACTTGAAGAAGAAGAATCGGAAGAAGATGAAGAAGAATTAGAGGAAGAATCTGAAGAATCAGAACTCGAAGAAACAGACGAAGAACAAACAGAAGTTGAGCAAGAAATAGAGGAACCTGCACTTCATGCCGTTAAAGTTAATGGTGTAGAAATTGAGGTCACACTCGAAGAACTTATCAATGGCTATTCTCGTCAGCAAGACTATACTCGAAAAACTCAAAAGGTTGCGGAGAAGGAACAAACTTTAGACCAAAGATCTTTGGAGGTTGAGCAAGAAAAAGCTGCGTATGCAGAGATGGTGCCGAAATTAAAAGCGGTTATTGCTGGTAGCATGGGTGAAGAACCCGATTGGGCCAAACTAAGTGAGGAAGATCCTTACAAGTATGTTCAAGAAAAAGAACGCTGGGATAGAACACAGAAAACTTTAGATATTGCTTTGCAAGAGGAAGAAAGGTTGAAGAAGGAACAAGAAGAAAAATTTCTTGAAGAACAGAAAACCATCCTTGAGTTCAGCAACAAAAAGATTTTAGAGGTTGTACCCGAATGGAAAAATGCTGATAAAGCACAATCTGAAAAGGCTTCTATAAAGGAATATGCTGTTAATGTTTTAGGTTATACAGACCAAGAAATAGATATGATTATTGATTATCGTGCTTTACATGGATTAAGAGAAGCATGGTTAAATCATAAAACTAAGAAGGCTGTTAAGAAAAAACCTAAAGAAAAAGTTGTGTCCAAAGTTGCAAAACCAGGAACAGTAAACACTAAGAAATCTCGAACCCGTGCATCGGTGGCTAAAAAAAGGTTGGCCAAATCTGGCAAAGTGCAAGATGCGGCTAAAGTATTTGAAAATTTAATTTAATCCTGGCGAAAGCCAGAGGAGTATTAAAATGGCTAAAGTCACAAATGCCTTCGACACCTATACTGCGACTGCTGATAGAGAAGAATTATCAGATGTAATCTATAATATCTCCCCTACGGCTACTCCATTTATGAGTGCAATAGGCAGAACAAATGTCAACAATGTTCAATTTGATTGGCAAACTGAATCTCTACCAACTGCAAGTGGTACTGGTAAATTAGAAGGTTTTGAACTTTCAAGATCAGCTTCTACTGCTACTGTTAGAGAAAGCAATATATGTCAAATTAGCAGCAGAGATGCGACTGTAACAGGTACGCAAAATGCTTCTGATGCGGCTGGTAAAAGGTCAGAAATGGCACACCAACTAGCTTTAATGGCGAAAGTCTTAAAGAAAGATATGGAAGTTGCCCTTACTGGTAATACAGCTAAAAACGCTGGTAATGCTACAACTGTTAGACAAACTGGTGGTTTTGAAACCTGGATTGAAACTAATGTTTCAAGAGGTACAAACGGTGCTGGTAACGGTAACGGTGCTGCCCCTACAGATGGTACGCAAAGAACTTTTACTGAAGCAATGATTAAATCTGTGCAACAATCCGCTTTTACAAATGGTGGTGAACCTTCAATGTTAATTGTTGGTCCTCATGTAAAATCAGTTGTTTCAGGATTTAGTGGTAGATCAACAGCTAGACAGATGATAGATGCAAACACTATTGAAGCATCTGTTTCTATCTATTCTGGTGATTTTGGTGAACTACAAGTTGTTCCTACTAATGTTAGTAGAGCAAGAACAGCTATGTTAGTAGATCCTGATTTTGCTAAAGTTGCTTATCTTAGAGATTTCAACACTACTGATATTTCAACTATTGGTGATGCTGAAACTAAGATGTTACTTGTTGAGTATGGACTAGAAATGAGCAACGAAAAGGCTCATGGTTTAGTTGCAGACTTATCAACTTCATAAGCTAAATAAAGGGGGAGTTCTCCTATAATTAACTCACACTCCCCCTTTTTTTAAGATGTCAAAAACAACAACAACAATAAGTTTTACAGTAGGTGGCAAATCTGATTTTGTTACTGAAGATGACAAACATATTTATCATCACTCACAAAATGTTCAGCCTGTCCTGGACAATGTAAAAAAATTAAGTCAATTAAAACCAGGTAAAGATATGCGACTTGTCGCAGAAATACCTATGGTCATATATAATAAAATGCTAAGAGAAGGATCTATTAGAGATAAATCTCATTTGAAAAGATGGCTTAACAATCCAGATAATAAAATGTTTAGAGTTTGGCAGGGCAAAGTATGACTTATTCAGAATTAAAAACAAAAATTGCAAGTTACTTAAACAGAAGTGATTTAACATCTGAGCTTGATGGTTTTATAGATCAAACAGAAGCAGAATTAAATAGAAGATTAAGAACATCTGATATGGTCAAAAGAGCTACGGCCACAGCAGATGGTCAATATTTATCTTTACCAACTGATTGGTTAGAAGCAATAAACATAGAAATAACTTCTAATAACTTCAGACCACTCATGCAACAAACAATAGAATCTTTGGATCTATACAGAAAAAGCAACAACAATAGATCTGGACAACCCATGTATTTCTCTATTGTAGATAACACGCTTGAATTAGCACCAACACCAGACCAATCTTACACATTACAATTAACTTACTACGAAAAAATATCTGCGTTAAGTGACAGCAATACATCTAACTTTATTTCTACAAATCATTCAGATTTATATTTGTATGGTGCATTGAAACACGCATCAATCTTTCTTATGGAAGATGAAAGAGTGCCATTGTTTGAAAGATATTTTGAGAGAGCAATAAAAGAATTAGAGGACCAAGAGGAGAAAAAACAATTTGGAAAAGGATCTCTTTTACCAAGAAGAAGAACTTATGGTAAAAGGAAAAAAAATATATATTATATGGATAACACATAGAGGTAGAAATGGCGGGATTTACAGATTACTTAGAAGATAAAATTATGAAGCACGTTTTCACTAACACTTCGTTTACATCTCCAACAACTTTATACGCAGCTTTATATACTGCCGCTCCATCTGATACTGGGGGTGGTACAGAAGTTTCTACATCTGGTACTGCGTATGCCAGGCAATCAATGGCTTTTTCTGTATCAGGAACAGGCACATTAGCAACTAATTCTGCTGCTGTAGAATATCCAACTGCAACTGCTGATTACGGAACGGTTGTAGCTGTAGGTATATTTGATGCTAGTACGAGTGGTAATTTATTAGCTTACGCAAGTTTAACTGCTAATAAAACAGTAGCTTCAGGAGATGTATTTAGATTCAATGCGGGTGAAGTAGATATTACCCTGACCTAGAGTAATGTCTGAACAAACTTATAACTTTGGGCGTTACAACAAGTCTAATTGGAATAACCTTCAATATGATTTTGGTTCTGTAGCAATTACAGGCGTTTCGCTTGTAACTGCAAATGGATCAAAAATTAATCTTGGTGCAAGTGCTGTATCTGTTACTTCTAGTGCTACTGCTGCTGGTTTAAAAATACTTCTTGGATCTGCGGACACTATAAGTGCGTCAAGTTTTGTCGCTGTTGGCATACAAATAGATCTAGGATCTTCTTCTATATCAGCAGTTTCTAACCTAGTAGGTACAGGACAAATAGTTTTACAAGGTGCAGCAAGTTCAGAAGTATCTACTGCTGTTGTTGGTCAAGGACAATTAGTTATGCAAGGCGGTGGTGGCATAACAGGAACAAGTAGTTTTGTTGCTCTTGGTGGTTTAAAATGGGAAGAAGAACAGGTAGCTGCAACAACTTTTTCCGAAGAATCTGTGGCAGACGGAGTTTGGACCGAGCAAACAGTTTCTACAGCTACATATACAGAATTAGATAAACAGGCTTCAGGATAATGGCAGATACCACAACAACCAATTTATCTTTAACTAAACCAGAGTTAGATGTTTCTACCAACTGGGGACAAAAGTTAAATGCTAACTTAGATGCTATAGATGCAATCTTTAGCGGTACTGGTACAGCCGTATCTTTGAACATCGATGGCGGGGACATTGCCTCCGCAGTCACCATTAATAAATCACCAGTCATTACATTAGGCGGTGATCTTACAGGTAATGTCACACTTACTAATTTAGCTAGTGGCACATTAACAGCTAGTTTGGTTGCTGAAAGCGTACAAGACATAGTAGGCCCCATGTTTTCATCTAATACTGAAAACGCTATTTCAGTTGGCTACGAGGACAGCGATGGCACAATAGATTTATCTGTATTAGTAGACGATAGTTCTATAGAAATTAATTCCCTTAATAATACG